>JACCDZ011717294.1_pt1 | contig 15729 bp, 35 predicted proteins | sample 7449551 | NCBI WGS metagenome assembly JACCDZ01 (sample SAMN15323452, study PRJNA562643) | freshwater metagenome | isolation source: river surface water | place: USA:Blue River Watershed | collected 2017-08-18 | reverse complement strand
CTGGTTGGTGGTTTAGAAGCCAGTCATCATTCCATTTAGGACAAGGCATTAAGTTCTTTGAGCCTGCTCAGGATGAGGGCTTACGCTTCCAGTACACAGAGTCCAAGGGACTAGATGTCTGGACCAAAGGTCAGGCTACTCTGATTCTAGATACCGATGCTACCCATCAGACTACTGGAACTCTCAATGACAACCTCAGACCACAGCAGTTCCTACGCTCTGTTCAATGGACTCAGAATAACAACACATATCTTGGCTGTCTATTGCTTGATGGTTTTGACATTGACAAGATTTACCCAACCATTACAGCAACTGTTACTAACAAGGCTTTGACCTCTAACGTGGCTACGCTGACAACCAGCCCTGCTCACGGCCTAGCTGTAGGTATGGAGATTGTAGTTACTGGCGTAGATGCTACCTTCAATGGTACCTACACTATCGCTTCAGTACCTACCACAACCACACTGACCTATGCCAAGACTGCTACAGATGTCCCATCTACCGCATCAACTGGAACTATTACTAGCGTAGTCCAGCACTTTGTAGATTACAACGCAGGCCTTGATGACAAGGTGTATGCGATGTGTGATGACGGACTTAACGTCTACTGGGTTACTAACGTAACCAGCGGTGGTTCAACCAAGTTGACTATGTTCAAGAAGCCATTGACTGGCTACGCAACTGACTCACCTACTACGACAGTTCAGATGTTCCAGGTTACAGGCTTGACTGTTACTAACGCTGTAATGGAGTTTACCAAAGAGCGTATCGTGGCCTGTATCAACAACAAGGTTTATGAGATTGCAACTACCGCAACTGCATTGCCTACCGCTGTCTACACCCACCCAGTAGATAACTTTGTCTATACCAGTATCACTTCATCTGGTGCTGCTATCTATGTAACAGGCTTCTCAGGCACACAGTCCAACATCCAGAAGTTTACTCTGGCATCTAACGGAACTATGCCTACCTTGACCAGCGCTATTACTGCTGCTGAAATGCCTAGCGGCGAGCGCATCTATAAGATTGCTTACTACCTTGGCTATATGATGATTGGTACAACCAAGGGTATCCGTGCTGCTGCTGTATCAGATGACGGATCACTGGCATATGGACCGCTAATCTGGGAGAACACTCAGCCTGTCTATGACTTTGCTTTTAGAGACAAGTTTGCTTGGGCTGCAACCAGCGTAGAAGATGAGCCAGGAACTATCCGCCTTGACCTATCTACACAGATTGCACCACTGGTATTTCCGTATGCCTATGACACATACAAGGCTACTGGTGATACCTCACGTGAGACTACAGCTTGTGCCTTTATTAACGGTACAGAGCGTCTAGCGTTTACTACCAATGCCACCAATACCAACGGCTCTGTCTATATTGAATCTGATACAAGATTGGTTTCATCTGGTTATCTACGCACTGGTTATGTGCGATACAACACCCTTGAGAATAAGATATTCAAACTGCTACAAGCTCGCGTAGATACCACCAACGGTGGAATCAGTATCAGAACTATCGACAATGTGGGTACTGAGTACGCTATCGGTTCGTTCTCGCAAGGCCAAGATGTACCAGAGGTAACCATTTCATACCCTGCTCTACCGCAGGAGTATCTAGGCTTCTCATTTACTTTGACAAGATCAACTACAGATAACACAAAGGGTCCAGTATTTACTGGATACCAGTTGAAGTCCTTGCCATCTGTACCACGTCAGCGACTAATCCAATATCCACTTGCCTGCTTTGATAGAGAGTCTGACAAGAACGGCGTAATGGTTGGATATGAAGGCAGAGCTTGGGACAGAATAGATACCTTAGAAGGTATCGAAAGCAACGGAGATACCATCAGAATTGAAGACTTCCGTAGCGGAGAGTCCTTCATTGGAATCATAGAAGAACTTGATTTCATAAATCGTACACCTACAGACAAAAGATTCTCTGGTTACGGAGGCATCTTAGTCGCAACCATTCGGAGCGTATAAATGACACCTACTGACTGGGCAATGTTAGTTGCCACTATCCTTGGAATAGCTTCAACCCTTCTTGTCGGATTACGTTGGATAGTTAAATCATTCTTGTATGAATTAAAGCCTAACGGCGGTTCATCTATGAAAGACAAAGTAAACGCTCTGGAACATAAGGTAGACCTACTGACAGATCTAGTCAAGGAAGCATTGAGGAAATGAATGAAACCATTAGCGAAGAGACCAACTCCTGCTGCCGTCGCAGTGTTGCGACAGGCGACTGCCATTGCACCGAAGCGCAAGAAGGCCAGCGATGGACTACTACCTTCTGCTGCTCACGTGAAAGCCAGTCCGAATAGCGACCACAACACAGGCTTCGCTGTTGACTTGACTCACGATCCGCATAGAGGAATTGACTGCGGTGACATCTATGAAAGACTCAAGGATGATAAGCGAGTCTCATATCTGATATTCAATGGACGTATCTGGTCTAAAGAACGCGGTGACCGCGTTTACACGGGACCAAATAAGCACGTCAAACATCTACATATTTCCATCAAGGAGAACTGCGGTAAGGACACCAGTCCTTGGTTCCCCTGGTTGGGAACACCGAAGCCTCTGGCTAAGGTGAAGGCTGCGGTAAAACGCAAGCCAAAGAAGAAAGAAATCTCCAGTCCGAAGGAGGACTAATGAAAGAACAACTCAAGCAAGTATCTCTAACCTGGTTCCGTGCTGCAGCTTCCGCTGCTATTGCACTCTACCTAGCAGGAGAGACTGATGTGAAAGTTCTAGGAACAGCAGCACTAGCTGGTTTCCTTGGACCAGTACTCAAGTGGCTAGATTCATCAGCCAAGGAGTTTGGACGTAAGTAGTTTATAGCAAGAGCGCTGCGAGAAAAGGCCCCTGTCCCTAACGGGATGGGGGCTTTATTTTGCTTTTATTCAGATTACATTTAGCGTGAGTAGGTCTAACGTTATCAAGAGAATCTGGACCACCATATTGTAAATCAATAACGTGGTCTATGTGTAGACCCATCTCCCAGTTATCTCCAGTACAGTTACGAGGTGCATCCATATCTATTTCAATATTACATAAATAACATACGGTTCCATATTTTTCTATAACCTGCTCAAAAGAGTAAGGTTCAGTTCTATTGCCCCGCTTTCTAGCATAGCGTCGGACTTTCATCCGTAACCTCTTTGCTTTATAAGCGGGTTTATTTTTTATTTTATCTTTATTTTTTAGGAAATAACTCCTAGTATGTTTTGATGCTGCTTTTTTACAAGGATTACAGGCTGGCTCTTTGAGTCTGTAGTGACGTTGATATCCAGAGTTACTGCCACAATCTATCTGCTTATAAAAAGAACCTTTTTTAGGAGGCATCTAAATACTGACACCGTAGTCTAAGTGCAGGAAACCTACAACCTTTTTTATCTTACGGGTATCTTTGAACTCTGTAGTAGCAGGCATCCAGCGTTCAGACCAGGTAGGTTCTGGTACTTTGAATAGGTCAAAGGCCCACTTGCCAGCAGGAGTGGAGTTGATATACCAAGGCTGAAGGCTACGGTATTTAGATTCTAGGATAAGCCTGTCGTATTTAGATTTCTCTATCAGCAGGTCAGGGTAGTGGGTATGTCTGCACTTGAGTTCTATGTAGAAGCCGAACTCATCTGAGATGCAGTCAAAACTATCGAAGGTACCTTCACTCTTTGTCAGGTCTGGAAACTTATTTTCTTTCAGATAGTCAAAGAGTTCTTGTTCTTTCATTGCGCCTCTGGATGATCCAATGGACAGGGCGCTTTCAAAAGATTACCACAGTTGGTACATTCCACATCCAAAGCATACCAAACTATCTCATAGTTCTCGAATTGGACATAGGTTGTAAAGACTGTACAGCCACAGACGCAGGCGTGTGTCGGTCCTATGGACCGTAAGTCAGAGGCTTGGATGGGTGGTAAACTAAACTTGTTTTTCCGCAGGGTTGGTAGACGGAACCGCACTGTCTGCCCTCACTCCACTCGGCCCGTGAGGGCCGCTTCTGTAATTCGCCTCACGGCTCATATTGTAATGAACTGGTAGTGTGTCGCCTGCGCGACACGCCGTAGGAAGGTGTAATCTAATCCACTATGACAACCCTGGTAGCTGTTGAGTTAGAGGACCTTGCGGTCCTAGCTGCTGATAGTCAGATAACTGAGGATAATCTCAGGACTGTTAGTAGTTCCACTCCGAAAATAATTCACGTTGGCAGATATCTACTTGGCCTGGTAGGTGATGCTAGACCTGGTGACATCCTGGCCTATAACTGGACTCCGCCAATTTACAAAGGCGCAAATCCAATACAGTGGATGGGCAAGAAGGTTATGCCATCCATACTCGCGGCTTTCAAAGAGAATGGATACGACCCATATGAAGCGTCGAAGGATAAAGAATCAGGGTTCGACTACATTGTCGCGTTTGATGGGAATGTATTCCATATCGCGACGGACCTGTCATTTATCAAATCTGATAACAAGATTTATGGAATCGGTAGTGGGGGCGCTTATGCTCTTGGTTATCTTTATGATCGTCTGGGTCGTCTCACTGTGGGTAATGTAGAGCAACACGCCCGACGCGCTGTTAAGATAGCTTCGATGCTTGACATCAATACCTGCCCACCGATTCAATTAGTTACTCAAGGGAGGGAATACAAATGAGAAGGGACGCTGACATTATCGGTTATATGTATAACGATACCGAGCAGAAGATACGTGAGCAGATAGCCAAAGAGATTGAGGCACAGATTGAAAGTCTGTCTTTAGGTGATGGCTTGTTCAAATCAGGAATGATTGGTGCAGTTGCTATTGTTAGAGGTAAGAAATGAGGAAAGACTGGAAGAGTTGGACTGTGTATCTAAATCTACACAACACTCGCAACTGGGCTATAGGCCTTGATTATTACCACGAATACAGCTATGTTCCTACAGAATTATTGGCTAGAGTTTTCCAAATCAATCTGTTATTCTTCAACATTACAATTACTCGATGGGAAAATCGCGGATGGATATAAAAGAATTACTTGTGAAGTCTCTTCACGAGAAAGAGAATAAGCGTGGACGATCCACGCAGGTACAGATAGGACCATCAGAGCTTGGTGGCTGTCGACGTAAGGTTTGGTACAGGCTGAACAATCAACCTGAGACCAATGACAACGAGGTAAAACTCGCAGCGATTATGGGTACTGCTATCCACGCTGCAATAGAGAACGCACTTGCAGACAATCAAGAGGTTCTTCTGGAGAAGACTGTCGAGTATGGCGGTATGAAGGCCCACGTTGATTGCTTCATTCCTGGGACAGGGGATGTCGTTGACTGGAAGACTGTGAAGATGAAAAACCTTTCATACTTCCCAAGCGAACAGCAACGCTGGCAAGTACAGGTCTATGGTTATCTGATTTCAAAGTCTGGCTTGGGGAAGGTCCAGACCGTGAACCTTGTAGCCATACCTCGTGATGGGGATGAGCGTGACATCCTAGTTCACTCTGAACCCTATAACGAAGCCATCGCACTAGAGGCCCTGAGTTGGCTAGAAGCAATTCGGACCTCGCAAGAAGCTCCTGCGCCTGAAAAGCACGAGAGTTATTGCAAGAGCTACTGCAAATTCTATGATGCCTCTGGTGAGATGGGATGCGTTGGTCTAAAAAAAGAACTTATCAAACCTGATGTAATTATTGATGGTGCTGAGTCAATGACCGCACTTCATTATGCACAGGTTGATGAAGAAATCAAAGCTCTAGAAGCAAAGAAGGAATCGTTGCGCGAGCAACTCTTTGGAGTAACTGGAGTTACCTCAACAGGCTATGAAATCAAGTGGTCTGTTACCCAAAGTAATACGGTAGATAAAGATGCAGTGCAGGCAGCACTGGGTTATGTACCGACAAAGCAAGGCAAGGAAAGCACAAGGCTTTCCATCAAGAAACTCGGAGGAAAATAATGGCTGCACCAGATAACACAAAGTTCCAGGTCAACTACAAGTTGGCAGATGGAACGCTAGTAAATCTTTATGCAACAGATATCAAGGACCTAGAGACAGGACTAACTGATCTATCAATGGTGGCTGCGTTGATTACATCAACCGCTGACCAGTTTCACGGCTCTCGACCTGCTGCGCCCGTTCACAATTCTGCACCAGCAGCGGTAGCTGCTGCACCTGCAGCATCAGGCAATGTATGTAAGCACGGACCAATGACTTACAAAGAAGGAGTCAACGCACAAGGCAAAGCGTGGAAGGGTTATATGTGTAACGCCCCTCGCGGTGCTGCCGATAAGTGCCAAACTATCTGGGTTCGATGAAACGATGCGTGAGCCACGTGAGTACGAGGCTCCGCTATGTGCACAAACAGGAAACGGTGATGCCTGGTTCCCCGAAAGTGGGCACGGGCTACACGGAGACGTTGCTTACGCTAGAAGTATATGTAACAACTGTATCCATAAAACTGAGTGTGCAGAATGGGGTATCAAGTTTGAACGATTTGGTATCTGGGGAGGTTTGTCTGCCTATGACAGAAGGCAGATAAGAAAAAAACGAGGGATAGTTATGCCGAGGGAGGAACGCAGTGCTTAGATTAGACCGCGCTTGGAAGTCTGTGCAGTCAACTGCTGCACCGCTTCCTACTGTGTGGAAAGATCTAGAGACTAAAGAGATAAAGTTTCGGCGTGGGCAAGTGTGTATGGTTGCCGCTGCACCTAACGCTGGAAAGTCTATGTTCTCTCTTGTGTATGCAATAAAGGCCAAGGTGCCTACTTTGTTTTTCTCCGCAGATACCGATACTGCTACTGTGATGCTGCGAGCAGCAGCTCATCTTGCAGGCCATACGCAACAGACAGTAGAGAATCAAATCTCTATCAACCCTGAAGCCTATGATGAAGCACTGCAAGAGATATCACATATCCAATGGGTCTTTGATTCATCCCCCAACCTCGATGATATCGAGTCGGAAATCAAGGCTTACATTGAACTCTATGGCATAGCACCACAACTAATAGTCATAGATAACCTAATGAATGTGGTCGCTGAAACTGATAACGAATGGTCAGGACTAAGGCAGATAATGATTGAGCTGCACGATATGGCTCGCAAGACTGATGCCTGTGTAATGGTTCTACACCACGTTTCAGAACAGAGTGAGTACGGAGATATGACTGAGCCACCACACCGTAGAGCAATTCACGGTAAGGTGAGTCAGCTACCAGCTCTGATACTCACGCTTGGTTACAACCCCTTTGAGCATACGCTTCGGGTTGCAGCCGTAAAGAATCGCTTTGGAAAACACTCCGTCAATGGCAAGGATTGGGCAGGTTTATTTGTAAACTTTTCCACCTGCCAAATTGGTGATAGCGATGCGTATGGCAGAATGATTTACAACTCTAACTTATCGAGGGTTATGTGAGTTCGTATAACAAGGCTAAGGGATCAAAGTTTGAGACAGATGTTATGAAATATCTACGCAAACTGGGCCACTTTGCTGAGCGTCTGGCTAAGGCTGGAGCCAATGATGAAGGTGACATTGTTACCATAATCGCAGGTCAGACCTACATTCTGGAATGCAAGAATCGCAAGTCAATCAATCTTCCGCAGTTCTGGGCAGAAGCTCAGACTGAGGCAGCCAACTATGCGAAGGCTAGAGGCTTACTCATTTCTCCTCTGGCCTTCGTTATAGTAAAGAGACGTAACGCAGGAATTGAAAAGGCTTGGGTCATACAAGACCTAGACCAATGGATAAAGGAGAAATCAATGCCAGTACCACAAGGACAGATAACAAGTAGTGAGGGTTGGAATACACCACAACCACAGGCAGAAGAATCTGTACAAAATACTGAAGAAAATGTACAGAAGCCAAAGAAGAAGAAGGCAGTCGAAGAGTGATTTGTCCTAACTGTAAGTGGGCAGGACACCACAACACTATCGGCAAGTTAGACCTAGCCATAGATTTCCACGAGAAGTGTGAAGGAGACTGCGGATGCCAGCACAAGACTGGTCCAGGGTGGTTCGTAAGAAGAGGGGTCAAGCCTCCTCTGATGCAAACTCAGTCTCCATAGCAGATGTCGTAAGACACTTTGGAGGAGAAGTAAAAGAGGGACGCAATGTCTCAGTGCGTTGTTGTATGCACAGTGATACTCGCAAGAGTGCAGTCATAGATACTTACAACAATCTGTACTACTGCCACACCTGTGGCAAAGGTGGCAATGCGATAAATGTAATTATGGAATTAGAGAATGTGGGGTTCAAGGATGCTCTCGAAAGGGCAGGAGAAATTGTTGCAGGAGGCGGCACACCACTACGCTCAGGCAATAAGCGAAGAGGCGTTAGCCTACCTCGCAGGACGTGGGATATCTGAGGAGACTGCTGCTAGATACCGACTTGGTACTATCACAGATCCGATAGAGGGACACCAAGGGTATGAGGGTTGGATTGCTATACCTTATTTCACAGCTTTAGATATCTGCGTAGGCTTCAAGTTCCGCAGGTTAGATGATGGCAAGCCTAAGTATGGTGCGCCTGTTGGACAGAAGTCACACCTGTACAACGTGGCTGCCACCTTATCTTCAACCAGTTCTATCGTTGTCACCGAGGGTGAGTTTGATGCGATAGTAATGGAGGCTAACTGTGGTATCCCAGCAGTGGGAGTGCCAGGAGTAGCAGCTTGGAAACCCTTCTATCATAAGTTATTCAATGGCTTTGATATGGTTTATATTGTCGGAGACAATGATGTGAAAGAGGATGGCACAAACCCTGGAGCTGAGTTCTCTCGCCGCGTGGCGAGTGAGGTTACCAACTCGCAGATTGTTACACTACCACCAGGATTAGACATAACAGATTATTATTTAGCCAACGGAAGCGAAGCAACAGCCAACCTAGTAGGAGGAGCGAAGTGAGTGAGCAAGAGAGAGTTGCAAGAGGCAGCCAGATTATTGATGGATATGGGGATGACAATAGTTTCGATAGATTACAAAGCTGGTACGATAACTTGCCAGCCGATGCCAGCAAGAAGATAGATGATGAGTTCATCAATGATGTCTGGCGAGTCCTTGACGGAGCTGGCAATCTGCTCATCCGCAAGCATCACGATTACGGCCCGAAGAACATCGCTCACAGTCCAGGTGGAGCACTCAATGGACTTAGAGTGCGGATGTGGGACAAAGTGGCTCGCATCAATAACCTCCTTGATAGCAACGTCTCTCCCTCCAACGAATCCTTACGTGACTCGTTCGTAGATCTGTTGAACTATTCCGCTATCGCTATCCTTGTGCTTGATAAGAAGTGGCCTGAGCTACCCAATGACTGAACAACAGATTAGAAATCAGACAGCAGAGGATATTGCTGCCTATCTAGAGTGGATGTGTGACCACGTTATTCTAGAGATAGATGCTGAGTTGATTGACTCTTGGCGTAGCAACTGGAAAGGCACAGCCGTTGCTATCAGAAAGAAGTTTATTGTCAATGACTAAGTGTGCTCACGAAGATGCTGACTATTCTTGGGGAGAAACCTGTGATACCTGTGGTGACTGTGATGGCAAGTGCAGTATTTGTGGTGCTATCTATGACCATATCAAGGGGTGGATTGACTAATGACTGAGAAACATAACTGGTACAACGCGGCACTACGCCGTAAGAAAATTGCTGAAGCGAAGAGATTGAAGGCTGCACGATACATAGATGAGATGAATAAGAGAGCCAATGAACAACATACACCCAGCGATATTCGACATAGCTCCTAGCGTAGCCAGCTCTATTGCCCGTAGGTATAGAGGTTACGTTGATAGAGATGACGTGGTACAGGAGTGCTACTCCTGGTATCTCACCCGCGTTACCCACCTTGACGGACTGCTGTCAGAGGAGAACGCACTACAAAGAACTATCAACGAGAAGCGTATTGCTTGGCAGATGAAGCGTCACGCTGAACGCTACGCTCGTAAAGAGAAGGCGGTTCGTAGTGGATACAAGCCTGGAGATGAAGCCTTCTACGACACCTTTGTTATCGCTCAACTACTGCCTCACGTTATCGCCTCGGTTATAGATAACACAGTGCTAGAACAGGCACAGAACTTGATCAATGATGGTCAGCCTAAGAAGCAGTCAGCTCCCGCTGAAGGTGGCAACCTGCTAGCCACACTCATCGACATCAAGAAGGCTTACCTCAAACTAGATGTGGTTGATAAAGATATTCTCATCAAGAGATACCACGAGAACCTAACCCTTCAAGAGCTGGCAGTTTATCTAGAGTGTGCTACCTCTACCGCTGATAGGCGTTGCCAAAATGCTTTACGCAAACTACAAAATGTTTTAGGTGGAGAGAGTCCTTACCAATGAAATATGAATATGAATGTCCCGCTTGCGGTAACACCCTCCTCGTTATCCGCAGCATCCACGATATCGAGCTGGAGTATGAATGCCCTCAATGTTCCTCGACATTGAACCGAAAGTGGGAGTCCCCTCCTACCCACTTCAAGGGTAGTGGCTTCTACTCCACCGATAGTAAATAAAATAACCCCGCAGTTAGCACTCTTGGTCTGCGGGGTTATCTATTACTGAGAGAAAGGATAAGTAAATCTCAGTAATTCTATTAGTCTATCATAAGTATAAGTTGCTTACCAATTTCGTAGGTATAAATGGGTGGGATAGCCTCTACTAATTCTCCCCATATCATCCAGTCAATACCCATCGCTTCTCTTGCTTGCTCTATTGTCTTAGCTGTATGCCCACCACCAGGTATCTCATCTCGCATTGAGCCATAGATGCCGACAGGTCTGCCTTGTTCTTTGTGCTTACAGCCTGAGCCTACGATAGGTAGGTTAGACTCAAACAACCTGTGCCTTCTTACCTTCAGTCCAAAGTATGAACCACAGAATTGAACAGGGTCAATGAGTGGCGCACCAGGAACGTTCTCAATAACATAAGGCTTGCCACTTGCTATCAAAGCCTCACGGGTCTGAGGTATTAGATCCACTTTATCTGTTGTCTTGCCCTGTGCTACTCGCAGGTGCTTGGTAGCACTATGAGTCTGACAAGGTGGGCTAGCTGCGATAACATCAAAGGTGCGTAGGTAATCTAAGTCCTTCAATATCTCCAAGCAGTCTGCCTGTATAAAGGTGTAGGGATAGCGTTTCTGTTTCTTTATGTCTATGCCTGTCACCTCAAAGCCAGCGTCAGCGTAGCCCTTGCTTGCGCCTCCCGCTTTACAGTATAGGTCAAGTAGTTTCATCAGTAATGATTTCGTTTATTGTGGAAAGCGAGAGCGCGGCAAGGCGAGCCGTGACGTTCAGAAATGTATCGCAGACCTCTAAGTATTTGGACTCTAGGATCTCGACTCTTTTCTCCAAGCAACTGAGCAATTCCGAAAGCTGAGCTTCCTTGCTGGTTGCTGGCGAGGTGGTCAAACCTGCTCTCACGGGTCCATAAATCGTGGAGGCAGAGCCACTCTCTTCCCCTCCAACCAAACGCAACCCAGGCGTATTGCTTCGCGGTGTCCTTGTTCTCACCCTTCTCCTCCCACGTTGCCTTCTTGCTCACTACCACCAAGTCTTTGGGTAGTTTCACCTGCGTTGTATGTGGCTGGTAAGCCCACACTAGAACGAGTCCTGCCAGTAATATCAAGCCAAGTTTTGTCCTGCGCTTCATCAGCTAACCTCTCCTGCTCAAGTAATTCCTTGTATTGGTCGGGATACTGCTGAGCAAGACGCACTAACGCCCTACCCCTTGCCCTCTGATAGTTTCTTATTCTTACAGCCCGCTTCTCAGCTGACTCTCTGCGTTTATCTATCGTGTTCATTGAGATTATCCTCCCATACTATTAGCAGGTAGGCAATAACTGTGACCACTACTACGCCTAGAATTATCACGCTCTCGCCCTCTCACTTATCTTTGCTTGTTCAATTAGATTATCTACTGCCTGTTCAATTTCTTCTCTTTCAGTTAGATTACCCTGCCATATATCGGCAATAAGTAAATCTCTCCACCAATTCAGAGGTTGGCTCACGCTCTCGCCCTCTCGCTCGTTATCGTTGCCAGCACTAGGGCGGTGACCTCTATCTTTTCAGTTATCAGGACAGGTTCCTCAGTGTCCTCCTCGTTCCACACGCTCACGAATATAGAGTTGTCTAGCCCTCGTCTAAACCACTCCACCGCTTCGGTGACACTAGCCCCGCCCCAAGCAACATCTCCCTTGCGGTCCATTACCTCATAAAAGTTTATTAGCTTCATTGTCCTTCTCCTCCTTGTAGTTGATTAGGTTCAGTTCATTGAGGGCATTGACCATACGGATCAAGTTAGCCCCTGCCTCCTTGTGTTCTCCCTCTGTCATCTGCTTGATAGCTAGTCTTTGGCAGAGGTCTGCCTTTGCTTGATAGTATTCTTTATTCATTACCTTCTTCCTCCTTATTAGTGGTTGATCCGCATAAATCACAAGTAATTCCACCAGGTAAATCTTGCTCGAATATCGGGCTTCCAAATACGCCCGTCCAGCAGGTCGGACAGATAATCTCGTCCTCCCATATGTATCCAATAGGTCTAAGCATTGCTCTCCTCCTCCATTTTGATTAGGTCATCTATCTCAGGTGAGTAGGTCATCTTCTCCCCCACTCTGTCATCCTCACAGACTTCGCCGTGCTTTACCAGCATCTCGCCATAGTGTTGGTCGCATACTCCGCACTTAGCCATTGTGCCACCCTTCAGCTATTGCCCTGTCTAAGTCCTGCTCGCAATAGTGTGTGTTCTTGTAAGGGTAGATATTAGTTTCAGTTTCCTTAGCCCAGCACACTTCGCACTCTAATACTTCAGGCATTATCCGCCTCCTCTTTCCACTTAGTGCCCTCGCAGGTGTGCCCGTCAAAGTAATCAAACTTCACGCCGCACCACACACACTTTTTGCCGTGACATTTACACATTGTTATCCTCCTCCGATCCCGAATAAACCACTCTCACATTGACACGGAAGGCGGCAGAGTTATCTAGCCCGTTTAGGATTTCCATAGCCTCCTCGATATTCCTAGCGCGGATCGCGTAGCTTTCCACCTTCTCCAGCTCGTAATTACGCATTAGCCTCCGCCTCTCTCTCATAGTCCATTAGCACTTCAAAGCAGGTTTCGCACTCCACCGCCACATTGACGGCGTTGCCCTCTTGTCCTGCGTATTCAACCACCGCAACCGCGTGACCGATATGTCTTGACAGTTCCGTAAAGGTATCCGCGCTCACTCTTTGCCCTCTCTCTCTTTGATTTCAATTTTAGATAGTATCCAAAGCACGCCGACAATTACGGCGATATAAACCAGCGAGGACAAAGCTCCATCCTGCCACTTAGTAGAAACCTCAAGCATTTACATCTCCTCCACAATTTGCTTTAGTTCAGCCAACTCATCTACCTCGAATAGATTTTCCATCTTGCGAGCGTTTTCTTTTAGTGCCTCGTAAGTGTCTAGGGTTTCCTCACTCCAGCCGAACTCTCCCGCGAACTCTTTCAGGGTTGGGCAAAATTCTAAGGTGCGATAGTCAGAGATAAGGCACTCCAGCCCTCCCTCTAGGGTTGGCTCATCAGGTAAGCCTTTTCCTTGATAGTAATTGAACTGTTCCTCTACATCTCCACGCGTAAAAGTTAGGAGGTAGGCGTTTGCGCCCTTTTGCCACTCCGTAGCACCTTCGGGTGTTTCGGTGTATTCCGCCCACATCTCCACGCCCAACTCTTGCGCGTAGGTGTTTAGTGTTTTCTCTTGCGTTTTCATAACTGTATCCTTTACTAATTGGAGGCTAGTTCCTCCCCTCTCCACTAGGCTAATCTATCCTAGCGGAGAAGGCAAGCACTAGACTAAAGATCTTTTTTCAGCTCGTTCGCCTCCGCCCTCCTCGCTATTCCTAGCAGGTAATCGTGAAGCCTCACCTGTTCGGGTTCATTGGAGGCGAGAGCCTCCTCCACCTGTTCCTTGTGATAGTTGATTAGTTCCTGTAATTCGCTCACTTGCCCGCCTCCTCTTTAGATAGTTGGGCGAGTATCGCCGACACAGCGTCCAACCTGCCTTGGTAATAGTTATAGTTGGCTTCATCTGTAATACTTGTCTGCCCTAACTGTGCGAGCGCCCATTCGCCCTCTTTCTTTACGATTTCATAGGTGTTCATTTTCTAGCCTCCTTGATTTCATCAACACAAGGGGCGCAGGTTGCGCCCCAAGGCAAAACATCAAACATTTCTCCTGCGGTCTGATTTCCACATAGTTGGCAGGTGTTCATTATGCGCCCGCCTTCTCGATAATTGCTAGTGCTTCCTCTTGTGTTTCAGCGTATCCAAAATACTCATTTGTTTCAGTTTTGTATTGGTAGCGATAGGCTAACCAACCTTCTTGCCCTGTTGCTTCTATTGTGTAATTCATTTTCTTACCTTTCGCGGTTGGTGTTTCCAACCAATAAGCGCAGGATACACGAGGCTAGTCTATCTCGCAACACCAAACAGAAAAAAGCTCATAACGATTTTATAACGGAGTTATCCACAGATCAGTGGTTGCCTGTGGATAAACCAGGCATAACCAGACATAGCCACCAGCTTCAACCTTTACTTGAGTGTTGTGAGTTTCCTGAGATCTGTCTGAGAGCTGGCGCGTAATCATTGGCGCGGTTGTTTTGGCGGATATTTATTTACAGCAAGGGAGAAAATTATTAAGGAGAGCAGGGCGCGAGAGTGTGCCGAAGGGGCTATCGCCCCCATCACCACCACCATACACACGCCATCGCCCATAGGCGTGGCGAAAAATGCCAGCGCAAAGACAGGGGTGACCCTAGGTGATTAAAGTAGCGGTGGGGTAGTGTATAGTCCCACTTCAAATATCTCCACTAAAGTGAAGCTATCCTCGTGATCTGTACCAGTTTGTCCGTATTTATTTATGACTTCCGTCACAAATAAAAGATTTTTCAAACAAAAGCGGGAAACCGCTTTTTTTTCCTGCCTAATACAGTATAGACAGGTAGACAGGTTGGCGTGAGTCTACCTGCTGTAGCTACGCTTACGCTACGCCCGTTAGGGAAGTGGCGGTAAGCGCCCCCAAAGGGGGCCTGTGCCAAACGGTAGTTTGGTGCAAGGCACCACTTTTAGTTGGGTGTATTCTGTCTAAATGATAAAAGTAACTAATCTAAGAAAAATTGATCCTGCTATAGGTAATTCCTATAAATGGATTAGAAGAGCTACCTACATAGACGGTACTCCTAGTAATGTATGGCTAGGTTCATTTGGGCCATACCACATTATGATTACATCCCCAATCGCTTCGGTGGTTGGCCGCCGACCTGAGTAAGTCGCGCCAAGACTAACTGCTCATAACTTTAGGAGATTACGTGGCGGAGAATACCGCAGAGATTGCGAAGCGAGTTATCCTATCTGCTATCGCAGAGGGTATGACTGTAGAACAGGCAGTAGCCTCCGCTGGTCGATCTATAAAATCTTATGAGTACTACCGCCGTACAGACCCTGTATGGAAAGACAAGGTAGACAGAACTAGGCTAGGCCTACGTGGTGCTTCCTTTATCGAGCAGCCCCTAGATGACCTTACCTTCTCAGAGTTCCGCCAGAAGTTTCTAAAGTCTAAGACCTTCGGTCATCAGCAGAATCTGATAGATGTTATTGAAGGCAAAGAGCCTTCCTGGTTGCACCCCTCTATGAAGTACGAAAAGGGTGTAGCAGAAAACCGTATCCTTATCAACATTCCGCCAAACCACGCAAAGTCTATTACCGTCACCGTAGACTACGT
>JACCDZ010742457.1_pt1 | contig 15729 bp, 12 predicted proteins | sample 7449551 | NCBI WGS metagenome assembly JACCDZ01 (sample SAMN15323452, study PRJNA562643) | freshwater metagenome | isolation source: river surface water | place: USA:Blue River Watershed | collected 2017-08-18 | reverse complement strand
TGGTGTTTTCAAGATTACGGAAGGCTTTGTGGAAGAATTTGGCAAAGGAAGAGTGCGCAACACGCCGATTTGCGAATCTGCAATTGTTGGGGCAGGACTTGGATTGTCGATTGCGGGAATGAAAGCGGTGGTTGAAATGCAATTTGCTGATTTCGTAACCTGCGGATTCAATCAGATTGTTAATAATCTTGCGAAGATTCACTGGCGTTGGGGACAAAATGCCGATGTAGTTGTGCGTATGCCAACAGGTGCAGGCTCAGCAGCTGGTCCGTTTCACAGTCAAAGCAATGAAGCCTGGTTTTTTCACACACCCGGATTGAAAATTGTTTATCCTGCTTTTCCAGAAGATGCGAAAGGCTTATTGGCTGCTGCAATTGAAGATCCCAATCCTGTCATGTTTTTTGAACACAAGAATTTGTATCGTTCCATTCGCGAAGAGGTATCGGATGATTTTTTTACAGTAGAAATAGGAAAAGCACGTCAGATTTCGGAGGGCTCCGATATTTCCGTAATTACCTACGGAATGGGAGTACATTGGGCAATGGAAGCAGCGGAGAAATTCCCGTCGATTTCGCTCGATATTTTGGATTTACGTACGCTGTTGCCGCTGGATACGACCGCGATTTATGACGCTGTAAACCGAACGGGAAAAGTAATCGTTTTACACGAGGATTGCTTGACGGGTGGAATAGGAGGAGAGTTGGTTGCTTTGATCAACGAAAATTGCTTTGCAAATCTAGATGCACCGGTAAAACGAGTGGCTTCATTGGATACTCCAGTTCCTTTTACCAATTCCTTGGAAGATAACTTCTTGCCGAAGCAACGATTTTTTGATGCATTGGTAGAATTAGATAATTATTAAAACGACTCAATTTTCGGAACAAATCCGAGATTGATCCGCTACTGAATCCAGATTTCTTAATTGATTTCTGGATTTTTTTGTGCACGTCGTTGGATTGCAATTAAACAAAAAAAAAGGTGCATTTTCGCTATGAAATGCACCTTATGATTCGAATTTTAAGTTGTTTAGAATGTTGCTCGCAATCCGAGTTGGAAAACACGTGGCAACCCAGGACGTAATCCCGCTGGTCGAACTGCAACTAAATATGTTTCGTTCAAAATATTGTTTACCGACGCCGTCAAACTTACGTTGCGTTGAATGTTGTAGTAAATACTCGCGTCGAGAATAAAGTAACTTGGGATCAAATCTGCCTCCGCAATAGCTCCGTTGCCGGCAACTCCACGCATTTCACTGTTGTATTTGCTGCTCACATTCAAGCCGTAACGCGCGTGCTCAAGCGATCCGTTGATGGCAAGTTGGTGTTGTGCAAGGTACGGAAGTTTGTCGCCCGATTCTACATTTCCCCAATCTTCAAACGTACTGTTGAATGATGATTTGAAAAATGCATCTGTGTAAGTATACGAAACGGTGATTGGTAGATTGAATTTGGACTTGAATCGAGAAAGAGCATCGTATTGGATCAAAAATTCTATCCCCTGCGACTGCGCTTTTCCACCGTTGAATAAGTCACCACTCCCAGTTCCTCCGCCAGCAGCTAAGTCTGCACCAAGTAAGTTTTTATAGTCGTTGTAAAATACGACAAATTGTGCATTCAATCCTTTCGAGAAATGCTTGAATCCCAATTCATAGTTGATACTCTCTTCGGGATTTGAACCCGCAGTTGTTCCTGCTGGCGCGAATCCTTTGTGGACACCTGCAAATGTATACCAGTGTTGGTTGATCGCATAATCCAACGAAACTCCCGGAATAAAGGTAGAAGTTTGATTGTCTTTTGTAACAACCTGACTTCCTTTTCGGGACGGGTCGTTTTTTCCAAAATCCAATTCTTTGATAAAGATGTTTTCGTGACGTAATCCAGGCACCAACACCCAGTTTTTATATTTCAAGGTGTATTGAATATAGGATGCAGCTGCGATAGCGATGGCGTAACGATTACTTTCGCGTCCCGCTTCACCAGCTTTGGTCATCAACATGCGGCCATTCGTCATGCGGTATTGATCTTCGTATTGAAAGCGATCCATATCGTCTTGGTGGTATCGAAAACCTAAATCAATGTCGTGCGTGATTGCTCCTGTTTTGAAATCCAATCCTACAACGGTTTGCACGCCTGTAGCCGAATAGTTTCGGTTGTTTCCTTTCACATAAAGTGCATTTGCATTTTTACTCGATTGTCCAGCAACGACCGCATACGCGTCTAATACCGAATTCGGTGAACTCAATACCTTCGAGATGCTGTGTTTTGTACCCGTGCTATCCGCGACACCGTCTAATTTGTACCAATTTCTTGAAAATTCGTTTCGATACACGGTTGTTGTTACCGACATGAATTTTGTTGGTTGGATCAAGTAAGTCGCCGCTAATTGTGTTTGTTTTGTTTCCATCAAATCGACTTGCGAACCTGCGTAACGGCGATAAGCATTTTGTTTGAAATCGTCGAGTGTCAGTCCTAAATACGTTTCGTGTGACGTTTCGGTCGCTTGACCAAATTTAAACGATAAGGATTGGTAAATTTTCGCTCCTTTTTTTGTGTTGAAGCGCACTTTTGCTACAATATCTTGTTTGTTGAATCCTGTTTTTCCTCCGCCATCGATTTTTTTAAATCCATCTGAACTGTAGTTGAAGCTTTCAATAGAATATCCGACGCGTTCGTGCGAATTTCCAACAAATAAGTTGATGTTTCGTCCTCCAAAACTACCGCCACTCAATCCAACTCGTCCTGAAAATTCACGAGGGATTTGTGTGGAAATGAAATTGATCGCACCACCTGTTGTGTACGGACCATATTTGATTTGACTGCTACCTTTCAAAACTTCAACCGCTTGCATGCGCCCAATCGTTGGGAAATAATATGCAGCAGGAGCGGCGTATGGTGCTGGAGCCATCAACACACCGTCTTCCATGATCGTGATTTTATTGGAGCGTTCAACTCCCGAACCACGCATGCCGATGTTGGGACGAAGTCCATATCCGTCTTCTTCTTGCAAATTCACGCCTGGAATACCACGCAATACACGATTTATGTCGGTGTGTGCAAATTTCTGAAGTTCTTTTGGACTCAAATAGTACGCCGAACCAGGGAGTTTTTTGATTCCCGACGAGCCACCTGTCAACGTAACGTGGCTTACTACAACTGCTGGTAAATCCGTCACGTTTTCTTCTAAAATAATTTCTAGTTTAGCGGATGCAGCTGCGTTTACTTGCACGGAAATTCGCACTTTTTTGTATCCTGGATTGGCGATGTATAATTGATATTCACCGTTTTCAAGGTTATTGAATTCAAAATCACCAGCGGCATTTGAAATCGAGGATTTGTTTGTTCCATCCAAGTATACAATTATTCCGGCGAAAGGTGTTGAAACATCTTTTTGAAAAAGTGTACCTTTTATAGTTCCTTGTTGAGCCGCTGCGACACCTACAATCAATGCGAATACGAACAGTAAAATGAATCTCATCTTATTTAGAATTATTTTAAATTGATCGCAAAGATATTTCGAACGGGTTCGATAGGCAATACCACTTTTATGGTATTATCGCAGAAAAATGGTTGCGACGCGTTTGCAGTTTCGAATCGGGTTTATTTTCGATTCGTTTCTGTATGCGTTCTTGATCAAAAAAAAAAGGCAAAAAAAAACTGGTTCGATGAAGAAACCAGTTTTTCGTGAGTTTTACTTTGTTTTGTTATTCTTGAACTCGAATCCAAGTTTGTGTTCTGAAAAATGGACCGATGTATCCTCGTACATTTAATTTGTTAGGATTGGATTCGTCTAGCCAAATTTTTGTCTTGTAAATTTTACCATTTTCAGGATCGACGATTGTTCCTCCGTCCCATTCACTTCCGTTCCAAGTCATGTAGCGCACAATTTGAAGACCAATCAACGGTTTGTTTTTACGATCGTCTGTACATTTTTTACACACTGGATTTTCTTCTCTTCCTTCACGTGGATACAAGAACGTGATTTTACCATACAAGTGATCTTTGTATTTGTAGAGTTCTACAATTGATTTCTTTTTACCCGTTTCGTCGTCAATGGTTGTCCATTTTCCCACACATGTTTGACTGAATGATACCACAGCTAATAAGCTGAAAGTTAAAAGTAATACGACATTCTTCATAGACAATTTTATATTAAGTTATTGTTTTAATAGCTTCTAAAAATAATCAATTATTAGACCAAAGTCAAGTTTTGAAGAAATATGTCAAGAAAATTTCAAAAAATTATGAATAATCTGTTTTCCCATTGGCGTCATGACTGATTCTGGGTGAAACTGAACGCCGAATAGCGGCAATGTTGGGTGTTCGACAGCCATCAGTACCTTTTCGGATGAATAGGCTATCGCTTTCAGCGGATTAGTTGGCGCTAATGCAACTGCCCAACTGTGGTATAATCCCACGTCAAAGCGTTCGGGCATGCCTGTAAACAATCGATTCGGCGCGCATTGCACACAACTTACCGCTACCCCATGTTTTACTTCCGGCTGATTGTATAGTCGGTTTTCAAAATAGAGTGCGAGTGCTTGCATCCCGAGACATACGCCAAGAATCGGCTTTTTGTCGTGGAATTCGGCAATAACTTCGAGTAGAATTCCTGCTTCTTCAGGCAGTCCGGGACCTGGAGAAAGAACGATTTTATCGAAGCACGCAATTTCTGCAAGTGTTATCTCGTTGTTTCGTGCAACAGTCACATCACAATCAAATCCTTCCAAGTAATGAAAAAGATTAAATGTAAACGAATCGAAATTATCCAACAAGAGAACTTTCACTGTTTTTTGGCTTAAAATTACTAAACTTGCACAAAGGTAAATAAAGATGAAGAAAGTAATCCAAATTCCAGGCGCTCCGGCTCCAATCGGTCCATATAGTCAAGCTATTTTGAAAAATGACACGTTATATGTCAGCGGACAAATTCCGTTGAATCCAGCGACTGGTGAATTGGTGGTTGAAAACATCGAAGCAGCAACACATCAGGTATTAAAAAACATTGGTGCGTTGCTCAACGAGGCGAATATGAAATTTTCAGACGTTGTAAAATGTACGATTTTCGTGAAAGATTTGAGTGATTTTGCGGCTGTAAATGGCGTGTATGCGCAGTATTTCCAAAACAATCCTCCTGCGCGAGAAACAGTGGAAGTGAGTCGTTTGCCATTGGATGTTCCAGTAGAAATTTCTTGTATCGCGATCAATTAATGGAAGAAAAATTGCGTGTGGAATCGGATCGACCCAAATTATCGGTCATCATCGTCAACTACAATGTAGAGTATTTTCTCGAACAATGTTTGAATGCTGTGTACAAAGCGCTGGAGAATGTCTCAGGCGAAGTTTTTGTTGTTGACAATAATTCGATCGATGGTTCTGTTGAAATGGTGCGGACCAAATTTCCACAAGTTATTTTGTTTGCAAATAAAGACAATCGCGGTTTTTCGAAGGCCAACAACCAAGCGATGGAAGTGGCTTCCGGGGATTATTTTTTGCTCTTGAATCCAGATACAGTTGTTGAAGAAGATACATTTGAGAAAGTGGTTCGCTTCATGGACGAACATCCGCAGGCAGGTGGACTTGGTGTACGCATGCTGGATGGAAAAGGGAATTTTTTGCCCGAATCAAAACGAGGACTTCCAACACCCGCAGTTGCATTTTACAAGATCGTTGGACTTTCTGCGCTATTCCCCAAATCAAAGCGATTTGGAAAATACCATCTGGGCTATCTGTCCGAGTTTGACACCAATGAAGTAGAGATTCTAAGCGGCGCGTTCATGCTGATGCGCAAGACTGCATTGGAGAAAGTAGGATTACTGGACGAAGCATTTTTTATGTACGGAGAAGATATTGATCTTTCGTATCGAATTTTGTTGGGAGGATATAAAAATTACTATTTTCCACAGACGCGGATCATCCATTACAAGGGAGAAAGCACGAAAAAAAGCTCGGTCAACTACGTGTTCGTATTCTACCGGGCGATGATCATTTTCGCTCAAAAACATTTCTCTCAAAAAAACGCGAAACTATTCTCTTTGTTGATCAATTTTGCGATCTATCTGCGTGCCGGACTTGCGATCGTAGCCCGATTTGTCAAACGAGCTGCGTTGCCTGTATTTGATTTTGTGTATTTGTTTACTGGATTGAGTTTGATGACTCGCTATTGGCATCAAGTCAATATTGAATTTCCACCAAATATCATTCGGTACGCTGTTCCTGCTTATACGATTATTTGGATGCTCAGTATTTTTTACCAAGGCGGATACGATTTTCCGACCAAAATTTGGAAATACTTTAAAGGTACGCTGATTGGCACGCTCGGTATCTTGGTTATTTATGCGCTCTTACCAAAAGATTGGCAGTTTTCACGCCTGTATATTTTGCTCGGTACTGCTTGGATTCTTTTTTATTTTGCGCTTTCGCGTTTGTTTTTGCATTTCAGTATTTCGAAAAAATTCTCGTTGTCCGGAGTCCAAAACCAAAAATTCATCATTGTTGGCTCATTGGATGAATCGATACGCGTAGGAGATTTATTGAAGCAAACCAACTCTAAAATTGATGCAATTTTATTGGTTTCAGCAACCGATTCCAAAACAACGGAGCAAATTGGTGTGATGTCGCAATTGGATCAAATTGCTTTTATCCACAAAGCAGATGAAATTATTTTCTGTGCAAAAGATACTTCTGCCCAGCAGATTTTGGAATGGATGTCCATTCTCGGAGCGACACACATCGATTTTAAAATTGCACAGCCAGATAGTCTGTATCTCATCGGGAGTAATTCGATCGATACAGCGGGTGATTTGTACGTCTTAAACATCAATAAAATCAGTAAGCCAACGAGTGTCAGAAACAAGCGTAGCCTCGATTTGACAGTTAGTTTTTTACTGTTGATCATATCTCCATTCCTAATTTGGAAGGTGAACAACAAGTGGAATTGGTATGCAAACGTTTTGAGCAGTTTGCTCGGAAAAAAGACACTCGTGGGATACTATCTTCCTTCGGAATTGGAGCGTCGACAGTTGCCGAGTATTAAGCGCGGAATCCTCAATCCTTCGGATGCATTCACGCAACTCGATCCGCATGTGTTGAGTAAACTAAACCTTATCTATGCCCGTGACTACAGCGTTTGGAAGGATTTGGAAATTATTCAAAAGGCGTGGGTCCACTTGGACCGATAAATTTCAAATAGTACCGTCTATCATAAAAATAAAAGGTTTCTAGTTTAAATTTTTGAACTACCTTATTTATTCGTGTTTTTTGTCTTACTTTTGTATCCGAAAAAAATCAAGAAATCCTCATAGGAAATGGCACAAGTAGAAATCAGACTTCCAAAAATGGGAGAAAGCGTTACAGAAGCTACCATCACAAATTGGTTGAAAAATGTTGGCGACAACGTAGACATGGACGAACCATTGGTGGAAGTAGCGACCGATAAAGTGGATAATGAACTTCCTTCCGAAGCAAAAGGAACTTTGGTAAAAATCTTTTTTGAAAAAGACCAAGTAGCTCAGGTGGGAGATGTAATTGCGATCATTTCTACGGATGGTGGCGCTGTTGTTGAGTCGACAAGTGCTCCTGAAGTTGTTTCTACACCCGCAACCACTGCCCCAGTGGTACAAAATGCGGTTGTGTCTTCGGTTGTTGCAGCTGGGTCGAATAAGTTTTATTCGCCATTGGTTCGCAGTATTGCCGACAAAGAGGGTATTTCTGGTTCAGAATTGGATTCAATTGCAGGAACAGGACAAGAAGGTCGTGTGACGAAAAAAGATATTTTGGCGTTTGTAGCAAACCGAGGTTCACAACCCGTTGCGGTTGCACCCGTTGTATCAGCTCCAGCACCAGCGGTAGTTGCAGCACCAGCAATGAATACGCCTACAGGTACAGCAGCATTCTTGAATGTGAAAGAGCCGGTTGTTCTTCCGATGCCGGGTGATGAAATTATCGAAATGGATCGCATGCGAAAAATGATTTCGGATCACATGGTCATGTCGAAACACGTTTCACCGCACGTAACTTCATTTGTTGAGGCAGATGTAACAAACATCGTAAACTGGAGAAATAAAGTTAAGAAAGAATTCGAAAAAAGAGAAGGTGAAAGTATCACGTTTACACCAATTTTCATGGAAGCCATTGCAAAAGCAATCAAAGACTTCCCGATGATTAACGTAGCGGTAAATGGAAACCAAATCATCAAACGAAAAGATATTAATCTCGGGATGGCGACAGCGCTTCCTTCTGGAAATTTAATTGTACCGGTTGTTAAAAATGCAGATCGATTGAATTTGACAGGTTTAGCGAAAGCTGTAAACGAATTGGCGCGAAATGCACGAAACAACAAGTTGAAGCCAGAAGATATTCAAGGTGGTACGTACACAGTTACAAATGTGGGAACGTTTGGAAATGTGATGGGTACTCCAATTATCAACCAGCCACAAGTTGCCATTTTAGCATTGGGTGCAATTCGAAAAGTGCCTGCTGTTATTGAAACGCCAGAGGGTGATTTTATTGGAATCAGACAAAAAATGTTCCTTTCACATTCGTATGACCACCGCGTTGTAGATGGTTCATTAGGAGGGATGTTTGTACGTCGTGTAGCCGATTATTTAGAACAATTTGATGTAAATCGAGAATTATAAAAATAATTTAATTACTTTTGAAGCCTGCGATATTTGTTTGTCGCAGGCTTTTTTTATGAGACTGATGATGAAGTATATACTAATTGCCTTGTTAATAGTATCGAATTCAGTTGTTTATTCTCAGTATAATGAGAGTGAATTAACGAATCTGATCAATAATTCAAGTGAGAAAACATTAGTTAATGAAGCTACGTTATTGTTAACGCAGGGATTCTATTATCAATCCGAACGAATTACTGACAAGTTACTAACCATTGACCCTACGAGCGCAAACTATAATTACCGAAAAGGCTTTCTAGTAATTTTAACCAAATCAAATTTCCTTCAAGCGATAGAATACCTCGAAAAAGCCGTTCCAACTATCAATTTGAATTACGATATGAGCTCGCCGAATGAAAAAAAAGCTTCGTTGGATGCGCTGTTTCATTTGGCTACATGCTACCACACCGTGGGGCGTATTGAAGATGCTAAAAAATATTACAAAGAATACATTTCAAAGAGTACCAAACGGGCTTTGTTAGCTGCTGTTTCGGAAACACGTTTGATTCAATGCGAGGTGGCTCTCAAAGCAATGAAAAATCCACAGGCTGATGTTTCTGTTCGCAATGTGGGAGAGAAAATAAACACCAATAATCCAGAATATTCATCGATTGTTGCATTGGATGGCTCCGCGTTGTTTTTTACTTCACGCCGTAAATGGGAAAATGACGCGTCGACCCCATACATTGATTTACGTACCAACCTGCATCCAGAAGATATTTATGTCAGTTATTTGGATTCTACGGATAATTGGATGGCGCCAGTTCGGTTGAATTTTTGTACAGCTGAGCACAACGAGGCAACGGTTGCAGTCAACGTAGATGAGCGCAAAATTTACACCTACAACGATGATTCGGGTAATGGAGACATCTATTTTACAGATTTAACAGACGGTAAATTTGCGCCTGCTGTTATATTGAACAACAACAAAATCAACACAAAAAATTGGGAGACTCATGCCTCTTTTTCGGAAGATGGCGATATCATGTATTTTGTTTCCGATCGTCCGGGTGGATTCGGAGGAAGAGATATTTACGTCTCTCAACGGAAGAAAGACGGAACATGGGGCGAACCACAAAATTTAGGCGCTTCAATCAATACGAAGTTTGACAAAGAATCTCCTTTCATATCCATCGACGGAAAGAATCTGTATTTTTCAAGTAATGGCGAGGAGAGTATGGGCGGATTCGACATTTTTGTTGCCTACAAAGATGCACAGGGGAAATGGTCAAAGGCGAAAAATTTAGGATATCCAATCAATTCGTGCGGTGATGATTTGTATTACTCAACAACGATCGACGGATACAAAGGTTATTTCACATCATACCGCGCAGAAGGAAAAGGAGAAAAAGACTTATACGAAGTTTCTAACAACTACTTGGGGATACAAGACAAGGTGTATTTGAAAGACAAGGTTAGAACAACGGATAAAAGCAACTTGCCGATTGATTTTGCGATGACGTTTACGTGCTTGGATTGCAAGGAACCGCACACGAAAACAATTTATCCACGTTTGCGAGACGGAATGATGATCAATACTTTTCAGCCATGTCACACCTATGAATTGGTGTATCATGTAGGGGATAGCAAAACCGTTTTATACAAAGATACCGTAAAAACGGAATGCGATAAGCGCGTGAGTTTCGTGTTGAAATCAGTGATTTATAACCCGGTTGAGGGTACAGTGAAGGAATATGTTGAAGAAAAACCAGTTGAGGTAATCCCTGATACGTTGGATGTTGTAAATGTGCGAGATTACGAATTGTTTGAGCTTAAATATTTCTTCAAATACGACGACAACAAGATGTCGGCACAAGGAAGAGAATTCAGAAAATTCATGCGAACGCTCGAAAATCAAATCGAAGAAGTTGGTAAGCCGATTACCATTCGCATTTATTCGTCTGCTTCTACTGTGCCTACCAAACGCTACGAAAGCAATCAGCTGCTCGCTGAACTGAGAGCACAAAACGTGAAGTACGACATTGTGACTTATTTTCAGCAGAAATCAAAGGTGGCGAATTTGGTAAACGTAGTTATCGTGGAGTCTTCTGTAAACGGTCCGACATACGAAAACGATAGCAAGAACGTCGAAAAATACCGCCCTTTCCAGTATGTCATTCTGAAAACCGAATAGTTTTCAGTTTCTCCTCCGATTTGACGTAGGTTTCGTTTCAGAATCTTATCTTTGAATCAAAGATTGAAAATGAAACTGAAATTAGAACGCCCTTTGGCAATTTTTGACCTCGAAGCAACGGGTTTGAATATTTCACAAGATCGGATTGTTGAAATAGCCATTATCAAAATCAACCCCGACGGAACGGAGGAAACATTCACTTCCAAAGTGAATCCAGAAATGCCAATCCCTGACGAGGTTTCATTGATCCATGGGATTTATGACAAAGATGTTGCGGATGCACCTAAATTGGGAGATTTAGCACAACGAATAATCGATTTTGTAGGCGATGCTGATTTAGGAGGTTACAATTCCAACAAATTTGATATTCCAATGCTTGCGGAAGAAATGTTACGTGTTGGTAGCGATTTTAAAATGACTGGACGCCATTTTGTGGATGTTCAAAACATCTTTCACAAGATGGAACAGCGCACCTTAGCAGCTGCATTTCAATTCTATTGTCAATCGGAACTCGACAATGCACACAATGCTCTAGCCGATACTTCAGCAACTTGGAAAGTATTGCAATCGCAATTGGAGAAATACCCAGATTTGAAAGCAGAAGTTCCTTTTTTGGCTGATTTTTCGAAAGCAGGTAACCAACATATTTTGGACTTCGCAGGTCGCTTGGCTGTGGATGAAAATGGAGATGCGGTGTATAATTTCGGGAAGCATAAAGGTAAAACGGTCAAACAAGTCAATGAAGACGAGCCAGGATATTACGGCTGGTTTGTTTCCGAATCAACTGATTTTCCCAAGTATACAAAGCAAAAGCTGAAAGAAGAAATGGATAAAATCAAATCAGAAATCAGAAGTAAAAAGGAAGCGCAAGAAGCGGCAAAAGCTCCATTCAAAAAAGTGAAAGAAGAGTCGATTGAAGATAAACTGAACGCACTGAAACAAAAATTTGGAAAATAATCGGTTATGAAAATTATTTGCATCGGAAGAAATTATGCAGATCATGCGAAAGAAATGAATGCTGCCGTTCCAGAAACCCCCGTGTTTTTTATGAAACCTGATACGGCTCTTCTGCCAGGAAAAGGTCCGTTTTTTTATCCAGATTTCACCAAGGATTTGCATTATGAATGTGAAATCGTTGTGAAAATTAATAAATTGGGCAAAAATATTTCCCCTAAATTTGCGCATACGTACTACAACGAAATTGGACTGGGAATTGATTTCACAGCCCGAGATTTGCAACAAGTTTGTAAAGAAAAAAGTTTGCCGTGGGAAATCGCGAAAGCATTCGAACACAGCGCGCCGGTTTCCAAAAAATTCATAGACAAGGCAGCGTTGGATTTGACAAATCTAAACTTTAGTTTACTTAAAAACGGTACCTGCGTGCAATCCGGAAACACTTCCGACATGTTGTTTACAATCGATCAAATCATTGCTTATGTTTCACAATTTTTTACACTGAAAATTGGAGATTTAATTTTTACCGGAACGCCCGCAGGCGTGGGACCGGTTGCAATTGGTGATAACTTGGTTGGATTTATTGAGGATAAACAAATGTTTGAATTGAAAATTCGGTAGTCGTTTCCTCCGTGATAAAAGTCAGGTTTTAAGATGATTTTTGTGCGCCTTGGTTTTTTAACAAATTGATTTTTAATAGTTTAATTTTGAGTAAGTTACTTGTTTACTGAGCGAGATGTGAAACGGTAGACCAAAAGTTGTACTTTTACTCGTACCATGGATAAACTTGTTTTCATCTGCTCATTGGGTTTTCTTGTTGCTTGCAAGGGAAAGCCAGAAACGATTCGGCCGACACTTGCTCCAATTACCGAATCAATCTATGCTTCGGGTATCGTAAAGAGTCGAAATCAATACGAAGTATACGCCAGCGTAAGTGGCATTTTACGTGACGTTCTTGCGGAAGAAGGAGCTGTAATTCGTATTGGATCACCGTTGTTTTCAATCGCAAATACGGCGCAGCAACTTTCGAAAGAAAACGCAGCGTTGACCGCGGATTTCAACAGCCGCCGATTAAATGAAGTCAAACTCTCCGAAGCCAAGGATGCTATTCGTTCTGCAAAAAGTAAGTTTCAGCTCGATTCAATTGCATTTGTACGACAGCAAATTCTGTTCGAGCAAGGCGCAATCGCTAAGGCGGATTTCGAACAAGTTGAATTGAAAGTTGAGAATTCCAAGTATGCGTACGATGCAAGCGTCATTCGCTACAACGAACTGAAACGACAAATTGAATTTAATGCACTTCAGACAGATAAAAGTCTTAAAATATCGAGCGCAATTGCTAACGAGTATCTTGTGAAAAGTGAAATTGATGGGATTGTATTTGCAGTTTTCAAATCAAAAGGAGAGATGGTGACTCCACAAACACCGCTTGCCGTGATTGGTTCCGACAAAAAGTTTTTTTTGGAGATGCAAGTTGATGAAGAAGACATCGTTCGGATCAAAAAAGAAATGCTTGTATTGGTGACTTTAGACAGTTATCGCGGAAAAACGTTTCGTGCGGTGGTCTCGAAAATTGTTCCGTACATGAATGAAAAAACACGGACATTTTTGGTGGAAGCTATTTTTCTCGATTTGCCGCAACGGTTGTTTCCGAACACAACATTTGAAGCCAATATTTTACTTCAAACAAAAGAAAAAGCACTGCTGATTCCTCGAAATTATTTGATCGATAATCAGTTTGTTCTGACAGAGTCAGGTAAAAAAATACGCGTCAAAACAGGGTTGAAGGATTTTAAAAAGGTAGAGATCACACAGGGAATAAGTTCCACAACCGTATTGCAAAATCCAACGAAATGAGTTTGTCGCTTACAATGAGTATAGCGAAGTCGTTGCTGATGGCTCGATTTAAGCAAACAATGGTCGCTGCTGTAGGTGTTACGTTTAGTATCACGATGTTTATATCCTTGTTGGGATTCATGACGGGATTGAACAATTTACTCGATGGATTGATGATGAACCGCACTGCACATGTACGTTTGTACAATGAGGTTGAGCCATCCGAAATTCAGCCAATTGAGCGGGATTCTGAATTCGCAAAAGGCTATCATTTTATTCAATCGGTCAAACCTAAAAGTACGAAGCTTCAAATCCGGAATTACGGTGCCATTATGCAGGCCTTGCGGAAAGATACACGCGTGTTGGGGATTTCTCCAAAGGTTTCCTGTCAAGTTTTCTACAACGTGGGCGCAACGGATTTGAGTGGAATCGTAAGCGGAATCGATGTGGAGGCTGAAAGCAAACTTTTTTCGTTCAGTGATTATGTCGTAGAAGGCGATTTGTACGACTTGAAAAATACGCCCAACAGTATCATTTTAGGCATCGGAGCTGCGCAAAAGATGATGGCAAGTATCGGCGATGTGATTCAACTGACGACTTCTAAAGGCAATTTGATACAATTAAAAGTGGTGGCGTTTTTTCAATCCGGATTGCAAGAGTTAGATAAATCTCAGAGTTATGTCTCGATTGCAACTGCTCAAAAGATGTTGGGCGAGAGCAATAGTTACATCACCGACATTCAAATCAAGTTGAAGGACATGCTTCTAGCTCCCGAAGTGGCGAAAGAATACGGTCCGATTTTCGAGGTAGAAGCAGTCGACATTCAAACAGCGAATGCACAGTTTGAAACAGGAAGTTCGGCACGTACGCTGATTTCCTATGCGGTCAGCATCACACTCTTGATTGTCGCGGGATTTGGAATTTACAACATTCTAAATATGATGATTTACGACAAGATGGATTCGATTGCGATTCTGAAAGCAACGGGTTTTTCAGGAAGAGATGTGAATCGAATTTTTATCACTATCGCATTGACAATTGGAATTGTAGGCGGTTTTTTAGGTTTGGTATTGGGATTTTCAATGTCGTTGCTGATCGATGCAATTCCCTATGCGCCGGCAGCACTTCCGACCATCAAAACGTATCCAGTGGCATACAATCCTAGTTTTTACATCACAGGAATTATATTTTCACTCGTAACCACTTATTTTGCAGGTTATTTTCCTGCGCGAAAAGCGAGTAGGGTGGATCCCGTAGTTATTATTCGAGGCAAGTAAGATGGAACATAAAATCATTGAGGCAATCAACATTGTAAAGTACTTTCATGATCCCACGACCGTGCAAGTATTGAAGGATATTCATTTTTCAATTAATCAAGGCGAATTCGTCTCGGTCATCGGAAAGTCGGGATGCGGAAAATCGACGCTGTTGTATATTTTGTCGACGATGGATACGGATTTTGAGGGAGAATTACGCATTGATGGAATAACAACGAATGGTAAATCTGAAGCACAGTTGGCGCGTATTCGCAACGAAAAAATCGGTTTTGTGTTTCAGTTTCACTATTTGCTGAACGAGTTTTCGGTGCTCAAAAATGTGATGTTACCCGGATTGAAGTTGGGAAAATTTTCAGCGCAAGAAATTGAGTATCGAGCCATGGAAAAACTGAAAATGCTTGGGATTGAGTCAGAAGCATTGAAAATGCCGAATCAACTTTCGGGAGGTCAAAAACAACGCGTTGCCATTGCACGTGCGCTCATCAATGATCCACTGATTATTATGGGGGATGAACCAACGGGAAATTTGGATAAGAAAAACAGCGAAATTGTATTCTCTATCTTTAAAGAATTGGCCGAAGTGTATAATCAATCGCTCTTGATCGTAACGCATGACAATGAATTTGCGGCCAAAACACACCGCATCATTGAGATGGAAGACGGAGCAATTATTTAAAGCGATCGTGTGTTATTTGCCCTTTGCTTTGACGATGATCAAAACGGTATACAATAAGATTTTTAAATCCAATGCAAGGGACATGTTTTTCAAATACAATAAGTCAAATTTCATTCGCTGAAGCATTTGATCCACGTTTTCAGCATAACCGTATTTCACTTGTCCCCAAGAAGTTATC
>JACCDZ010860396.1_pt1 | contig 15731 bp, 16 predicted proteins | sample 7449551 | NCBI WGS metagenome assembly JACCDZ01 (sample SAMN15323452, study PRJNA562643) | freshwater metagenome | isolation source: river surface water | place: USA:Blue River Watershed | collected 2017-08-18 | reverse complement strand
ACAAATAAATTTCGTTTAATTGCATTAGCAATAATTAAATTTCTTACTTTACTACCATCTGCTCTATAAAATGCATCAAACATACTAGTAAATGCTAAAGTAGATACTGCACGTTTGTCTTGAATAAGGTTATTTTTAAATACTAATTGATGTAATCTAAAACTATCAATATAACAATAATGAACAACATCTGTCATTCCATTAATATCATTATTTTCATAAATTTTAAATAATTCAGGAATTGGCATATCATCTTTAGATGGTAAATTATACATATCTAAAAAATATTTTAAACTAGATTTTTGACTAGTTGGATTTAATTTCATTAACATAACTCGCAAATCAAATGGTATATAGCCTTCTAAATTTAAATTTCTTACATTCTTTTGAGGTACATCTGCAGATATTTTTACTTTATCTTGTAAATAAATATATTTATAAATATTTTCAGATTTTAAATCATATTTACTTAATTTTTTTATTGATAAATATTCGCAAATATCTTGAATAATATTATAATAACAACATTTATCATAAATATTAATCCAATCAAATTCCGAACCATTGAATTCCATAATAAAATCTGGTTGAATCAAAGAATTAATAAATCCAAATGCTTTTAAAATAGTTTTTTCATTATCACAAATAATAGTAAGATAATCTTCATGTGGATTAGATTCTTTTGTAACTAAACCTATATTTAAGAATGAATTAGGTTCATTAATAAATTGATAAGTTATACCAATATTAAAAATTTCATCTTCTTTAACTTTACCACTTGGAAGTATTACAATATCTGGTCTAGCTGGGTCAAATTTTGATGAATATTGTTCAATATCATAGCACATAGATATCATTAAATCTTTACGAAAATAATTAATATTAATATCTAATTCGGTAATATTATTATAATTATTATAATCAATTTCATCAAATTTAGATATATCATTAATGTCAATATTTAAAACATATTTTGATTTATAAATAGAATTTCTATTAATTGTGTAATTAGATAATAAATTCCAATTACATAAATTAATATTATAATGTCTTGACACTACTCGATGATAATTATTTAAATCATTATTAAAACTTGGAATATTTAATTTATCTAATACTCGAATAAAACAAGTTCTATGATATAATTTATTAAATGTAATTCTAATAAATTTTTGATTATTTTCTTTAAAATATAAAAATTCTTTACCTTCTATAATTTTAATAGATTTAAAATCTACGGTCTTGCCTTTTAACATCTTAGATAATCTATCATTTTTAAATAATTCTTTTAATTTAACAATATTATCTTTATCTGATTTAGTTTCATCATATTTAATATCAACATATGGATATATATTATTAATAATTAGAGTTGTCTTAGAACCACATTGTAAAATGCCATGCATAATTAATTTATAATTTTCAAATATTAAACTTTCACTAATATCATTAGGAAGAAATATTAAATTATATTTCTTTAATACTCTATTATGTACCTTATTTACTATTTCTTTATGTAAATAGAAGTCTCTAGTATTAATAATTTCAGTTAACTTTTTTTCATAATTTGAACTGTTAATATATATCTTAGAACCGTGTGATTTTGACATTATTATTATTTTATTAAATATTAATTCAATTTTATATTTATACTATAATATAATATCTGTATATACTTTAATAGTTAAAGAGTTATGGATACTTTAGAATTATTAAAAAGTGAATTAGAACTTATAGATCAATCCGCAATACCAAAATTTTCATTTAAAAATTATAAAACTTATATTAAAATAATTAAAGTTATAGATGGCGATACAGTAATTGCTATATTTAAGTTTAATAATCAATTTTATAAATATAATTTTAGAATTAACGGGATTGATACACCTGAAATACATTCTAAAAATGAATATGAAAAAAAATTAGCATTAGATGTAAAAAATTATGTTTATGAATTAATTATTGATAAAATATTATTTGCTGAATTTTTAGACTTTGATAAGTGGGGTCGAATATTATTAAATTTATATTTAGATAATAATGACAATCTTGCAGATAATTTAGTTAATGGTGGATATGCAAAAAAATATGACGGCGGTACTAAATCAGCATGGGTTTAATTTTTGTTTGAATTTAATACTAAAACTGTTTTAGAAGCATTATTTTTTTGTGTTATATCATAACTTCCTTTTAAAAAACAATAATTATGTAATTTAGTAAATCCATAACATTCTTTATTATTATCACATTCTAAATAACATTTATTTATATCTTTAGAATAAATAATAATTTTATCTTTATATTCATCTATTAAATCATATTTATTATATAAATCAGCATCATAGTAAATATCATATTTTGATATTACGTCTGATAAATCAACTAATGTATTATTAGCACATATACTTTGTTTATTATTAATTTTGTTAGTATCTTCAGTTCTTAAATTATTAGATTCATAATTACATTTCTTTTTTAAATTATTATATTTTATAATATAAGTTATAAATGTAATTGTTGACGCTAATCCATATAATGAAATTAAAATAATAATAATCTTTAATGATGGCATGATAAATGTTTTATTAATGATAATGTTATAATTGCTATTGTTATTTATATTATAATAAAAAAATAAAATATTTTATTAATTAAATATTTTATGTTTTTTAAATCCAGCAGCTATTTTAAATGTCGATGAATTAGTCAAATCTTCTTTATTTAATTCTTCTAAAGTATTTTGTTGAGTTGAATATAAGATTTTTGAAAATTTCATATTATCATAATTGTTATATATAAAATTTGCACAATGTTTGCATGGTTTAGAATTACCAATTATACCAATTTTAGATAATTTAACAATAATTAAATATTTCTTAGCTTTAATTAAATTTTTTGTTAATTTTTTTTTATAATACTTATTAATAGCGTTAACTTCACTATGTAAACTAAATGGAAATTTATTACTATTTAAATAATAGTTAAATCCATAATTTAAAATTTCATTATTTTTTGAGTTTACAATAAAACTAATATGTTTATGTAAATATTTATTATTATTTAAATTAAATGAAATATCATATAAAATATTTGATGATATCTGAATATTATGTTCAGACAACAACCTCAACAACAAATCCGTATTAGAGTAATTCATTGAGAACAATAGTATTACTTTAACTACCATTTATAACTATTATAAAAATATATTCAATTTTATTTTTAAATACATTAATAGTTTTTTTCTATTTTATAATATAGTTATATAATATAAATTTAATAATGTCTAGAATAACTCATTTAGTTCCGAGTGATTTGGTAGTATCAAATACCAATACTAGAGCAAATATAATAAATAGATTAACACAATTTGAGCAAAATGGCAAAGTATTATTTATATTTTATGATTTAAAAAGTAATACACTACCTGATAGAATTATATCATCTACATTTTCTAATCCATCTTATATTATTTATGGAAGTTCTATTAATTTAAATACATTACAAAAACCACTTTCTAATTTTCCAACTTTATATAATTCTGGATTTATTTATGAAACTAAAAGAAATTATGGTCCAACCGGAAATGAATATAAAACAGCAGACCGATCAACAACATCAGCGTCAATAACTGAATGTAATAACACACCAACATGTACTGGATTTTATGAATCTGGTGGCATGTCTACTAGATATTATTTTTATAATTTTAGTTTAGATAATCAAGTTGATGTATCAGGTCCAGATCTTGGGACTACTCATATTAAAAGAATTAATAATTTAGGAACATATGCTGTTAAAATATTTGCGTATATTACAATACCAGTTTCTCGTGAATATACATTTTCAGTATCTAATTCAGATAAAATCAAATTATTTTTAAATTCATTTTTAATATTAAATACCGCTGAGACTAATGAATTAACTAATACAGTATTCTTAAGTTCTGGTACTTATTTATTATATATTGAAAAAATTGCACTATCTAATGATAATAATTTAAATATTTCAGTTCGTTTTACTAATAATGGTATTAATTCTACTGTGCCATTAGATACGTTTAATCAACTAAATTATACTCCAATTTCTAATGCTATTAATAGTAGAGATAATTCTATTTTAAAATTTTGTGATCCAAATACTAATTTATTTGTTTCAAATAATGTTTGTTCAACATCCTTACAAAATAATAATTTATTAAATAGTTCTGTAAATAATTTTTGTTTTAATCCTACATTAAATGTAGATTCATCTACTAAAAAAATGAATAATAATTGTCGTAATACACTTACAAATAATGATAATAAAATAAATAATTCTTTAAAAACAGTATTAACAAACAGTTACCATCAATGGGCTAATAAAGTTGTATCGGATAACAAAATTAATGATAATTATGATCCACTTTTAGAATATATACAATTGATGAACCCAAGTCAAACTGATTTTTCTTTTAATACAAATATCAGTAATACTTGTGAAAATAATTTAAAAAATGTAGCTTATGATGTAACAACTCAAAATAATAATGAATTATGTAAACGTATTTATACCAGAAATTATACTGGAACACAAAAAACTAATGTAGATAATTCAATTCAGCAAATAAAAAATAACTTCTGTGATCCAAATCAAACAACCGCTAATTTAAATGATAGTAGATGTACTACAGAATATACTACTAAAAATAATTTATCTAATGCACTATCTACTTATTGTTTTCCTAATAATGTAGTTAGAAAAGTTAATAATACATATGATCCTAATTGTAAAAGAATACATAATTTAAATAATTTAAATACTGATATTAGAAATAATTTAAATAACAGATATAATACATGGGCTAGAAACACTATTAATAATTCATCTACTAACTTTTCTACTGAAGAATTGGCTTTAAATGAATTTGTAAAAGATCGCAATCCCGATCGTCAAACTTTATTTGGTTTAAATATAAATGCTTCTAATCAAATAACTAATTATTGTGAAACTCAAATCGGTGACAAATTTCAAGCAGATCCTAATCAAAATAATTTATGTAATTCTTTATATTCATCACCTACATTTAGTACTGATCCTAATATTAAATTATCAATAGATAAAATAAAAACCCAATATTGTACTAAAGATATTGATGGCGTTCCTAGATATGAAAATGATCAACAATGTATTCCGGAATATACTAATTTATTAAAAAATACTATTGAAAATAGATGTATACAAAATGGTTCATTTAACTATTCAGATAAATGGTGTACTAATCTAAGTAATACTAATATTAATAATAAATCTGCACCATATAGCACTATGACTCAAGCAAGAACTAATGATTTAAAAAAAGATATTAATTCTATATTAGTACAAAAATATGAAAATAATAAAGTAATTAATGAAAATAATTATAACTATGCAATTAATCAATATGCAACAATACCAAATACTGATAAAAAACTATCGGATGAATTATTAAATAACAAATTATTTGATTATTGTGAAAATATTGAACCTAATTTTCCACTTGATCCCGAATCACAATGTAAAGGTATATATGATACATATAAAGAAGAAGTTAATGTTATTAACTCTAGAAATAAAATTCGTGATAATTTGTGCCAACAAGATGAACATATATTAACTGAATTACCTAATGATTTAACTAATAATACATTTAATTGTAAATCAACTGTATTTAATTTAGATAATGAAAAATTTGCACCTGTTGTTAATTCTCATTGTTCAAAAAATAGTAATATTACATCAACTGAATGTCAAAATTATTATAACGATATTGAAAATAAAATTTTAGATTCATTAAATTTAAAAGTTAATACAACATCTGCATTTTCTAATAATGATACTGATGATTATGACAATAGAATAGAATTATCATCATTTCAAAATTGTAATTATAATGATGAAACTGATGAATATGACTTTCTTTATTTAATATTACTATTTTTATTATTTATATTAATAGTTTGTTTTGTTAGTTCATGTTTAAAATGTAAAAAAAATAAAAAAGAAAAATTTGATGATGATGATTAATAATTTATTTTAACTATGGTTTATTATTATTTTGTGATATATTTGTTTTAGTGCTGGTTGTACTATTTTTTTTCTTATACATTACAAATCCACCGATAATAACCGCAAATATAATTGCTAATATTATATATAATTGATTATTTTCCCAAAAACATATATCACTAAATTCTTCTGAATACTCTGAACATAATTTTTTACAATTATCTGTTTTATTATATTTACATTCTTCTTTAATACTATCAATTTGTTTTTCTTTATTAAATTTTAAACATTCAGAATTTAATAAATTTTTATCTTCTTTGCATACTGCTTTTTTTTTATTTAATAATTGATTCTTATATAAATCATTATTTTCTATTTTACTACATTCTTCTACATTAGATATTATATTTTCATTTACCATACAATTTTGAAATAAACCTTCATCTCCATAATAACTACTAAATTTTGCAAATTTAGGATCGTTTAGATTGACTTTTCTAGATACAATTGCTAAATTTTGTGGATTTTTTGTATTTAAATAAATGCATCTATCTTTTAGTACATTATTTACATCAGTACATAATTGTTCTTGCTTATTTAATAATAATATTTTATTATCTTCATTTGGCTTTATTATATTATTATATTCATCTATAAACTCTTTAGATATATAATTTGTACATTCTGGATCCCATATATTATTTTCACAATAATTATCCATAGATGATAAATAGTTTTTATATTGATCATAAATAACTCCTCTACAATTTTCATCATTAAATATATTTTTTATATTACATTTTTCTGGATTTATAAAATATGATTTATTGGTAAAAGATGATAAATTATTATTTATTGTTGTTGTAGATAAATCATTTCTTGTTAATCCAGATAAATGTAATATAATATTTAATACCAAATCTGGGTGATTATTAATTATATCATCTCTATACATATCTCTATTATTTATTATATTATATACTACAAATGCCTGATCATCGCATGTTCCACAGCGTGCCGCTACTAAGAAATTAAATGTATCATCTGTGTTATTATCAGTTACATAACTTAATCTAATATAACCTGGAATATAATTCGGTTTTTCAATACCATCTGTTAATTGAGGTGGTTTACGAAAACTATTTTGATCATTGATAAAGTTACGCCGATCACCTTGTCTATAATTAAATTCACTACTATCTTCCCATGTTACAGGTCTAGCATTATTTAATTCATTGTCATATCCATTTGCATTTAATAAATCACGCTGATTTACTTGCCATTCTTTATTATTTTCATCCTTTCGCCAACCCCTAAATGGACATCTAATATCTCTCGGAGTTGCGCGACATGAACCAGTTGCTCTAGATGTTCTACTAAATGAAGTTACATTAAAATTTACATCTAGATCAGGCCAAGTTGCTTTCCACACTCTACCTTTTTTATCAGAAAATAAAGTCCATGGTGAACCATTCCAATGATTATTTCTAATGTGATCTCTTACTGATGAATTTCGATTTGTATCTATATATATTTTTATTACTTTATGATTCTTATTTTTTATTAATAAAGCACCACATGCTGTTAATTCTAAATAAGCACCGGCATTGCCATTAGTATCTGATTTTTGCAATATAGCTCCAGAAGAACTATACAATACTAAATTACCATCCGATTGCATCCCCAATCTTGCATTATTATTACCAAATGTTCTACTAGCCCATTCCCAAATAGTATTCATATAAACTACAAAATTTCCATCATTTTGCATTGATGCTCTATATCTTCCATTTTTGATTTCATAATTATTTGAATAAAATAAATTTGGATATAATACATTTGTTTTTTCTCCATAATAAAATGTATCTGTTTTTCCAATTTTTACTGCTATTTGACCATAATAAAATTCATAAAATAAATCATTATTTGTACTAAATGAATTTCCATTATTATCATAAGACCATAATATAGTTTTATTTGATGAGTATATTATTAATCTACCATTTCTAGTCACACATAATTTAGCATTATTATTGCCACTTGTATTTGATGACCATACTATTAAATTATTTCTAATACATACTAATTCTCCATTCGATTGCATTGTAATTGTTGATGTAGTATCATCTGAAGAATTCCATGTATAACCATTTGAAAATAATACATTTTTAAATATTCTATTATTTCTAGATAAATTTAATGATGTTTGATCAGCTCCAGTTAATTCATAACTTGATACTTCGCCATTTACCCAATCAATATGCGACGTTGATAAAAAACTATTATTACTAAAACGTGTTAATGAATCGTATAATGACTTTTTAGTATATTTGTTTAACTCTTTTCTAATTACATTAACATCAGAATTAAATTGTGCTTCTACAATTGTAGATGGTATTGTTGTATTTGTTGTTCCTAGTGCATTCCATTCATTTCTTGTCCAAGTATCTGTATGGCAGTTTATATTTCTTGACTGACTTTCTGATGTATGTGGATCTAATCTATTTGCATTACCGCCATATCTTGGATCGTAATAAGGTCTATTTCTTGTTCTAATTGCATTTATACCGCATGATCCAAATGTAGTTCTATCATTTTTTAAATCAAGAGCCCAGTTATCATTTGTTATTGACCATGGATCATATTGACCATCAATAGGATTTGGATATATATTATTATTTATTTTTGAATTATATACATCATATAATCTATCATTAATTGTATTATAAAAATTTATACATTCTTGAGAATTAATATTATTATTTAATTTACAATATTCATTTGTAGAGTTAAAAAACATATTAATTAATGTTAATGGTTCATTAGATAATATATTTGTACAATTATCAAATAATAAATTATCTATTGATTGCCAATTATTTGCTAATAATTTATCTGGATGTATACTACCGATTGGTTTTTTATCAAATTCTAAAGTAAATGAAATAATTGTTGTTGTATTATTTGTTTTTGGTACATCTATACACAACATATATAATCCTTTCTTAATTACATCATATTTTGTTTCATTTATAGTATTTGTTTTGTTTAATATTAAATTATTATAGTTGTTTAGATATATTCTACAATTTCCAGAATAAACAGTATTACCATTCATTACTCTAAATTTATAAAATTCATCTAATGGTATGTTAATATATGTAAATATTAATGTATTATTAACATTTGCATTTTCTAATCTACATGATCTAGTGTAATTAGAACTACTAATTATATTATTACTATTATAATTACATATTAGTACTCTTTTATTTGTATCTAATTTATTTATTAAGCAATTATTATTGTCTGCTAAATTAGATAATAAATTAGATTCTATAAATATATTATTCATTTTATAATACAATTTTTATAATGACTATTATATTCTATTATATAAAAAAAAATATATTTAGTTAATCTATTAAATTATATAATATGTTTTCTTCAGTATTAATAAATTCTAATAAATCATTAACTTTAAATTGATTTAAGTCTTGATTAATTAAAATTAAATAATCTTTAAAATATATATTTATATATCTCATTCTAAATTGTAATTCAGATATTTTTATTTTATTATTAAATTCATTAATAACTTGTTTTAATTTTTCTAAATATTCTGAAATATTATTTAAATAAGTTATATTATTTGTTTTTTGTCTTAAAAATGTAAAAAATTCATTAGAATAATTACTTAATGATTCTTTACTATTATCTAACTTATATAGATATGTTTTTTTCCATTCATTAAATATAAATTCTGTACCAAAATATATATTACCTTCTAATAACCACTTTTTATTTTGTATTAATATACTATTTGTAATATATTCTAACCATTCAGAATTAACATTTTTTATTTTATTTTTAAATACTATAATAGAATTAATATCCCTTTCTGTAATTAATTCTATATTTCCATTAATATCATATTTATTACTTTTAATTAAAATAGGAGGATCTAATAAGAAATCAATAATAATATCGCATATATCAGCATTAATTTCAATCATGTTATACTTACATTAATAAATATTCAATTTTTTAAAAAAATAAATACTAAGTATTTAATTATAAATACTATCCCAGTAGTCTTCCCAATCATTAAATTTTCCATATAATTTTTCATCTTCATTATCACCGTAATAGTCTTTATCACTGTCATTATCGCAATAATAATTAACATTAGGATCTAAATATAAAATTTCATCTAAATTATCATAAGTCTCAGTAATAAACATACATTTTTTATTAATTGATTTATTTTTAATTAATTCGTTTAAAATAGTGTTAAATTTAGTATGATAACTAAAGTAAAACTTTAACATGTTCTATTATACTATACTACTTAATTTATATTCAATTTTTTTTACTTTAGTATTTACGTCATTTTATTAATATTATCTATCCAACCCCAGATAATAATAGAAATTCTACCCTCATCTGAGTATTCATTCTCTTTTAAAATTCCATGTCTCCATAAATCATTTGTAGTATTTGTAAATGCATAAATCTCACCATCAGCTATTGGTACTGATATAGTTGTTTGTGTATTATTTTTATTATGTTCTGCAAACTCAAGTGCTACATTTCGAGTACACCCAAAACTTAATGAAATTGTAATATTTTGAGTTTTTCTTTTTTCAGCATCAAATGCTGCAGCATCAAAATGAAATGGTTTCCATTGATTTGTATTACTATACCAATTAAATCGTGTTGACTTAATATCTACATTAAAATAATCTTTTAATTTATCTAATACCATTTTAAATGTTGGTGAATATTCTTTCCAGTTTAGTTTATCATCTGCAATTAAATGCGTTCCTACTATTTTATCATTTCCATGCCATAACTTTAATAAATCTGGATTTTTTTCTTCACATTGTTTAATTTCACTTACTAGTTTATGATATATTTCTAATTTTTGATATTTAGAAAATAAATTTGGTACAAATAATAAATCTCTATCTGTTAGTTTAGTTTTTAAATTATCCGTATCTAAATCATATACAATTCTTAAATCTACAGGACGTGTCATTGGTTCAAAGCATACTGTATTTTTAAATTTTTTAGGTTGCTTTGAATTATTTTTCTTTTTGCCATTACTATACTTTGTTCCGGATGGAGTATGTAAGAATGTACAATTCTCTTTCTTACATTTATTTTGTAAATAAAATTTACAAATCTTTGAAAATGATTTTGATGGAATAATATTTGATTCTGTATTGCTTGATGTCATTTTCTATTTTAAATTAATTTATTAACTTTATTAGTAGTATAGTTATAAATATACTTAATGTTTAAATTTAAAATTGAATTAATTTTAATAATTAATTAAATAATGTCAGACTTTAATGCTGTTAAGATTAGTAAAAAAATGATTAAAAATCAAAAAAATGCACCTATCGATAAAGATTTAATTATTAATTCTAAATATTATGTTCCACATTTTATTAATGAAAAAGAATGGAATATTATTAATATTTTTAATCCCCGTTGGTTTAAAATTATTTCATATAATTATAAAATACAAAATATTAATAAAACTTGTTCTATTGATATTGGATGTAAAAATTTTATTACTCTTTATGGGTTAGATGGATTATGTTATAAAATTAAAAGTGATTATTATATTATTGATCGAATTTTAAAAAGTAAAAAATTTTCATATAATGAAAAAGATAATAAAATTAAAAAACTAATTAATGATTTGCATACTATATCTGCTGATTTTATATGTAAACAGTATGATATTATATATGTTGGGCTTGTAACTAATAAAGGTAATATTAATTCTAAAAATATGAAGTCTATTGAAGATAATTTATTAAAAATTGTGTCACATAAAGAATTTTTAGATATTCTTACACATTATGCTTTTATTTACAATAAAGAAATTAGAATTGTTGAAGAATCATATACATCCGTTCAGTGCGGTGTATGTGGAGAAAAAAATAAATTTACTCGTATTTATGATATTGATGATTCTGAACGTAGAAAATATACTTGTTTATTTTGTCATAATGATTTTTGCAGGGATTTAAATGCTTCTCGTAACATTTTAATTAAAAATGAAAATTATTTTAATTGTTAAATTCATTAATTCTTACATTATATATATCCATAAACTCATCTAATGTTGGAATTCTTCCAAATCTTCTTACAAAATCATTTAATCCTTCTCTATGCATATTTATAATTTCTGGAGTTAACACAAATCTTTTATTTTTTTCCTTATGTTCTTTAATATGACATTTATTAATAATTATCTCATCTAAATAATTAACTGGTTGTAAATTATTTAATTTATTTTGAATTGTACATAATAATTGCCCATCATTTAGAATATCTATAATTTCTACCCAAAAGGATTCTTTTAATAAATTTGGAGTTGTTAAAGTGATTTTAACAGCATCATTTTTTTTAACATCTAATTCATTATGAGTATTATAAGAATATAAGTTGTAAGATACATTAACAACCATTGTTATTATTTAATTTAAATTATATTATTCAATTTTTTTATGTAGTGATATTAGTCGTATTTTTATTAGTAATATCTTTTATTTTTTTACTTTCTTTAACTAACATTATAGTTAAATATATATTCCATATTATTAAACATACTATTAGTATTATTAGTAATATTATTATTTTATTATACCATTTATTATTATGTTGAATTAACTTTTTAGAAGTACAATATGCATAATTTATCATTTCTTTATTATTCTCTATAAATTCTTTACTTTCTGGTTTTTCACACATACTAATATATGGTTTATATTTGTCTTCTTCTCTATAATATCGCACAAAATCTTCTTCGGTTTTTATCGTTGCCATTACTTCTGGTGGTGGTATATTTTTATCTTCACCATCCATCTCTGGATTAACTTCATGTATACTTGTAATGTTTGTTTTTTGGGGACTACTATTATCTGGCATTTTTATTGGTGTATTTTCTTTATATTATATTAAATTAATTATTTTTTATTTATTTAATAATTCATTTAACATATAATTGTCAATATCTTCAATTGATTTATTTAAAATATTATTTTCTTGATTAGTTTTATTTTTTTTACACATACTATTAATTCTTTTTACATTTATCAAATCATACATATCTGGTTTATTATTATTAATTTCTAATTCTTTTATTTTATTAGTTATGTTAGCATATTGTTTATTAGCATATTCCCAATTAATTATATAATTATTAGTTTTAGAAAGAGATTGAATATTTATAAAATTTTCTATTGCTAAATTTAGTAATTGTAATGATATACTATGAGATACATTTCCAACTCCTGTACCTAATGGACAACATACAACATTTTTAATTTTTATACGATTAATACACGGATTGTTATATTTATATATTTTTGCTATTAAATTCCAATAACAATTATAAATTATTTTTAAATCAGTAATTATTGTAGGTATGTGCATTGTTGAACAATGTGCTAAATAATTACATTTTTTACTAGGTAATTGAATTAATACACAATTACCTTCTTGATTATATCCACCAACTTTTTTAATTAATTTACTTTGAATATAATTATTAAAATTATCTATATCATCTATATATCTATTTATTGCACCATCTAGTCCGCCATCCATTAAACCATATGAATTACTAGAAGAAACTACACAATCAAATTGATTCTCTAATTCAATAAAATCCCCATAGTGATAACTTATATTACTGTATTTAGATAAATATTGATTGTACTCTTCTTTACAGTCATAGAATTTAGAACATATAATAATATTAAAATTTAACATTTTATATAAAAAAATATTATTTATATATTATTATCTTTTATTTAATTTAAAAATCCCAATCATATATATTATCATTTAATGTATCATTCCAATCATTTATTCCAGTACAATACCCACACATTTCATTATTAACATTATATTCTGGAATATAACATAAACACAAATCTAATCTTAATGATATAAAGTTAAAATAACATTTTATTTCACTAATAACATTTTTTGTATAATAGTCTTTAGGATTTAATTCAAACAATACTTCTTTACTATAAATAGTTTTCCAGTATTTAAATATTTCATCATCAATATATTTAAATATTTCTACTCTTAAATCTAATGGCAGATTTTTCATTATTTTAAGATAAGATATATTTATTATTATATACTATTAAACAATTCAATTTTTTTAAAATATTATGACTGATATTACAGCCGAAGCTTTTACTAAACCTAAATGGAAATGTGATCAATATGATATACCAGATTTAATTCAGACTCACGATGAATTAGTTAGATATGTTGATTGTTTAGCAAATAAATTATATACTATACAACAATCATATAATTATAATTTATTATTTATTCAAGTTATTCTTTTTATTATTATTATTATTTTAATTATATGGATTATGTATATTTCATATAAATTAAAAAAATTAAAAACAATATAATATTTAATTATTTAAATCAATATATTTTAATATATGTTCAGGTGAATATTTTTTTCTAGTATAATAATCTGCAATCTTCCATAATTTCTTTAATAATATTTTTAATTTAATTTGTTTTAGAAAGTTTACTAATACTCTTTTTGTATTTTGTTGTTTAGATATATCTATTTCATTATTACTTCTAATTTTTTTAATATTAATTAATGTTGCAGGTATTTCTGTTATTTCTGTATTTCTACAATCTAGATATTTTAAATTTATTAATTCCTCCGGCAATTTAGATATATTAGTATTATTTATAAATAAACATGTTAATTTTATAAATGTTTTAGGTATTACTGTTATTTTAGTACCTTCACATCCTAAATATTCTAAATTTATTAATGTATCTGGTATTATTTCAACATTTGTATTTGAACAATCAATATATTTTAAATTTATTAATTCTTTTGGTATGCTAATAATTGGTGTAAATGTACAATGTAACTCTTCTAAATTTATTAATGTTTTAGGTATCTCCTTTAAATTTGAACTACTAGCACGTAATATTTTTAAATTTATTAATTTTTCTGATATATCAATCATATCAGTATCTACACAATTAATATATTCTAAATTTATTAATGTATCTGGTATATTTTTTACTTTTGTACTTTTACAATTTAATTTTTTTAAATTTAGTAAATTATCTGATATATATTCTAAATTATATCTTTTTAATGTAAAAATGTTACTATTTTCTGATTCCTTTTTTAATTCTTCTAGGTATTTATAATTATCTGATATTATTGTACATTCTTGACAATAATATTCAATTAATTCATTATTAATGCCATTACAAATTTTACATATAGTATTTAATTTATTCACTTAAATTTATTCAATTTTTTTAATATAAAAAAATATTATTATCTGTTAACTATACATATCTTCAACATGTTTATTATCATTATTTAATAAAAAGTCATTAACTCTAGATGGATTATAAAAATATTGCATTAATTCTTCGTGAAATGTATATCCGTATTTATATCTTGCTTTTACAACTTCTCTAATTAATTTATTAATATGAATAATATAACTAATGTCAATGTTATTAAAATTATTATTATTAATATATATTTGAATAACTTCATGACTGTCTTTAATTATTTTAATTACTTCTTCTTTTACGTTTGACATTATTAAGAATATTATAAATAATTATTCAATTTTTTATAATAAAAAAAATAATTGAATTTT
>JACCDZ010643439.1_pt1 | contig 15732 bp, 16 predicted proteins | sample 7449551 | NCBI WGS metagenome assembly JACCDZ01 (sample SAMN15323452, study PRJNA562643) | freshwater metagenome | isolation source: river surface water | place: USA:Blue River Watershed | collected 2017-08-18 | reverse complement strand
TTGTTGCGTATGGAGCGTTTGCTTTTTCGTATCATAGGTTTTGGATTTGTCTTGCTCACAATGACAGTCGTATCCGGTGTATTTTTTTCTGAAGTCTTGTTTGGTACGCCTGTTAAGTTTGAACACAAAACCATCTTCACATTACTGTCTTGGATACTTTTTAGTGTCTTACTTGCAGGACGTCATTGGCGCGGTTGGCGCGGTAAAACTGCGCTGTCTTTCACGCTCATGGGTTTCGCAACGTTATTGTTAGCGTATGTTGGTAGCCGCTTTGTGATGGAAGTTATTCTGCATCGAGGATTGACGTGAAGTTTTTACTCTGGGCTTTAGTGATTTATCTTGTTTGGCGTTGGTATCAATCGACGCAAAATAAGCCAGAGGTTGAATCTACCAGTCAGCATGCAGATGAATTTTCATCCACTGCATCCACTGAAGTTGAAAAAATGGTGAGTTGTGTGCACTGTGGCATACATGTACCTTTGTCTGAGGCAGTGCAGGCTGAAGATGGAATGCTTTTTTGCAGTGTCGAACATCAAAGACAACACATTGTTTGATTTGATGCTGAGTTGATAGTGAGTCGATAAGAAGTTATTAGCTGCTGTTAGGTCTTGTTTTGTTGCGTACAAGGTGCAGCTTAGTCGGGATGGATGCAGTACGCTACGCCGTCCTCTCTTCTAGTGCTGCAATGACTTCCTCGCCTTTGTCCTTCATTTCCTTTGTTCATCAACCTTACACTGCCGATAGGTCAGTGCATTCACCTAACCCGCATTTTCGTTTGCTGGGTAATTCTTTACTGATACAAGAATGTCGTGCACGCATAAGACGTATAGCGCAGAGTAATGCGTCAGTGACTATTTATGGTGAATCTGGTTGCGGCAAAGAGTTAGCAGCACGTGATATTCATAGACATAGTGAACGCGCATCACAGCCTTTTATTGCAGTGAATTGCGGCGCTATACCTGAAGCATTAATGGAATCAGAATTTTTTGGTCATAGGCGAGGTGCTTTTACCGGGGCACACCAAGAGCGGGAAGGTTTTTTTCAAGCAGCACAAGGTGGCACTTTGTTGTTAGATGAAGTTGCTGATCTGCCTCTCAACATGCAAGTGAAATTACTACGAGCGATACAAGAGCGTCGTATACGACGCTTAGGCTCCTCACGCGAAGAAGTTATCGATGTACGCATTATCAGTGCAACTCATCAAAATCTAGCCAAACTGGTAGCAGTAGGCCGTTTTCGCCAAGATCTCTACTATCGACTGAATGTGATTGAATTACAGTTGCCTGCTTTGAGAGATCGACGAGATGATATTGCCTTACTAGCAGAAGCAATACTGACAAGACTAGGCGGCACGCAAAGTAGGGTTCGATTAAGTCAAGCAGCTCTAGCGGCACTACAACAATATGATTTCCCAGGCAATGTACGTGAATTAGAAAATATTCTAGAACGTGCATTAGCCTTTGTGCATGGTGATTGCATAGAAGTAGATGATCTTTACTTTGAGGGTGTGAACGACTCAGATCAGGTGATGTCTGAACCTATGCTTGCACAAGAGAGTAAGGTGGCTTATGGAATCATGCGTCAACCAGTTTTTCCGATTTCACTTAACGCACATCTTGATACTATTGAGCGTGATCTCATCCTAAAAGCTTTGGAAGAGGCGCGATTTAATCGAACGCGTGCTGCCACTTTACTTGGGATAAGCTTTCGACAATTACGTTACCGCATACAGAAATTACAAATTCATGGCATTGACTGAACCGAAATTTTTTATGACACCTGAAGGCTGGTGCGATGGAGTTGCTCGCTCGCCTTGTGAAAATTTTGATGCGCGACCCGAATCAACTGACATTAGTTTATTGGTCATACACAATATTAGTTTGCCTCCAGAAGAATATGGCGGCTCTTACATTGAAGATTTATTCGCCAATCAACTTGATTGTGATGCGCATCCTTATTTTGAAAAATTGCGTGATTTAAAAGTATCTGCGCATTTTTTAATTAAGCGTAATGGTCAGACGCACCAATTTGTAGCAACGCATGAAAGAGCTTGGCATGCAGGAGCTTCGCAATTTAAAGATCGCGAACGCTGCAATGATTATTCAATTGGCATCGAACTCGAAGGCTCTGATTTCGAAGTGTTTACAGATCAGCAATACAAAATACTCGCAAAACTCACGTCAGCTCTGGTAGTTGCTCATCCTTTAACCGATGTGAGGGGTCACCAACATATTGCGCCGGGTAGAAAAACTGATCCTGGCCCCTTTTTCGATTGGCAACGCTATCAGCGCGAATTCAACAATTGGCTTGAAAATGACATTTCGTTCATGAAATCATCTATGAAAATAACCTTTCCTGATTGAAAAAACCGGTTGCAAGTTATCGGGTTGGGCACTAGAATTAGTGCATCCCATCGCTGCAGGCACTAGATATAGTGGCTGTATGCTGTATCACAAATACAAAAACAATATCTCTAAGCATGTAAGCCGTTTAGGGAATGGGACGATGCCCTGAGATGCAAAGCATTCACAGGGGTTGCAGGGAGAGTCGGCGCAATCCCAGCCCTACAGGGCGAGGCAGAGCCGTAAGTTAGTGGGGCTAAGTCTGAGTCCACAAGCGATGCCAGCGGGAATTTTCAGCGCATCCATCCAAATTTCTTGCGTAAGCAAGTGACGTAGTAAACAAAATAATCAGCCGTCGGCTTAGTCGGCGTGGCAAATGTAGGCGTGATTCGTCATGCCTTTGGTTTTACCTATTGAGGAGCGGCAGTGCATACAAATCAGGAAATCTCTGTTAAGTCCACCAACGATTATGCTGGTGTTTCATCGACTTCGGGTTCGACACCTGCTTCTATGAGCACTGCGTCGACGATTGCTGACTACAAGATTATTCGTCGTAATGGAGCGGTGGTTGGTTTTGAACCATCCAAGATTTCTATCGCTGTGACTAAGGCGTTCTTGGCCGTGAATGGTGGTCAGGGTGCTGCCTCAGCGCGCGTACGTGAACTAGTTGAGCAATTAACTTCCAATGTGGTGTCGGCATTAGTACGTCGTCAACCAGCTGGTGGCACTTTCCATATCGAAGATATTCAAGATCAAGTTGAACTCTCTTTGATGCGTTCAGGTGAGCATGATGTAGCGCGTGCCTATGTGTTGTATCGCGCTAAGAGAACAGAAGAGCGTGCTCAACAGCAGCCTGCCAAAGCTCCGATAGATCATCCTGAATTACATATTCTGGCAGATGGTCAGCGCGTACTCCTCGACCATGACAAGCTCAAGAAAATGATTACCGCTGCCTGCATAGGTTTAGAGAGCCATGTGGATGCAGATGCGATTTTGCATGAGACTTTGCGTAATTTGTACGACGGTGTGCCTGTTGAGGAGTTATATAAGTCGGCGATTCTTGCCGCGCGTGCGTTGATGGAAAAAGATCCTGCTTATAGTCAGGTTACTGCACGTTTGCTCATGCATACCATTCGTAAAGAAGTGTTTGGTAAAGAAGTAGCGCAAGCAGATGCGGCGCAGAACTATGTTGAATACTTCCCTAAATTCATCAAGAAAGGCATAGAAGCAGAACTGCTTGATGCCAAGTTGGGTCAGTTTGATTTAAAAAAATTAGCAGCAGCCTTAGTGCCAGAGCGTGATTTGCAGTTTGGTTATCTCGGTTTGCAAACACTGTATGACCGCTATTTCTTGCATATACAAGGCTCACGTATAGAAATGCCACAAGCTTTCTACATGCGCGTTGCTATGGGTTTAGCGTTGAATGAAATTAATCGCGAAGCACGTGCGATTGAGTTCTATAACTTGTTGTCGACTTTCGACTTCATGAGCTCAACGCCGACATTGTTTAATTCAGGTACCCAGCGTTCACAACTGTCTTCATGCTATCTGACGACAGTGGCTGATGATTTAGATGGTATTTACGAAGCCATTAAAGAAAATGCTTTGTTGGCTAAATATGCAGGTGGTTTGGGTAATGACTGGACGCCAGTACGTGCACTCGGTGCGCACATCAAAGGTACCAATGGCAAATCACAAGGTGTGGTGCCTTTCTTAAAAGTCGTTAACGATACAGCGGTTGCAGTGAATCAGGGTGGTAAGCGCAAAGGTGCTGTCTGCGCTTATTTGGAAACTTGGCATATGGATGTTGAGGAATTCCTGGAGCTGCGTAAGAACACCGGTGATGACCGTCGTCGTACGCATGACATGAATACGGCTAACTGGATTCCTGATTTATTCATGAAGCGTGTGATGGAAAATGGTGAGTGGACATTGTTCTCCCCATCTGATGTCGTCGATTTGCACGATAAATTCGGTCAGCAATTTGAACAAGCTTACTTAGCTTATGAAGCTAAGGCTGCAAGTGGTGAACTGCCATTGTTCAAGAAAGTACAAGCGTTGGATTTATGGCGCAAAATGTTATCGATGTTGTTTGAAACAGGTCATCCATGGATTACCTTTAAAGATCCTTGCAACATTCGTTCGCCGCAACAGCACGTGGGTGTGGTGCATAGCTCCAATCTCTGTACTGAAATCACCTTGAACACCAATGATTCTGAAATCGCTGTGTGTAATCTCGGTTCAGTGAATTTGCCTGCGCATATGAAAGACGGCAAGCTCGATCACGAGAAGCTGCGCAATACAATTAACACGGCAATGCGTATGTTGGATAACGTTATCGATATCAATTACTACGCTGTGAAGAAGGCGCGTGATTCGAATCTGCGTCATCGTCCAGTAGGCATGGGTATCATGGGTTTCCAAGATTGCTTACACATGATGCGTATACCTTACGCTTCTGCTGAAGCAGTGGAATTTGCTGATCGCTCTATGGAAGCAGTTTGCTATTACGCTTACCATGCTTCTACTGAATTAGCAGAAGAGCGCGGCATGTATAGCTCTTATCGTGGTTCACTGTGGGATCGTGGCATCTTGCCGCAAGATTCATTGAAACTACTAGCGCAAGAGCGCGGTGGATACTTGGAAGTCGATACTTCTGAGACTTTAGATTGGTCTGGATTACGTCAACGTATCAAACAATTTGGTATGCGTAATTCGAATTGCGTAGCGATCGCACCGACTGCAACGATTTCGAATATCATAGGCGTATCTGCTTGTATAGAACCTACGTATCAAAACTTGTATGTGAAATCAAATCTGTCTGGCGAATTCACAGAGATTAATGAGTATCTGGTGCGTGATTTGAAAGCGCGTGGTCTGTGGGATGAAGTAATGATCGCAGACCTAAAATATTTTGATGGCAGCTTGGCGAAGATTGATCGCATTCCTCAAGATCTGCGCGACCTGTATGCAACGGCTTTTGAAGTTGAACCAAAATGGTTGGTCGAAGCAGCATCGCGTAGACAAAAATGGATAGATCAAGCGCAGTCGTTAAATATTTATATGGCAGGCGCATCAGGTAAGAAGTTGGATGAAACCTATAAGTTGGCTTGGTTGCGTGGTTTGAAGACTACCTATTATTTACGTACGATAGGTGCAACGCATACTGAGAAATCAACGTCGAAAACAGGCGCATTGAATGCGGTATCGTCAGAAATGCCTGCAGCTACTTCAGCGGCAGCAGCAGAGACAGATGGTCCAGCTTGCATGATGCGTCCAGGTGATCCAGGCTTTGATGAGTGTGAGGCTTGTCAGTAAAAACTTAGTGGAGTGGGATTCACAAACCAGCTGCTAGCAGCACAGCGGGATTTGATATGGGCTCAACAGATCGCATATCAAATCCCGCTGACGTGAAAACTACCTTATCGTAACAACACACCTAATCGTAAAGAAATAAAGGAAAACAGCATGCTTTCATGGGATGAAGAACCAGTTGCAGCGCAAGCACCGCGCATGCCAGAGCTACCGAAGGCGATGCCACAACTGCAGCCAGTGGCATCTGCTTCACACTTTACTGCGCATCATCCGGAGACAGCATTGAATCCGGAATTAGTGACCAAGCCACAGGCGCCACAAAGTACAACTGGCCGTGTGAATGCAACCGACAAGCGCATCATTAATGGTAAAACTGACGTAAATCAGTTGGTGCCATTTAAATATAAATGGGCATGGGATAAATATCTGGCAGGTTGCGCAAACCACTGGATGCCGCAAGAGATCAATATGCAGCGCGATATCGAGCTGTGGAAAAATCCTAATGGCTTAACCGATGATGAGCGCAGACTGGTAAAACGTAATCTAGGCTTCTTTGTGACTGCAGATTCACTCGCAGCCAACAATATCGTACTCGGTACCTATCGTCACATCACAGCACCAGAGTGCCGTCAGTATTTATTGCGTCAGGCATTTGAAGAGGCGATTCATACCCACGCTTATCAATATATTGTTGAATCCTTAGGCTTGGATGAAGCAGAAGTATTCAATGCGTATCATGAAGTGAAGTCGATTCGCGATAAAGATGAATTCTTAATTCCCTTTATCGAGACGCTGACCAATCCAGAATTCACCACAGGTACTACCGAAAACGATCAGACTTTGCTCAAGTCCTTAATCGTGTTTGCTTGTTTAATGGAAGGTTTGTTCTTCTATGTGGGCTTCACTCAGATTTTGGCATTAGGTCGTCAAAACAAGATGATGGGTGCAGCTGAACAGTATCAATACATACTGCGTGATGAGTCTATGCACTGCAACTTCGGTATAGATTTGATCAACACCATCAAGCTAGAAAATCCGCATTTGTGGACGCCTGCATTTAAAGAAGAAATTAAAACGTTGTTTTTAGAGGCGGTAGAGTTGGAATATCGTTACGCTGAGGATACAATGCCGCGTGGCGTGCTTGGTTTGAATGCTCCTATGTTCAAATCATATCTACGATTCATTGCAAATCGCAGAGCGCAGCAAATTGGTTTAGAGCCTATGTTTGGTAATGAAGAGAATCCTTTCCCTTGGATGAGTGAGATGATCGATTTGAAGAAAGAGCGTAACTTCTTCGAAACCCGTGTCATTGAATACCAAACTGGTGGTGCATTGAATTGGGAATAAATTGTGTTTGAAGTCGTAAAACAAAGCAGAAAGGGTGATCCCGTAATTAATGGATAGTCACTGGTTTTATCAGTCTTTTTTCTCCTTGCCACTCAGCCTGAAACTTTCTGGCTTGGAGGCTTATTCCCCGAAAAAAGAGTTTATCTTTCTGCAAAAGTATTCCAACGCCGGCATGATAGCCGGCGTTTTTTTTGGCTAAGCCTGTCGCGCATCACGCAACATCTTCAATGATTACTCGTCTCTGTGAGAGTAAGTGTGAAGAGCATAGTGGTTGCAGCAGACTCGTTTAGCTAGAGTGACTAAGGCGCTGTGTGTAAGTTTGAGCAGTGTTTTAGTTGGTACCGCATTCATTAGCGCAAACAGAAGCTTGTGTGCGCCGATGAATAATCCGCCGGAGCCATGATGGATCCGGCGGGTTTCAAAACTTGAAGCTTGATTATCCATCACGTGAAGGAGAACGAAATGGCAACAGCAAAGAAAAAGGTGGCGGCCAAGAAAAAACCGGCAGCCAAAAAGAAACCAGTTGCAAAGAAAGCTGCAGCTAAAAAGAAACCGGTAGCAAAGAAAGCGGTAGCGAAGAAAAAGCCAGCCGCTAAAAAAGCTGCTAAGAAGGCTGTAAAGAAAAGTGCAAAAAAAGCAGTAACTAAGAAAAAACCAGCAGCTAAGAAAGCCGCAAAAAAAGCCGCTAAAAAAGCTGTGAAAAAAGCAGTAAAGAAAGTTGCAAAAAAAGCGGCGGCGAAGAAAAAGCCCGCAGCTAAAAAAGCAGCTAAGAAGGCAGTGAAGAAGGTTGCAAAGAAAGCAGCTGGTAAGAAATCTGCAGCAAAAAAACCAGTCGCGAAAAAAGCAGCATCTAAACCTGCAGCTAAGAAGAAGTCAGTCGCTAAAAAGCCAGCAGCGGCAGTGCATGCACCAGCGCACGCACCTACTTCGGCATCAGCACCAGCGATACGTACTGTGTTGAATCCGGCAGCAGCTTGGCCATTCCCAACAGGCATACGCCCATAAGTTGGTGACGCAGTCTGAGCTGTGTCAGACAAAATCCCCGCTGCAAAATAAAATTTGTGGCGGGTTTTTTTTAGGCTAAGAAAGCGCTAAGACCAATATAATGATGGTTCTGCGGCATAGTCTTATAGAGGTTGAGCGTGATTACCAGTATTCTTGTTTTAATAATTGATACCGTAAGCAGTTTTTTTGCGGGACTTTTGTTGTTGCGATTCTGGATGCAAGCAGTGCGTGTGAGGCCGCCACTCGCTTTCGGACAATTTATGTTTAGGCTTACGGATTGGTTAGTCATGCCTCTGCGTCGTATTTTGCCTGGATTAGGTGGATTTGATTGGGCAAGTCTGTTTGGCGCATTTCTGATTTCTGTCTTATCGATAGCCTTGCAACTAGCAGCACGTTCTGCGCCGTTTAGTGCGCCTTCAATTATTTTGCTATCCGTTTTAACCATGGTGCATTGGATGGTGTACGGATTAATCGGTTTATTATTTATTGAAGTGATTTTTAGTTGGGTCAATCCACATGCACCCATTGCGCCTATGGTACGTGCATTGAATGAGCCACTCATGCGTCCATTACGCCGATTAATACCTGCAATCGGCGGCGTAGATTTATCGCCTTTAGTTGCATTTCTTCTGTTACGTATTGTGTTATTTGTGGCGGATGAAATCCTGCTCAGTTTGGCTTAATGAAAGTCGAGTGGTGTAGCCAGCATGGCGATGAGATACGCTTAAGTGTACAAGTACTGCCGAATGCGAAAAAAACAGAAGTAGTCGGCTTGTTAGATGGTGCTTTAAAAATACGTCTTAAAGCACAACCCATAGAAGGTCAGGCGAATGAAGAATTAATTCGTTTTATTGCGACTCAAATCAAAGTCCCTAAAAAACAAATTAGTGTGGTGCGAGGGCTAACGAGTAGAGTAAAAGTTGTAGAAATAAAAGCGCAGCGAGAAATAGATGAGGTAAGTCGACTATTGCTACCAGTGTGAAGGTACTACACATACTCGTGATGGAAATAAAAAAGGCGATGCACAAGCATCGCCTTTTTACATGATGATCAATTAAAAACGATATCCATATTCTTGGAAAAAGCTATCTTCTATTTGCGCTAAAGTAGGTGCATGATTTTGTCCGCCTTGGCTTGCAATCTTAATTGCACCCATGAGACTAGATAAACGACCTATCGTCATCCAGTCCATGTCGCGTGTTAAGCCAAACAACATGCCAGCACGGAAGGCATCGCCACAACCAGTAGGATCAACAATATTTGCTACTTTTACTACAGGTATATCCAGACGACCATCGCTAGTAAAAATTTCAGCGCCTTGTTCGCCGCGAGTCACAATCAAAGCAGAAACACGTTCAGCAATTTGTTGTAAGGACAAACCAGTACGTTCCGTCAGTAACTCAGCTTCATAATCATTCACTGCTACATAAGTCGCGAGTTCAATAAAGTGGGTTAATTCTTCACCATTGAACATAGGCAGACCTTGGCCTGGATCGAAGATGAAAGGAATATTCGCTTCTGCACAATCACGCGCATGTTCTACCATGCCATCACGACCATCTGGAGCGATGATAGCTAAACTCACCTTACCAGCATCAGCAACTTTAATTTGATGCGACATCGCCATAGCACCAGGATGAAAAGCGGTGATCTGGTTGCTATCAACGTCTGTAGTAATGAATGCTTGCGCTGTATACGATGAATCAATCATTTTTACACAGCGACGACTAATGCCTAATTTATCTAAACGTTCTATGTAGGGTGCGCTATCTTGACCGATGGTGGCCATGATGAGTGGATCGCCATTTAGCAGTTTTAAGTTGTAAGCGATATTCCCTGCGCAACCACCAAATTCACGGCGTATACCTGGGACTAAAAAAGCGACATTAATTTTATGTAGCTGATCAGCGAGTAAGGCTTCAGAAAAACGTCCTCCAAAGGACATGATGGTGTCGAAAGCAAGTGATCCACAAATAAGTGAGGTCATGATGGGCCTATATCAAAGTTCAAAAAGCAAAATAATTTATTAGTCTTAGGGTGCTTATGGATAAAACATCGTGAGTTGGAAGTCGGTCGGCGCAGGGCCAGTGAGTTCAAACACGAGGCGTATCTCATGTTCTGATTGCGCAGCTATACCTTGTTTTAATAAGCTAGGTTGAGTCAAAAAATTCTGTGGCAAGAAAACTTTGCGCGTAATGATGTCGCCTATATCATCTTTAAGTTGTAATTCCAGTGAAGGCCAAGATTGTGGCGATGGACTTTGATTGCGCAATAAAGCAATTAATTCAAATTGATTCACTTGATCTGGAATCGCGCGTAACTGACTTGATTGCAAAGAGAGTTGTTTGATTTGCGCAGGCAGATTAATGATGCAGCCCAAATAAGAACAAACGATACGCATAGCAGGATCGCTCTCGGGCGCTTGCACAACGATTTCATTACGAAAATGAATCAGGAGTTGTATCGTAAGACTAATCAACAGTAATGGTATGCCTAGCCAAATGACAGTTTTCCAAAGTCGCGAGCGACGTGCTTTTTGTTTAGCTTCTTGAATAAACGCAGGTTCGGCAGTAGCTGTGCTAGTGGCAGCACTATGGTTTGCGGGAGAAGAATCATCTTCATATTCTTCAAGCAGAGGATCAAATTTTGGTAAATCTTTACGCGGTTGAACTTGCCAATCAGTGATAGCTTTAGAGAGTGTCTCTAACTCATCTTGCATGTTAGGTTCTGTTTTGCCAGCAGCGGACATGGATTCAGATGCTGCTGTAGCGAATTCAGATTCTTGCGCTGCGATAGGGTTGAGTAAGAGATCAGCCGCTTCATCACTGACTAAGCGAGCACCGCCATCAAAGACTTGTCTGCATGCGCCACAACGTACCGTACCATTGCGCAGCAACAGTTGTTCTGTGGTGACCTTGAAACGGGTTTCGCAATGAGGACAAGTCGTAATCAACATACTAGTGATAACTTAGGCTAAGAATTAAAGTAAGAATATCTATATTTGTCAGTCTGACTGACCAGCTAAGGCAACCCATCCTTCATGCTCAGCCCATACAGCAAGTTGAATAAATGGTTGATAAGCATGAATCACTTCTTCTGCTTGTCGTGCAAGCACGCCTGACAAAACCATCTTGCCCTGTTTTTTTAAGCGACCACACAGCATGGGTGCCATGAGTTTCAATGGGCTTGCTAATATATTTGCTAGCAAATAATCGTATTGCTCATGAGGATACAAAGTGCCAAATTCTTCAGGTAGAAAATAATCGATAGTACAAGCATTGCGCTCTGCATTATAGCGAGCTGATTCTATTGCTTGTGGATCGATATCGACACCATGGACAGAACTTGCACCTAGTTTGTCGGCCACCATAGCGAGTATGCCGGAGCCACATCCATAATCGAGCACAGTGCATGATTGCGGCGTATTTTTTTCTAACCATTCCATACACAGACGAGTGGTTGGATGGCTGCCAGTGCCAAAGGCTAATCCCGGATCGAGTTCGAGTACTAAGGCATTAGCATCAGGTGCAGCATGCCAACTCGGCACTACCCAAATACGTTCACCAATATGTATAGGTTCAAATTGCGATTGAGTGAGTCGAACCCAATCTTGTTCTGCAACTTCACGTAGTGTGAAAGGCCATGAATGTTTATTTTCTGGATGGGTTAATTCACAGGCTGCACATGCAACAGCAACTAACTCTGCATGATTTTCATTCGACTCAGCGAGCGCAATAACACGACTACGCTCCCAAGCTTGTTGTTCAGGTTCCATGCCAGGTTCACCAAATAGTGCACGCTCTGCATCGGTACCTTCATCAGCATCTTCCACTGAAACAGAAAGCGCGCCAGCTTCCATCAATGCATCAGATAAAAGTTCTGCATGCTGGCGCGGTACTTCTAATACTATTTCAGTCCAGCTCATGATGATCTGCCTATTCTTTGGCAGCTAGCTTGGGGTTATGTTCCAGATCTGGTTTGTCAGCCAGTTTATGTTCGAGATAATGGATGTTAGTGCCGCCTTCTGCAAAGCGTGCATCTACCATTAATTCACGATGTAAAGGAATGTTGGTTTGTATACCTTCTACCACCATTTCAGACAAAGCGATTTGCATACGTCGTATCGCTTGTTCACGTGTTGCACCGTACGCAATCACTTTGCCCACCATAGAATCATAGTGAGGAGGTACGTAATAACCTGCATACGCATGCGAATCTACACGTATGCCAGGACCGCCTGGCGCATGCCATGCAGTGATGCGACCTGGTGAAGGCGTAAATTTAAATGGATCTTCTGCATTGATACGGCATTCAATCGCATGACCTTCTAATACGATATCGCGTTGACGCAGTTTGAGTTTTTCACCAAAGGCTACGCGAATTTGTTCTTGTACTAAATCTACACCAGTTACCATTTCAGTGACCGGATGTTCAACTTGAATACGTGTATTCATTTCTATGAAATAAAACTCACCTGCTTCATAGAGAAATTCGAAAGTACCTGCGCCACGATAACCAATTTTGCGACAAGCTTCTGCGCAACGATCACCGATTTTTTCTATGAGTTTGCGAGGGATGCCAACTGCTGGAGCTTCCTCTATCACTTTTTGGTGGCGGCGTTGCATAGAGCAATCACGCTCACCTAACCAAATCGCATTTTTATATTCATCAGCGAGTACTTGAATTTCCACGTGACGTGGATTTTCCAGATACTTCTCCATATACACTTCAGGATTACTGAAAGCAGCACCGGCTTCAGTCTTCGTCATCGTGACTGCATTTAATAGCGCAGCTTCAGTGTGCACCACACGCATACCACGACCACCACCACCACCTGCAGCTTTAATAATGACGGGATAACCAATCTTGCGTGCAGTTTGAATAATGATTTTTGGATCATCCGGTAAAGCACCTTCAGAACCTGGAACACAAGGTACGCCTGCTTTAATCATGGCTTGCTTAGCAGAGACTTTGTCGCCCATTAAGCGTATGGATTCTGAACGAGGACCAATAAAAACAAAGCCAGATTTTTCTACGCGTTCTGCGAAGTCTGCATTTTCAGATAAGAAGCCATAGCCAGGATGAATCGCTTCTGCATCCGTGACTTCTGCTGCGCTAATGATAGCGGGCATACTTAAATAACTTTGAGCAGAAGCAGCGGGTCCTATACAAACCGATTCATCTGCAAGCTTGACGTATTTCGCTTCGCGATCTGCTTCTGAGTGGACAACAACGGTCCTAATACCCATTTCGCGGCAGGCGCGTTGAATACGCAAAGCGATTTCACCACGGTTGGCGATTAGAATTTTTTCGAACATAGTGAGCATCTGTATGTCACTGCAAGCAATCTCGTCGTATGACGGTTTGCAGCTAGCAGTGACACAACACCTTTGTGAAGTTATCCAATGACGAACAGAGGCTGGCCGAACTCAACTGGTTGTCCGTTTTCGACCAGGATTTGTGTGATGACACCTGAAGCATCAGCATCAATCTCATTTAACAGCTTCATAGCTTCGATAATACAAATCGTGTCACCGTCTTTAATCGTAGAGCCTAGTTCTACAAACGGTGCTGCACCTGGAGCCGAGGAACGATAGAAAGTCCCGACCATAGGAGACTTAACAATATGTCCGGTAGGCTCGGCCGCAGCGACTGGAGTAGCCACGGCAGGCGCTGCTGGTGCTTGAGCTTGTTGTGCAGCAGGAGCATGTGACATCGGTTGCTGCATCATCACCACTTGGTTAGAAGCAGCGGATGATTTAACGATTTTGACTTTGCTTTCTCCTTCTGTGACTTCCAGTTCGGAGATGCCTGATTCAGCAACCAAGTCGATGAGAGTTTTGAGTTTTCTTAAATCCATTGAAGATCCGTTTTATGAAACAAAAGAAAAATGGCCGTGATAAGAATGAGCCGCGATTATAAGCTTTGCAGCGAGATAATGGAAATTAGCTAAATTTAAAGCTTTTTGATGGCAAATTCGATACCAATGCGATAACCATCTGGCCCTAGTCCGCAGATCACGCCGGCCGCTAATTCAGACAAATAGGAGTGATGCCTAAAACTTTCCCGCTTATATATATTAGAGATATGCACCTCTACAAAAGGTATAGCCACCCCAGCAAGTGCATCGCGTAATGCAACACTAGTATGCGTAAGCCCGCCAGGATTAATCACAATTGCATCTACCCCCGCTGCTTTCGCGGCTTGTATCTTGTCGATTAATACGCCTTCGTGATTACTTTGCAGGTAAGTCAATTCAGCACCTGCAGCTTTTGCTTGAGCCATTGCAGCTTGCTCAATTTCAGCCAAAGTCGTTGCGCCATATACCTCTGGCTCGCGGCTACCCAGTAAATTTAGGTTAGGTCCATTTAGTAGTAGCAGGTTTGTTGCCATCGAGATAGCACTCGGTTTGACGAAGAAGGGGGCATTTTGCCGGAAAATGCGGAGTTAAGGCAAGCGAAAACCCGCAACGAGATTAGGGAGCGAGTAAATCTTCGCGCAATTTTTTCATGTCTAGCCGGCCAAGATAGACCTGACTGACCTGACCTTGCGGGCTAATTAAGACGGTAAAAGGTAGTCCTCCCGCCTGATTTCCAAATAGTCGCGAGAGTTCAGTGCCGTTCATGCCAGCCACAAGAAGTGGATAAGTAATGTGATGGGTTGAAGAAAATTCACGAATATTGGAGGGTGAATCTATGCCAATACCGATTATTTGTAGATTTTTATCTGCCATTTCATTTTGGAGTGCGACCAACTCCGGCATTTCTGAAACGCAGGGAGGGCACCACGTTGCCCAAAAATTAATTAAAAGATGCTTACCTTGCCATTCTTGTAATTTATGCATCTTATTTTCTGTGTCTGGCAGAGAGGTCGCCATTAAACTACTCACAGCAATTTGTTCTGGTGTGGGCTTACTCTTTAACCAACTTACATAAGCCCCTAAAGTAGTAAATAAGACAGCTGCCAAAATCAATAATGCAGTTTTACTTTTCATGCTTCATCGCTTTCGTTAAGTAGAGCGTTCAGCATGCTCAAAGTCAGTTGTTCTTGCACTTTGCCGTTTCCAGCTCGGGGAGTGCTTCGAACATCATCGGGTTCATAAATAGTCAGGTGCACACCTTCGTTCTTCCACATAAAAGAAAGTGTCTCTAGCATTTCACCGCGCTGTTTGTAATGTGGCGTCTCGCCGACCACATAATCCACGTCAGCATTTAATAAAAAAACGGCAACATCTTTACCGCTTTCAGGGAAAAGCTGAATATGTATATCGGAGTGCTCACCCGCCGTACCATTTGCAACAGCTCCCACCAAGCGTGGATGAAAGCGTTCAAATCTTTGCATGAGTTCTACAGCCAATAATCGTAGCGACTTTAAGCGTGCAGGTTGTTCATCACCCATGAATAGCGCTTGATATTCACGAACTTCTGCCTCAATTTGCGCGTTATCAGGCAAGACATCACCGCGTGTTTTGCGGTTACCGAGTATGAGTTTTGCAGCTTTACGTTTTGCAGTGGCATAGTCAGCGCCATCCTCAGCAATCATGCGTGCTGCTGCCATAGCTATTTCTGCTCTGAGGTGTTCACCATCGCTAGGGTAGAGGATCATAAGAGTTGAATAGACTGCTGTTTAACTGGAATACGGACTCAGATCATGCTTAGTTAATGTGTAAATACCATCATGGTGACTAAAAGCTAAATCCTAGTGATGATGCATTAAGTACGCG
>JACCDZ011858353.1_pt1 | contig 15746 bp, 17 predicted proteins | sample 7449551 | NCBI WGS metagenome assembly JACCDZ01 (sample SAMN15323452, study PRJNA562643) | freshwater metagenome | isolation source: river surface water | place: USA:Blue River Watershed | collected 2017-08-18 | reverse complement strand
TGCGCAGGAGTGCCTCGCAGGACTGCCTGATCGTGCTGACATAATGTTGCTGCTCCGGTGTCAGCCGGGTATCCGACAGCAACTGCGTCATGCCGATGACGCCATTCATTGGCGTGCGGATTTCATGGCTCATGGTGGCAAGAAAGCTGCTCTTGGTTTGCGCCGTCTGTTCGGCCAGCTCGCGGGCCTGCTCCGCCTCTGTTGTCTTCAGTTGCAGCAGCATGGTGCGCCGCATGGACAGCAGCAATGCCTGCAGCATGCCGACCAGCAGCAAGCCGCCGCCCAGCAACATGACTGTCTGCAGGGAACGGTGACTGGAGCGATAGCCGGCCGGACTGGTCACGGTAACGTGCCAGTCCCGGCCGCCGCGGCTGAAGGCGGTTTTCCATGTCATCGGCCAGGTGTCCGTGCGGGCCGTCCCCTGCAGATACGGCAACAGCAACCCCTGCTCACTGATCTGCATTGGCAGCATCACTGCGCCGGAATCAAATGCGCCGCCCTCCCTGGCCAGCTGCCGCGGCTCGAACACCCCAAGCACAACACCAGTAAATTCTCTCGCCCGATCCGCTGCCGGCACGGTTGCCGAAGGGTGTGCATAGACGGGCACCATCATCAGCAGCACATCAGCAAATGCAGACGGTGACCTGCCTTGCGCAACGATCACCGCCTTGCCGGAGGCGCGCGCCTCATCCCGCGCGGCCAGCATCCGCTCATCCTTACCCAGCAGCATGCCTCGCTCCAGACGGCCGTTTGCTGGCGAGACATAGACAACCTGCATGAGTGGTGACGTTGCCGGCACCCATGCCAGTGCACGGATATCGGAATGATCCTCCAGAGCGCCTGCGGTAAAGCGTGCGAACTCCGCTTCCTCCACCGATTGCGAGGACTCCCACAGGCGACGCAATGAATACAGGTTTTCCGTGTAAACCGACAGACGAACATCCAGACGCTCAACCTGCTCGCGTGCCTGCTGCTGGAATCCCTTCTCCAGCAGTGCTGCTTCGTGCCGCGAGACCAGATTAAACAGGGCAAGCACCGCCACCAGTGCAGCCAGCATCACGCCAATGAGCATGCCACGGTGTTCGCGCCCGTAGTGCGAGGGCCGCAATGCCAGCAGGGTCAACGGCGTAAAAATCACCACACCAATCGTGTCGCCAATCCACCAGGTCCAGAAGTTGACCACCGCCCCGTCGACAGGCTCCCGCCCGCCCAGCACCAGCATGACATTGCCGATACCGGCCGAAATCACGCAGGCTACCGGGCCGCCCAGCAACACAATACGGATCTCGTGCCAGTCGTTGCGCCCCGCCACCGGAATGGCGGCCAGGTGCCGGCACAACAAGCCCCCTGCCAGCGCCTGCAAGGTGGCCCCGCCGGCAATGGCCAGCGCAACAGGCAACTGGGACAAATCAACCGAGAAGGCCACCGTGCCCAGTGTCAGGTTAAGTCCGACCGACCCCAGAAAGACGCCGGGACTGATGCGCCAGCCCCAGACAAGGACAGCCGCCAGCGCAATGCCGGCGGGCGGGAACACCGCAGAGGCATACGTGCCAGGATTGGCCATGAGATAGGAAAGATGGGCAGTCACCACATAGGCAACCGCCAGAAACAAGATACGCAGTGGCCAGCGCAACCACCCCAGGACACGATCCATGCGCCTTGTGGCTCCAGTAGATAGTCAGCAACTGCCCAGACTACAGGCAAGTCCGCGCCGTGACGACACCTCCGTCATTCAGTGGGCGGAATGGCCGACAAAACCTGCTCCACTGCTTGCTCGGTGGCCGGAACCGGCAGGACTGCAATGGTGGCACGCGTGAGCTGCAGGGAGCGCAAATACCTGCGGCAATGCCGGCAGACAAGCATGTGCAGCCGTAACGAGCGCCGCTCTGCGGAAGTCAGGCCGCCATCCACATAGACCGACCCCAGCGCCAGGACATCGATACATTTCAGCATTCGCCCTCCTCCTCATACCGGTTCATGACCGCCAGCAGCTTGAGACGCGCCCGGTGTACCAGTACCCGTACATTGCCCTCGGTGGTGCCCAGTGCCTCGGCAATCTCCGCAAACTCCAGTCCGGTCTGGTCGCGCAGCAGCAGGGCCGACTGCTGGGCCGCCGGCAACTCGCCAAGGTAATACTTCAGGCAATCGGCCAGCTGTTCCCGCGAGAGCATTTCCTCCGGCGAGTCTGCTGTCCAGGCCGCCAGCGGGTGATCCCAGTGCCCGCGACCATCAAAACGTTCGGCCAGTGGCAGATTGCTGCCGTCATCCTCGTCCAGGCTTACCGTGGGCAAGCGCTTCTGCACCCGCAGCCGGCCCCGCGCAGCATTGATGACAATGCGCGTCAGCCACGTCGAGAGCATCGAGCGCCCCTCGAACTGCGTCAGCGCACGAAAGGCTGCAATCCATGCCTCCTGCACCACTTCTTCTGCCTGTGCATCACCGACAATGGCGCGCGCCACCGCCACCAGACGGCCATGATGCTCGCGCACCCAGGCTGCACACGCCCGGCGATCACGCGCCTGCAGCCGGGCAATCAGTTCGGTTTCACTCATGGGGCGCTCACAGGAAGATGGGGCACCAGCATAGCCGGCAACCAGGGGCGACTCCATCAGAGGCAGGGCAATCGTGTTGTTCATGCCGCTTTGATGCAGACCACCACGGGATTGTTACAACGCCCACTCGCCCACCACATGATAAATGGATCCGTCCGGCGTCAGCTCCGAGCGCACCAGTGCCAGTGCCGGCACCTGCCACTCCACCACCGGCCATACCGGCAGGCTTTCGGAAGGAATCACGATCTGCCGTGACAACGTGACGTGTGGCTTGAAATGACGGGCCTCGACCGGAAAGCCGGCCTGCGCCAGCCCCGCATGCAGGCGCTCCACCAGCCGCACCAGTGCCGCCGGCGTGTCTGTCGGGCGCAGGCAGGCCAGCCCCGGTTTTTTCCAGGACTCAACCCGGTCAAAGCGCAGGGTCACGGGGTCGTGCGGCAGGTCATCGCCCAGCGCCAGCAGGGCATTGATGCGGCTGCCCGGCAACTCGCCCAGAAAGGCCAGCGTGAGGTGCAGGTTGCCGGCAGGAACACGGTGCCCGCCCAGTGGCATCACATACGGGGCCAGCCCGTCATGCCATGCTTTCCCGGTTTCGGGGTCTGGCCAGAGTGCAAAAAAGAGACGCATGAAATCCTGTCATCCGTGTGGGCCGGTGACAGGACTACAGCAGCTGCCAGCCCTCAATACAAGCACCGTACAAGCACTGCGACGCAGGTAACCCCGTGCGCATGCCTGGCCGGCAGCAGAAACAAAAAAGGCGGATCAGTGATCCGCCTTGTTCTGCCCGAACGCCTCAGCCCATTTCCGGCACCGTCAGCACCGGCGCGCTGACCGAACGACTGGGGAATGCATGGCGCAGGATTCGCCACACCACCTGCGAGAACTGTGACAGCATGGTGCCGGTGTTGTAACGCTGGCCATAACGCTCGCAGATGGCACGCACCTCCGGCGCCATTTCTGCGTAACGGCGGGCAGGCACATCGGGGTACAAGTGATGCTCGATCTGGTGACTGAGGTTGCCGGTCATGATGTGAAAAATAGTGCCGCCCTTCAGGTTGGATGAACCACGCACCTGACGAAGATACCAGTGACCGCGCGTTTCATTATCCAGAACACTTTTTGGAAAAACTTCTGCATTGGCCGTAAAGTGGCCACAGAAAATAACGGCATAGGTCCACAGGTTACGGACGACATTCGCCACCAGATTACCCAGCAGCACCGGCAGAAAGAACGGACCGGCAAGCAGCGGAAACAGCACATAATCCTTGAGGATCTGGCGGCGCATCTTGCGTGCCACCGGCCGGAACTCTTCCTTCAGCTCGGCTTTTGTTTTCTTGCCACTGAAATAGCGTCCCAGCTCCAGATCCTGAATGGCAATGCCCCACTCGAACAGGATGGCAAAGATCACCGCAACCACAGGCTGCGCCAGGTAAAAAGGTTTCCAGCGCTGCTCCGGAAACAGGCGCAGCAGGCCGTAGCCGATATCATCATCCATGCCGCGCACATTGGTGTAGGTGTGATGCTTGAAGTTGTGCGTCTTGCGCCAGTTGTCACTGGTGCCCACGATATCCCACTCATAAGTCTTGCCATTCAGGCTGGCATCACCCATCCAGTCGTACTGGCCGTGCATCACGTTATGGGCAAGCTCCATGTTTTCCAGAATCTTGGACAGGCTCAGAAACAGCGTACCGATAATCCATGCCGGCGGAAAAATACCGAAGAACAGGAACGCACGGCCGATCACCTCGGTGTACCGCACGGACTTCACCACCCGGCGGATATAACGCGCATCCTCATCACCCAGCCTGGCGACAGTGCGTGCACGCAGTGCATCAAGCTCGGCACCAAACTGCTTGAGCTCGCGATCAGACAGGGGGCGATTGATGGATGTCGTCGTCATGGCACAAGCCTCAAAGATCAAGTGTGATGTCGGTACTGGCGCGACTGATGCAAATGCGCAGCGCGGCAGTGGACTCGGCGGAATATTCGCCCGTGTTCATGTCCTGCGTGGTGCCCGCAGACTTGCCACAGGCGCAGGTATTGCAGATGCCGATGCGGCAGCCGTGTGCGGGATTGATGCCTTGTGCTTCAAGCGCCACCAGCAGCGATTCGCCCACCGGCACATCCAGCGTGCGAGCGCTGGCGGCAAGATGCACCTGCACCGTGCCGGTCGCATCTGTTGCAAATGCAGGCGCGGTAAATGCTTCCGCCTGGAAAGAGCGTGCCGTGGTGCCGGCCAGATCAATGGCCGCATGCACAAAGCCTGCAGGGCCACACGCGGATACATGCCGCTCACCCAGGTCTGGCACCAGCGCCTGCAACAGTTCGCCACGGATGCGGCCGCTGCTCGCCCCCGGCGGCAGTGCCGGGTCGCGGGTGAGAATGAAATGCACCCTGAAGCGCGGTGTGCGGGCGGCCAGTTCATTCAGCTCATCAACAAAACAGAGTTCTTCGCGGGTGCGTGCCCAGTAAACCAGCGTCAGGTCTGCCGGCATGCCGGCCGCTACCAGTGCCCGCGTCATGCTGATCAATGGTGTAATGCCGCTGCCCGCCGCCAGAAAAAGGAAATTGCGATCACGCACCAGCGGATTGGCGGCATGCAGCACCATCTCGCCAAAGGCCGCGCCAATTTCCAGTACATCGCCGACCTTTACGTCCGTGCACAGGTGCGTACTCAGCACACCGCCCTGAATCTGCCTGACGGTAATGCTGATGCAACCATCCTCACGCGGCAGGCCGGTAAAGCTGTAGCTGCGGGTAACGCGACGGCCATTCACCTCGGCAGAGACATTCACATGCTGGCCGGGCATGAAGCCGGCAAAATGGCCATTGGGCCTGAGCACCAGCGTGACGGCATCACAGGACTCGCGCTGGCGCCCGACCACGCGTGCCAGCGTGCGCTCCCACGCCCATACCGGATTGATCATGCCCGCCCAGAAATCAAAGACGGGCGGAGACACCAGAGGAGCAATCAGGCGCTGCAGGGGGGTGGCGGACATGTGAAGCCTCTTGTTGGCATCCCGGGTAACGGGGCGCATTATACAAGAGAATATACGACTGTCTATACAAGTGTATATTAATTAGAAGGTGGTATGATGCCTGCCAATGATGACGCGACCCAGCCACCGAGGCCCGAACCCGCGATGACCCCGACCGACCTGACTGCGGATAAATCCCCGATAGCCGACAGTGGCAGCACCCGTGGCCGCAAGGTGAGCATTTCCCGTGACGACATCATCAGTGCCGCCCTTACGCTGATCGGGCCAAACCGCAGCGTCTCCACCCTCAGCCTGCGTGAAGTGGCCCGGGAGGCTGGCGTCGCCCCCAACAGCTTCTACCGGCACTTCCATGACATGGACGAGCTGGCCATTGCCCTGATCGAGCTGGCCGGCAGCTCGCTGCGCGGCATCATCGGCGAAGCCCGTCACCGTGCCACCGCCGAACGCAGCGTGGTGCGCAGTTCGGTGGAAGCCTTCATGGAACAGCTGAATGCGGACGACAAGCTGCTGCACATGCTGCTGCGCGAAGGCACTGCCGGATCGGATGCCTTCAAGCAGGCGGTTGAAAAACAGCTGGAATTCTTTGAAGAGGAATTGCAGGCCGATCTGGTGCGACTGGCCGCGCACAACAAGACCGGCCTCTACGAACCGGCCCTGACGGCCAAGGCGATCACCCGTCTGGTTGTTGCCATCGGCGCCACCGCGATGGACCTGCCCCCGGAGCAGCGCGCCAGCGCCACGGAGCAACTGGCCATCATGGTGCGCATGATCGTGGTCGGTAGCCAGACCATGGCCGCCAGCGGCCAGGTCCGCATCTGATGCTGCAGAGCCGGCAACGGCTCAGTCGAATACCCGCACCACTTTGCCCTGCATGACCTGACCGAACCATGGCGTGTTCTTGCCGGTCGACAGCAGCGTGTCGGCAGCCACCGTCCATTGCACAGACGGATCAATCAGCAACCAGCCGGTATTTTTTTCCAGCCCCAGCACATCGGCGGGTCGGTGGGTCAATGCCGCAATCAGGCGGCTTTCCGTCAGCACCCCGTCGCGCACCAGTTGCAGCCCCAGCGGCAAAACGGTTTCCAGTGTACTCATGCCGGGCTCGGTGGCCGGGAACGGGGCCAGCTTGGCGCTGGCATCCAGCGGCTGGTGATCGGAGCAGATGGCATCAATCACACCGCTGTTCACGCCTTCACGCAGCGCCGCACGATCCGCCTCGCTGCGCAGTGGTGGCCGCACATGGGCAAAACTGTTGAAGCCGTCGATGGCCGCATCGGTGAGGTGCAGGTGATGCATGGCCACATCTGCCGTGACCGGAATGCCTTTTTCGCGGGCAATGCGGATCAGCTCGACCGAGCCCTTGCAGGACAGCTGGCCAAAGTGCGCCTTCACTCCGGTCTGCTCGACCAGCAGCAGCTGGGTGGCCAGGGCAATGGTTTCTGCCGTGTCGGGAATGCCGGGCAGGCCCAGACGTGCGGCGGTAAAACCGTCATGGGCACAGCCGCGCGCCAGGCTTGGCTCTTCCGGCGAGAAAAATACGGTAAGGCCGAGCGTTGCAGCGTATTCGAGGCAGCGCAGCGCGGTTTCGACATTGGCAAACGGCGCGCGGGCATTACCCACCGCCACGCAACCGGCATGATGCAGGCGGTTCATGTTGGACAGCGCCTTGCCGTCCAGCCCCCGGGTCAGCGCACCCACCGGATACACCGTGGCAAATCCGGCTTCTTGCGAGCGCTCACGCAACTGTGTCACCAGCGCACCGGAGTCCAGCACCGGCTGCGTATCGGGCGGCACCACCAGATGCAGGAAACCGCCGGCACGCGCTGCCTTTGTTTCACTGGCCGCACCGCCGTGCACCCTGGCACCCGGCTCGCGCAGGCGCGCACACAAATCCACAAATGCCGGGGTCAGCCACAGACCGTTGCCATCAATCACTTCCGCTGCCGCGACGCCGCTGCCACCAATCATCATGCGGCCGTTTTCCAGAATGACACTGGTTACGGCATCGTGTGAGGCAGCAGGGTCGATCAGTCGGACATTGTCGATACGAACAGCCATACCGGCTCCTTCAAGAAATTCAGCGTTGCTCGCCCTGGCCACGCACAGCCAGGCTGAGCACGGCCATGCGCACGGCGATACCGTAATTCACCTGCTTCAGGATCAGTGACTGCGGACCATCGGCCACCGCCGACTCGATTTCCACGCCACGGTTGATCGGCCCCGGGTGCATCACCAGCACACCCGGTCTGGCATGTTTCAGTTTGTCGCGCGTCAGGCCATAAAGGGCGTAGAACTCGTCGCTGGACGGCAGCAGGGCCGATTCCATGCGCTCGTTCTGCACGCGCAGGGCAATCGCCACATCCACGTCAACCAGCCCGTCTTCCATGCGCTCGAACACTTTCACACCGAGCTGGTCAAAATCCCTGGGCTGCAGCGTGCGCGGGGCAATCACGCGGATTTCCTTTGCACCCAGGGTTTGCAGGGCATGGATTTCCGAGCGGGCCACGCGCGAATGCCGGATGTCGCCGACAATCGCGACAATGAGGTTCTCGAACGCCCCGGCATGCCGGCGGATGGTGAGCATGTCGAGCATGGCCTGCGTTGGATGCGCATGGCGACCGTCACCGGCATTGATCACTGCCACCTTCGGCGTGACCTGGCTGGCAATAAAATGTGCCGCGCCGGAATCGCCATGACGCACCACAAAAATGTCGGCCGTCATCGCTTCCAGATTCCACAGCATGTCGCGCAGGGTTTCACCCTTGCTGGTGGATGACTTGGAAATATCGATATTGAGCACGTCGGCGCCCAGACGCTTGGCGGCCACTTCAAACGTGGTGCGGGTACGCGTGCTGGGCTCGAAAAAGAGGTTCATTACCGTGCGGCCGGCCAGCAGCGGCCGGTTCACGATGGCACCGGTCACCGGGTCAATAAAGCTCTCGGCTGTATCGAGAATCTCGGTGAGCTGGTCGCGGGAGAGACCTTCGGTCGTCAGAAAATGGCGCAGGCGATCCTGAGCGTTGAGCTGCAGGCGGCTGGCTTCGTGCGCGGAAGATCGATGCATGGGGCCTGTCCTTCGATGAGCGCCGCAATTGTAAACCACTTACCGGGCGGCGGCGATGGACGCTGGCTTCTGGTGTCATCCGGCGGCCCTGTCCGGGCGTGATTATCAGGAAACCTTATGGAGCGAGGCGTTGCGGGTCGGCCAGCCAGGCCTCGGCAATGAATACGGCGGCGGTGGAATCCAGCGAGGGCAGCTTGCCCTTGCGGCGATCCTGCACCTCCATCAGAAGTCCGCGGGCGGAGTGGCTGGACAGGCGCTCGTCACACATGAACACCGGCAGGCGGTAGCGTGCCACCATGCGGCGGGCGAACTTGCGCGCCAGATGTGACAGCGTGGACTCGGTGTCGTCCATGTTGAGCGGCAGACCAACCACCAGCGCCTCCGGCGTCCACTCGCGCAGCAGGGCATCCAGCTTGTCCCAGTCAGGAATGCCGTCACGGGCCGGAATGGGGGTCAGTGGCGAAGCATTGCCGGTAATGGCCTGGGCACTGGCCACGCCAATGCGTTTGGTGCCGAAGTCAAAACCGAGAATGCGCTGGAAGGAAGGTTCGGTCATCGGGATGAAATGTGCCTGGACGTTTGGCCGGATTGTACGCCGAAGCCACCCGCAGCGCCGCTGCCGGCAGTACGGGCAGCATCGTAGTTGACCGGTGTCAGGCGTGTCCGGCTTCGCTGGCGAGAAAGGCCGGATCAATGCCCAGCTTGTGAATACCGGCCTGCCAGCGTTGCTCGAACGGCAGGCTGAACAGCAGCTCGGTATCGGCCGTGCAGTTAAGCCAGGCGTTATCGGCCATTTCCTCTTCCAGCTGCCCGGGCGCCCAGCCGGCGTAACCGAGAGCGACCAGATATTCGTCCGGCCCCTGCCCTTTGGCGATCGCATCCAGAATGTCGCGTGAACTGGTGACATAGATGCCGTCGGCGACCGGCAGCGTGCTGCTCCAGCTGCCCTCCTCACAATGCAGCACAAACCCCATCTGCGGATTCACCGGACCGCCAAACAGCACCGGCAACTCCGGCTTGCGCAGGGGTGCCGACGGCTCGGCATTGATTTCCTTGAGCAGGCGGTCGAGGTGCAGCTCCATGGGACGGTTCACGATCAGGCCGACCGCGCCTTCTTCATCGTGCCTGATGATGTAGGTGAGGGTATGGGCAAAGCGCGGATCGGCCATGGCGGGCATGGCGATCAGGCACTGGTGCGTAAAATTGGCGTTTTCGAGTGTCATGTCTTCAGTATGGGGGCTGGCACAGACAACTCAAGCATTCAGACCAGACCGGCGCGCAGACGGCGCAGATTTTCTGCTGGCAGGTCATGCTTTTCGCCCAGCCGGATGTAACTGTCGAGCATGTCCCGCGTTTGTTGCCCGACCTTGGTGAAGTGGTACTGCAGATAAGGCGCCAGTTCCAGCGGCAGCACCTTGGGCGCCACCAGCAGCAACAGGCGGCTGGCCAGTGGCGTCAGCAGCATTTTTTCCAGGGCCACCTTTGCCCCGCGGTCTTCCGCCAGGATGGCCAGCGCTTCGCGCCCGGCCTCGCGCCCGAGGGTCAGTTGCGAGCTCCCGGCAAAGCCGGACAGTTGCCACTCATGCTGCTCCAGAGCCGCAACCAGGGGAATCATGACGGCCTCGGAACCGGCTCCCGCGCCCTCCAGATCGGCCACTTCACGGGCTGCCATACCGCCCGCCTTCAATGCATCAACCACCGTCTGCACGCCCTGATGCGGCCCGCTGAACATGCCGGGTGCCAGCGGCGACAGGAAATAGGCAATGCCTTCCTTGCCGGGGCATCCGGGCAAGGGCGACTGGTAACTGATGAAGGTGATGAGGCCCTGCACCATGGTCGCCCCGGCCGGCAACCTCTCCCGCACCCAGGCAGCATCCTCGGGGCCGGGCTGCAGGCAGATCACGGTGGCCTTGCCCACGGCGGCAATCACCTGTTGCGACAGGTCGGAGCGCAGGGCATCAGAGGCCATGCACAACCAGACCTGGTCCCATTGTGCAGCAGCCACCTCGTCCACCGTACTCACCACGGCGTACTCCTGCCAGTGCTCGCTCTCCGTGCGCAGATAGCCCAGCCGGTGTAATGGCAGCCCTGCTGCCAGCTCGGCGGCGTACCTGGGCTTGACGAAGAACGTGACCTGATGACCCGCACGAGCCAGATGCCGCCCGTACACCTGTCCTACCGCCCCCGCACCCACCAGCAAAATGTTCATGCACTGTTTTCCCGTGTTACCGCCGTTTTCCGGATACTAGCAGAATACATCGATAGTTTTACAACTGTCGAACTAATGACTACCGTGCAGACCCACTACCCCATGCCCTCCGGAGCACTCTCTCATGGCCGCACCCTCATTGACACCCGCCACCGTTATCACCGGTGCCTCCAGTGGTATCGGCGAGGCACTGGCCCGCCGCCTGGCCGCACAGGAAAAGCAGACCCTGGTACTGGTGGCACGCCGTCAGGACAAGCTGGCTGCATTGGCCGCCGAGCTGAAAACGGCACATGGCGCCCGCGTGGAAACCATCGTGCTTGATCTCGAGGTGCCCGGTGCGGCCGCCCGGCTGCTTGCCGACGTAGAAGCGCGTGGCCTCGCCATCGACACCCTGATCAACAATGCCGGCTTTGGCCTGAACAACCTGTTCGCCGACATGCCGCTGGATCGCATCCAGGGCATGATGCAGCTCAACATGGTGGCACTGACCGAACTGAGTCATGGCGTGCTGCCGGGCATGCGCCTGCGCCGGCAGGGCCGCATCATGAACATTGCCTCGGTCGCCGCCTTTCAGGCCTGTCCGCGCTTTGCCGTGTACGGTGCAACAAAAGCCTATGTGCTGATGTTCTCGGAGGCGCTTGATGCAGAGGAACGCAAGCACGGCATCCATGTAACCGCGGTCTGCCCGGGCGCCACTGCAACGGAGTTTCATGATGTCGCCGGCAATCACGGCACGCTGGCGGCGAAAATGATGGATACGGCAGAGACCGTGGCGGACAGTGCGCTGTCGGCACTGAATGCAGGGCGTCCTGTTGTGGTGACAGGCCTGCTGAACAAGCCACTGCCGTTCTTTATCCGGCTGATGCCGCGCCGTCTGGCAACGTGGTTTGCCGGTGTAGTGGTAAAGCGCTGAAGATGTCAGTGAGTAACGCCAGCCGCGTCGGGCTGGCGTTACTCACGACCTGAGCATTACTGCTTGATGGCCTGCGCCACCGTATACGTCTTGCCCTGCTTGAGCTTGTCGTAATTACCGAACACCTCCTTGCAGGTGCGCGCAATGAATTCGCGCAGACCGGTGATGGTCACCACCACAAAACGGCCACCGGGCTTGAGGCGGTCGTAGGCATCGAACAGGTAGAGGTAATGCTGTTCGTTGCCAACCTTGGCCGGCAGGTTTGATACGATCAGGTCAAACTTGTAGTCCTTCGGAATCTGGTTGAAGCCGTTGCTCAGGAAGACTTCCGTGTTCTTCAGGCCGTTGCGTTCGCAATTGGCCTTCGTGTAATCCACCGCCACAAAATCCTTGTCGACCATCACCGTCCTGCCCTGCGGGGCCAGCCTGGCCATGGTCATGCCCAGCACGCCATAGCCACAGCCCACATCCAGGCAATCATCCGCCGGGTTGATGTCGAGGTGATCGAGCAGCAGGCGCGAGCCTTCGTCGATGCTGCGCGGGGAGAAAATGCCCCAGGTGGTGTGAAAGCTGAACTCACAACCACGCACAGATTCGGTAAAAACGATGTCTTCGCGCCAGCGCTTGACGGTGGCGGCATCGGGGGCAGTGAATTTCTTTTCGGTCATGACGGTTCTCGTCTGCATCTGCAGGATGCAGATCAAAGTTTGTAGTCGAGGATCAGCGGGGCGTGATCAGAGAATTTCACGTCCTTGTAGATGCTGGTGCTGATGATCTTGTCTTTCAGGTCGGGCGAGACAACCTGGTAGTCGATGCGCCACCCAACGTTATTGGCATAGGCCTGGCCGCGATTGGACCACCAGGTGTACTGCTCTGCCTCCTGGTTCACCACGCGAAAGGCGTCGACATAACCCACTTCATCAAACAGCGTGGTCAGCCAGGCGCGCTCGTGTGGCAGGCAACCCGAGTTTTTCTGGTTACCCTTCCAGTTCTTGATGTCGATTTCCTTGTGCACGATGTTCCAGTCGCCACAAATGACCATCTGCCGGCCCTGCTTGCGCCACTCTTTCATACGCGGCATCAGCTCGCCCAGGAACAGGTCCTTGCGCGCCTGTGCCGCCTCGTCGGCCGAGCCAGAGGGCAAATACAGCGAGACGACGGTCAACGGACCGAAATCGGCTTCAATCCAGCGTCCCTGGGTGTCGCAGATATCAAAACCTAGACCGGTTCTGACCGCATCCGGCTTTTGCCGGCTGAAGATGGCGGTGCCGCTGTAGCCGGGCTTCACCGCATCAAAAAAGAAGGTGTGCCAGCCGTCGGGACGGTGCAGCAGGTCAAGCTGATGTTCCTGGGCCTTGGTTTCCTGGATGCAGACGACATCGGCACCACTGGTCTCCAGCCAGTCAAAGAAACCCTTGCTGGCAGCCGAGCGGATACCGTTGAGGTTGGCGGAAACAATGCGCATCAGGACGACCCCGGGACAATTCATGGCAGGTGAAAAAGCGAACGGCTATCATACCGGTCACGTCCTCCCTGACCAAACGGCCTTTTCCCATGCGTGACTACCAGCGCGAATTCATCGGTTTCGCCCTCCGCCACGGCGTTCTGCGCTTTGGCAACTTCACCCTCAAGTCCGGCCGCCAGAGCCCCTACTTCTTCAATGCCGGCCTGTTCAACACCGGCAAGATGCTGTCCGAACTGGGCCGCTTCTATGCCGAGGCCATCCGCGCCTCGGGCGTGGAGTTCGATGTGTTGTTCGGACCGGCCTACAAGGGCATTCCGCTGGCCGCCGCGACAGCCGTGCAACTCTCCGACGAGTTCGAGATCGACACCCCCTGGTGCTTCAACCGCAAGGAAGCCAAGGACCACGGCGAAGGCGGCACACTGGTCGGCAGCGCGCTGACCGGACGCGTCCTCATTATTGATGACGTCATCACGGCCGGCACCGCCATCCGCGAAGTCATGACCATTATCGAACAGGCACGCGCCAAGGCGGCCGGTGTCATCGTGGCGCTGGACCGCCAGGAAAAAGGCAAGGGCGAACTGTCGGCCATCCAGGAAGTCGAGCGCGACTTCGGCATTCCGGTGATCTCCATCGTGAAGCTGGAGCAGATCATCACGTACCTTGAAGAAACCGGCAGCGAACACCTCGACGCCATCCGCACCTACCGTGCGCAATACGGCATCAACTCATAAAGACCGACCGGATACCCTGCCATGTCGCTGAACATCGCTGTTGTGATGGACCCCATCGAGCACATCAAGATCCGCAAGGACTCCACGATGGCCATGCTGTGGGCCGCCGCCGAGCGCGGGCACACGCTCTGGTATCTGGAGCAGCCCGACCTGTTCGTACGCGATGGCGTTGCCTTCGGCGACATGGCACCGCTGCAGGTCTTTCACGACAGTGACAACTGGTTTGAACGTGGCGAGCGCCAGACGCGCAAGCTGGCGGACATGGACGTGATCCTGATGCGCAAGGACCCGCCCTTCGACATGAACTTTGTCTACACCACCTACATTCTGGAAAAGGCCGAGGCCGACGGGGTGCTGGTGGTAAACCGGCCGCAGTCCCTGCGTGACTGCAATGAAAAGTTCTTTGCCACGCAGTTTCCGCACTGCATGGTGCCGACGCTGATTTCAGCCGATATGAAAAAGCTGCGTGCGTTTGTGCACGAACAGCATGATGCCATCGTGAAACCACTCGACGGCATGGGCGGCACCGGTATTTTCCGGCTGACTGCCGGCGGCCCCAATATTGGCGCCGTACTGGAAACACTGACCCTTGATGGCAGTCAGCCGGTGATGGCGCAGCGCTACATCCCCGAGATTACCCAGGGCGACAAACGCATCCTGATGATTGATGGCGAACCCATTCCCTATGCACTCGCCCGCGTCCCGCAAGGCGATGAGGTGCGCGGCAATCTGGCGGCTGGCGGCATTGGCGAGCCCCGCCTGCTCACGCCAAAGGATCGCTGGCTGGCACAGCAGGTTGGCCCTGAGCTGAAAAAGCGTGGACTTCTCTTTGTCGGGCTGGATGTCATTGGTGAATACATCACCGAAATCAATGTCACCAGCCCGACCTGCATCCGTGAAATTGATGCGCAATATGATTACGGCATTGCCGGGCGCCTGATGGATGTCATTGAGCGCAAGGTAAAAGCACGGCACTGAACACCGCACGATTGACCTGTGTGATTATTGCCTGAGCGTATCCAGCGCCTGCTGCAATGTGGCGGCAACCGTGTCTCTCTCGTCCGCCGTAATGGACGCCGGATCCACCCTCACGGCATAGCCTTTGCCTGACCGGTTTATCTCTTGTGCCTGCCCGCCGGCATGCTTGCCAAGCAAACGGTAGGGCCTCACCGGATCATGAAATCCCTTCACGGTAATGGCTTCCTTTTCTTCACATTCAAACTCTGACTTGACCAGCGTGTAGGTCTCACCCGACATCAGGATTTCACCTGGCGCTGCCGCCGTCTGCAGACGCGACGCCAGATTCACCTGATTGCCGATGATGGTGTACTCCATGCGGCTGTCGCTGCCAAAATTACCAACCGTGCAGTAGCCCGACGTAATCCCCACTCTCACCTGCAAGCCCTTGCCAATGCCGTTCCGCTCCCACTCGGCAGTCAACTCGGAAATCTTGTTCTGCATTTCCAGCGCCATTTCCATGCAAGCAATCGCATCCTCCTTCACGCCACGTGACTCCGGGTCGCCAAAAAAAACCAGCACGGCATCGCCGATGAACTTGTCCAGCGTACCCCCGTGCTTCATGACCAGCTCGGCCATGGCATTGAGGTAACTATTCAGCAGCCAGGACAGGTCTTCCGGCTCCATGCTTTCCGTGCGCGAGGTAAACCCGACAATGTCTGAAAAGAAGGGGCATCACCAAATCAGGTGGGTAGCCATTTGCCTTCAGCCCCTTCCGGCATGAGGTCCAGCCCACCGCAGTGGAAGTAAATCGCATTGCGGAAGCGCTCCCGGTTGCGGAAGCCGCAGGCTCGGG
>JACCDZ011822459.1_pt1 | contig 15746 bp, 13 predicted proteins | sample 7449551 | NCBI WGS metagenome assembly JACCDZ01 (sample SAMN15323452, study PRJNA562643) | freshwater metagenome | isolation source: river surface water | place: USA:Blue River Watershed | collected 2017-08-18 | reverse complement strand
ACAAAGTGCGTGGCATGTACATCATGGGCGCGAACCCGGCCATGAGCGATCCCAACTTGAACCACACGCGTCACGCGTTGGCCTCGCTCGAGCATTTGGTGGTGCAAGATATTTTCATGACCGAAACCGCGTGGATGGCCGATGTGGTGCTGCCCGCCAGCGCCTGGCCCGAGAAGACCGGCACCGTGACCAACACCGACCGCACGGTGCAAATGGGGCGCCAGGCGATCGACCCGCCTGGGCAGGCGCGCCCCGACTTGTGGATTGTTCAGCAAATTGCCAAAGGCGTCGGCCTGCATTGGAACTATGAGGGTGAACACGACGGAGTTGCCGCTGTGTACGAGGAAATGCGCCAGGCCATGCATGCTGCGATTGCAGGTATTTCCTGGGAGCGATTGGAGCGCGAGTCGAGCGTGACCTACCCCTGCCTCACGGCGGACGATCCGGGCCAGCCCATCGTGTTCCACGACCATTTCGCCACCGAGGATGCGCGGGCGCATCTGGTACCCGCCGACATCATTCCTGCCAATGAGCGCCCGGATGCCGACTACCCGTTTGTCCTCATCACCGGCCGCCAGCTGGAGCATTGGCACACCGGCAGCATGACCCGCCGCACAGCAGTGCTGGATGCGCTTGAGCCGCTGGCCACGGCGAGCATGTGTGCAGCCGACTTGGGGGCCCTGGGAGTGGAGGCTGGTGAGGTCATTACGGTGCAGTCCCGCCGCGGGTCGGTGGTGCTGCACGTCCGTCGGGACGACGGTACGCCCCAGGGGGTCGTGTTTATTCCCTTTGCGTACCATGAAGCTGCAGCGAACCTGATGACCAACCCGGCACTGGACCCGTTCGGGAAAATCCCCGAGTTCAAGTACTGTGCGGTTTGCGTCCGCAAAGGGGGCGCGCTGCAAACCCATGTGGGCTACCAAGCCGCAGCTCCGGCATGAGCTTGCCCCGGCTTACCCAGGCCCGCTTGCCCTTGGTGCAGACGGTGCAGGCTGTCAACGAGTGCGGCGAGTTGCAAACGCTCAGCATTCCAGCCGAGCGTGCGCTCACACTGTATGTAGACAAGCGCGAGCTGGTAACCCTGATGACGCTGGGCGCCTACCCGGAGTGGATGGTGCTGGGTTACCTGCTCAACCAGCGTTTGATTGCATCGGCGAACGAGGTCGACTCCATCACGGTGGATTGGGAAGTGGGGGCTGCAGGTGTCAAAACCTTGCGGGGCATACAGGACCTCAGCACCAAAACCGCGTCACGCGTGGTGACCACCGGGTGCGGGCAGGGAAGTGCTTTTGGTGGTTGGATGGACGCGTTATCCCCCCAGACCCTGCCGCCTACTACAGTGACAGCGGGGACGCTGCATGCCATTACAGACACCATTCGCCAAATGGACAGCGTGTACAAGCTGGCAGGCTCGGTGCACGGCTGTGCACTGTTCTGTGGCGAACAACTGCAGCTGTTCGTGGAAGATGTGGGCCGCCACAACGCCATTGACACCATCGCGGGGTGGATGGCTTTGCAAGGCCGCCCTTTTCACGCTGCTGTTTTGTACACCACGGGCCGATTGACCAGTGAAATGGTGATGAAGGCCGCCACCATGGGAATTGCCGTGGTGGTGTCGCGCAGTGGCATGACGCACATGGGCCTTTCACTGGCGCAGCGCCTGGGTTTGTGTGCCATCGGGCGGGCGGTACACCGCCGTTTTCTGTGCTTTGCGGGTGCGCACCGGCTTGTGTTGGCGCAGGGGGCAGACAGCGTGGTGGCCGCTTGAGCGGCGGCCCTACCAGAGCGCTACACCGTATTTGTCGAGCAACTTGCGCAGCTCCCCGCTTTTGCGCATGGCGGCGAGCGTTTGGTCGACCTGGGTTTTGATTTCCTGGGCACGGGGATTCTTGGCGCTGTAGCCGAAGTACAGGGTTTCATCGCGCATGCAGCCGCCGTTGTATGCCATGCGCAGCTCGGGAATGTCTGTTTGCGCGTACCGTACCACGTTCACGTTTTCCACAAACGCGTCGATGCGTCCGGCTGCCAGCTTCTTGGCTTGCATCTCCAGCGTGTTGTCCCCCGCGAGGGCTTGTACCCGTGTCGGGTTGCCAGTGTGCCATTGCATGAATTCGGGGGGGTAGCCATAGCCTTCGACAATGCCGATGCGATGGAATTGGTCCAGATCGGCGGGTTTCTCGTAGCGCAGCGCGCTGTCTTTGCGCACAAATACACAGGTGGCATCGATCCCCATCTTGTCGGACACGACCAGCCCATCACGGTTGCCAAGCACCATGGCCACCACGCCGGTGATTTTTCCCTCACGGGCCTGCTCCAACGCTCGTGGCCAGGGCATGAGCTTGTAGTCCAGCGTGTGCCCATGGGCGTGGGCCGCCCGTTGCAATATTTCGACCATGTAGCCGGGCTTGGGGTCTTCAGGCGCGCAGTTGTAGGGGCACCAGTGGTCGGCCCGTATGGTCCAGGTGTCGGCCAATGCCGGATGCCCCACCGGCAAAAAGGTCAGCAGGAGAATGCAACGCAACAGCAGGGTACGCATCCGAAGTCAGGGTAACGAGTGGTGGCTTGCACTATGCCACGAATGGACCAAGGCGCAAAAGGTCATGTGTATTTGCGCTAAGGTTGCGCCATGCAAATCACTTTCTGGGAATTGGGCTGGCGTTCTTTTTGGCGCGATCTGCGGGCGGGCGAGTTGCGCCTGGTGGTCGTTGCAGTGGCGTTGGCGGTTGCGGCGCTTACCGCAGTGGGCTTCTTTGCCGATCGTATCCAAGGCGGGTTGCAGCGGGATGCGCGCCAGCTTTTGGGCGGCGATGTGGTAGTCGCCAGCGACAACCCGCCCGCCGCCGATTTTTTGCGCGAAGCGCAGGCCCGCGGACTGGCCTCTGCAACATCGACCAGTTTTCCGACCATGGCACGCGCAAGTGATGCACGCGGTGGTGCAGCGAAGCTCGTAGCACTCAAAGCCGTCGAACCCGGCTACCCGCTGCGGGGAACCCTGTCCTTGCAGGTGGGCGAGGCGATCGTCCCGGCGAAGGGAATTCCGAAGCCCGGATCGGTATGGGTGGACGCGGCCCTGCTCGATAGCCTGGGCCTGGTGGTCGGGGACGGCCTGCACCTCGGGCAAAGCCTGCTGCGCATCGACGCGGTCATCGCGGTGGAGCCCGACCGTGGTGCCGGGTTCATGAACTTTGCGCCACGCGCCATGCTCAACACGGCAGACTTGGCCGCCACCGGCCTGGTGCAACCCGCCAGCCGCATTACCTACCGCCTCGCATTGGTGGGGTCAGACGCGGCAGTGGCGGGTTATTCCGATTGGGCACAAACATTCCTCAAAGACCAGGTGCTGCGCGGCGTGCGCCTGGAGTCTTTGCAAGGCGGGCGCCCCGAGATGGGCCAGACCCTGGAGCGTGCGGAGAAGTTCCTGAGCCTCGTGTCCTTGTTGGCGGCGTTGCTCAGCGCGGTGGCGGTGGCACTGGCGGCGCGCCGGTTTGCGCAGTCGCACCTGGACGATTGCGCCATGTTGCGCGTTTTGGGGTTGAGCCAGCGTACCATGGCGGCCGCCTACACGCTGGAGTTCGTGGCCGTGGGTGCCTTGGCCGCGGTGATTGGTGTGGTGCTGGGGTATGCAGTGCACCACGCTTTTGTGGTGTTGCTGGCGGGTCTGGTCGATTCGGCCTTGCCCTTGCCCGGCTGGCAGCCCGTGGCCTTGGGGGTGGGTATGGCGCTGACGCTGTTGCTGGCTTTTGGCTTGCCTCCGGTCTTGCAACTGGCACGGGTTCCGGCCTTGCGCGTGATTCGGCGCGACGTGGGCCAGCTGCGCCCGGCCACCGTGGGCGTCTTGGGCTTGGGCTTGGCGGGGTTTGCGGCCCTGCTGTTGGTCGTGAGCCGCGACCTGACCTTGGGGCTGATTGCGGTGGCGGGCTTTGGTGTCGCGGTTTTGTTGTTTGCCGGGGTGAGTTGGCTCATGGTGGCACTTGTGCGTACCCTGGTGGAGCGCGCACCCAATGCACCGCGCTGGTTGGCGCTGGCCACGCGGCAAGTCGCAGCCCGGCGTGCCTTCACGGTGGTCCAGGTCAGTGCCTTGGCGGTGGGTCTGCTGGCGCTGGTGCTGCTGGTGTTGTTGCGTACCGACTTGGTCAGCAGTTGGCGCAAGGCCTCACCGGCCGATGCCCCCAACCGCTTTGTCATCAACGTGATGCCGGAGCAGGCACAGGACTTTCGTTCTGTGCTGGACAGCGCCGGCGTGCGCAAGTACGACTGGTACCCCATGTTGCGCGGAAGGCTGCTCTCGGTCAATGGCCAACCCGTATCGCCTGACCACTATGCGGAGGACCGCGCCAAGCGGCTGGTGGACCGGGAGTTCAACCTCTCCTACAGCGAGTTGGCGCCTTTGAACAATACGGTGGTGGCGGGGCGCTGGGTAGCGGGCGAAGACGATGGACTCAGCGTGGAAGAGGGTTTGGCCAAAACCTTGCAACTGAACATGGGTGACACCCTTGTTTTTGACATGGGGGGCGTGCAACGCCAGGGGCGTATCACGTCGCTGCGCAAGGTGGACTGGGGTTCCATGCGGGCCAACTTTTTTGTGATGTTTCCGGTGGCCAGTATGGAGGGTGTCCCTGTCACGTACATGGGGGCCTACCGGGCACCAGAGACCCAAGGTTTTGACAATGCATTGGTACGGCGTTTCCCCAACGTGACCAATGTGGACATGACGCTCACGGTCAACCAGATCCAGCGCGTGCTGGACCAGGTCATTCGCGCGGTTGAGTTCCTGTTTGCTTTCACCTTGGCGGCTGGGTTGGTGGTGTTGTTTGCGGCGGTGACGGCTACCCGCGAAGAGCGCGCCCGCGAGTTCGCCATCATGCGCGCCGTGGGTGCGCAAAACGCGCTCCTGCGCCGGGTGCAGCGGGCGGAGTTGGCCGGTGTGGGGGCCTTGGCCGGCTTCCTGGCTTCGCTGGCGGCGCTGGCGGTCGGTTGGGCCCTGGCCCGCTATGTATTTGAATTTGAATGGTCGCTGCAGTGGTTCACACCGCTGGCAGGTTCATTGGCCGGTGCGGTGCTGGCATGGCTGGCCGGCTGGTGGGGCCTGCGTGACGTGCTACGCCGCCCGGTGGTGGAAACCCTGCGTAGCGCCGTGTAGTATCGAGCCTGAGTCTGGGCACCTTTGGGCCCAGTCCTTTGCCAAGGAGCGTGACATGCAACGGTGGAATTCGATGGGGTGGGGCTTGTTGTTGGCCAGCGGCTTGTGTGTGGCGCAGACCTCTGCACCCGCACCGTCTGAGCCCGTGGGGCGCATCAAGACACTTCAAGGCGCCGCCAGTATCCGCACGCAGTCGCAAACCGTGGAGGCCGCGGTGGGAACGCCCGTGTTCCAAGGCAGCGTCATTCAAACGGGCAAGAACGCCAGCCTGGGGGTTACCTTTAAAGACAGCACGGTGCTTTCTCTGGGTGCGGACACCCAGCTGACGGTGGACGAATACGTTTACAACCCCAACCAGGGGCAATACAAGTTTGGTGCCAACCTGGGCAAGGGGGCGCTCAACTATCTGTCTGGCGCCATTGCCAAGACCCGCCCTGATGCAGTGTCCGTGAAAACGCCCGGCGCCGTGATCGGTGTGCGTGGAACGAATTTCGTGGTCAAGACCGAGGAAGCGCAATGAAGTTATTGGCGTCCTTGCTGCTATTGGGGCCGCTGGCGTTGGGCGGGTGCGCCAGCAAGTCGTACGTGGTGTTGCTGGAAGACCCGCAAGGCGGCGTTGGCAAGGTCAGCGTGACTGGCAAGAATGGAACCCAGTCTATCGACCGTGCGATGTATGCCGCCAGTCTAGACGGCGCCAAGGCCCCCGAACCCGTTGACATGCGGCGATTCAACGCCGACTTTGCGCCCGTGATTGCTGCCCGCCCGGCGTTGCCCGCACGCTACTTGCTGTACTTTCAGACGGGCGGCTCCGAGCTGACCGAGGACTCCCGTGCCCAGTTGGCCAGTATCCTGGACGACGTTCGCACGCGGCCTGCCGCAGATGTCTCGGTCATCGGGCACACCGACACCGTGGGCAATGCCGAGGCCAACGAAGCCCTGGCGCTCCAACGCGCGCAGGGCATCGCGGCCATGCTGACGGAGCAGGGCATGAAGCCTTATGCGCTGGCGGTCGAATCACATGGTGAACGAGACCTGCTGGTGCCCACCGCGGATGAGGCCGACGAACCACGCAACCGGCGCGTGGAAATTTCGGTGCGCTAAGGCTGCCTGGTGGAGCGCTCTTGCCCATGAGAGGATTGCGCAAGCTCGGCTTGCCGCTGCTGTGTGCTGCGGTGGCCTTGCTGGCGGTGCTGCTGGACCCGGTGGCCTTGCAGGTGTTGCGCAATGCGCAGTTTGACCAGTTCCAACGCTGGCAGCCCCGGGTCTACGAGGATGTGGGCGTGCTCATCGTCGACCTGGACGAAGAGAGTCTGCAGCAGGTGGGTCAATGGCCTTGGCCTCGCACCCGCGTGGCAGACCTCCTTCATGCGCTGCGCCAGCGCGGTGCGGTGGTCGTGGGCTTTGACGCCTTGTTTGCCGATATTGACCGCACTTCGCCGCAGACCGTGGCCAAGCTCTGGGGCCTTGACGCTGCAGGGCAACGGGCCCTGGCTGCTCTGCCGGACCATGATGTCCTGTTCGGTCAGACCCTCGCCCAGGGTGGCGCCGTGGTGGGCATGGCGCTCGACCAGAAAAGTAATCGGGTCGTGTCGGGGCTTGCGCCGCTTCCCGAGGTACTGCCCTTTCGTGTCTTGCAAATGGGTGAGAACCCCAGTGTGCGTCTGCCGCATTTTGAGGGTGCTACCTTGCCGATTCCGGTGGTTCGGGAGAACGCCGCAGGTATGGGCGCGCTCAACTTCATCCCCGATGCCGATGGCGTGGTGCGGCGGGTTCCGCTCATGTTTACGGTAGGTGAGCGCGTGGCACCGTCGCTGGTGGCCGAAATGTTGCGGGTGGCCCAGGGTGCGCAGAACTATGCCATCAAGGGAGCCGCGCAGGCGGGAGCCGGGGTGCAGGAGCTGCGCATCGGCAAGATCATTGTTCCGGCCTCGGCGGAAGGAGAAATGTGGGTGCACTACACCCCCGCGCGGGCGGAGCGTTTCGAGCCAGCTTGGAAGGTTTTGAAAGGCCAGACCGATCCAGCGCGCATTCAGGGCCGCCTGGTACTGGTGGGGTCTTCTGCGCTGGGCCTCATGGACTTGCGGGTCAGCCCGCTGGGGCATGTGATGCCCGGTGTGACGGCGCATGCCCAGGCGCTGGAGCAGATTCTGGCCGGTCATGTACTGCAGCGCCCCTCCTGGGCGCTCGGGCTTGAAGCCCTGGTGGCTTTGGTGGGGTGTCTGGCCATTGGCGTGGTGGCCACCAGTGCACGCGCAGCAGTGTCGGGGACCGTTGCCGTGGTGGTGGCGGTGGGCGTGTTTGGCGCAGCCTGGTGGGCGTTCAGCCGCCATGGCCTGTTGGTCAACGCTGCTGAGCCGCTGTTGTGGATGGTGTTCACCTTTGTGCTGTGCAGCGTGCAACGGCATTTGGCGACTGAACGCGAGCAGCGTTGGATACGCCAGGCGTTTTCGCGCTACGTGTCGCCCAACCGTGTGGAGCACCTGGTGCAGCACCCCGATGCACTGGAGCTTGGGGGCAAGCGGCAGGTGTGCAGTTTTATCTTCACCGACTTGGCGGGTTTTACTACCCTGATGGAATCGATGGACCCGGGGCAGGCGGTGGGCCTGCTCAACGACTACCTGGACCGCATGATCGCGATTGCCTTCGAGCACGGCGGCACATTGGATCGGATTGTGGGAGACGCCGTAGCCGTTGTCTTTTCAGCGCCTTTGGAGCAAGCCGACCACCGCCAGCGGGCTGTGCGTTGCGCATTGGACATGGACGCTTTTGCGTCCGGGTATTCCCGGCGTTTGCAGCAGGAGCGTGGCATTGCTTTCGGGCACACGCGCATCGGCGTGCACACGGGGGAGGTCATTGTGGGCAACTTCGGCGGCTCCACCATGTTCGACTACCGTGCGCTGGGCGACGCGGTCAACACCGCTTCGCGTCTGGAGGCGGTCAATAAGCACCTGGGCACCCGCATGTGTGTGTCCTGGGCCACCCTGTCGGCTTCTCCAGACTTGGCCGCGCGACCGGTGGGGCACTTGGTGCTCAAGGGAAAGTCGCAGGCTCTGGAGGTATGGGAACCATTGGCGGCACAGGCAGAGGCTTGTGCACCACCCGAGGCCTATTTGCAGGCCTACCGCGCATTGGAGCGAATGGACCCGGCTGCCCAGGACTTGTTTGTGGCGTTGGCGAGGGATTTTCCGCAGGACCCGTTGGTCGCATTGCACCTGCAACGCCTGCAGGGTGCGCAGGCAGGCGTGCAGATCGTTTTGCACGAGAAATAGCTACTGCGCCATGCGCCGCAGATGGGGCATGGCGATGGCCCCCAACAAGGCCAGCACGGCCAGGCCCAGCCCCGCACCCAGTAGCGCGTCGGTCAGTCCGATGGTGCGCACCATCCAGCCGGCCAGTACACCCGAGAGTGCCGGGATTACCTGCGAAATGATCGCGTACACGGCCATGACGCGCCCGCGCAGGGCATCGGGTACTTGGGCCTGGATGCCGGCCACCACAAAACTGATGGTCAGGCCGCCCAGGAAGCCCACGCAAGCCAGCATCGCGGCGGAGAGTACAGGGTGGGTCCACTGGCTCAGCGAGGCAAACACCAGGCAGGCCGCCACGGTGGCCCCAACAATGCTGCGGCCATGGTGCAGGTGCTTGCCCACCAGAAGCGCACCGACACCACCGACGATGAGCGAAAGCGCCATGAGCCCCAGGTAGACCCCGCGCTGGATTTCGCTCAGTGCGAGTACTTCACGCGCCAGCTTGGGGAGCATGATTTGCAGCGGCCCGGTCATGGCGTAGGCGATGACCGCGGCCAGCAGCAGTTGGCGCAGTAGCGGCGTGCGCGCGATGAAGGCAAAGCTGTCAAGCAGGTCCCGCGTGGCGCTTTGCTGCGATTTTTCCGCCTCATTGGTGCGGATACCCAGCAGCATGAGGCCCGAAGCGGCAAACAGCAGCATGCCGGTGGCAAACACCCAGGGCCAGCCACCGAAGTGGCGTTGCACCGCCAGCACGATGGGTGCCAGGCCAAAACCCAACATCACTTGCACGTTGAACAAAATGGTGGCGGGTTTGAGCCGAGCCGGGTCCGCCAACTGACCCAAAGCCGCCAAGCGTGCAGGGCCGACGAAGGACCAACCCAAGCCGGAAAACAGTGCTGCCAGCATGACCAGGGCCACGCGGGTGGAAGCGTCGGCCTGGGCATCGGTCCACCACAAGAGCGCCAGGCAGACCACGAACAGGGTTTGTGCCGACTGGATCACCCGGTGTGGGGCAATGCGGTCGCACAGCACGCCGGCAAACCAGCCGAACAGCAGCGAGGAACCGAAGGACAGCCCGAAGCCAATGCCGGAGAGCAGGTCCGAGCCCACCGTTTCCTGCAGGTACAGGATGACGGTGTAGTTCACCATGTGGCCGGCGGTGAAGGCCAGCAGGCACGAGAGGTAAAAGCGTGTCACGGGGTGATTTCCATGAGTGTGGGCTGGCTGTCTTCGATATGCCAGCTCGGAAACGCCGCGCCTGAAACGTAGGCCTTCCCGTCCTTGGAGAACTCCACATCCCGGGTGAAAGTTACTTTGCGCTGCATGGGATAAACATCCCATTTTTGTGTGGCAATGTCCATGCGGTACACAGAGTCGGAATTGGTACCGTTGACCCACACTTGGTTGCGCGTGCGGTCCACATTGAGCGAGTACGGCGTGTCGCTGCCCTTGGGGACTACGGGCAGGTCGAAAGTGGTGAACTCGGACTTGGCCGGGTCGTAGCGCGCGATCAGCGACTCGTTGAAGGCGGCGATCCACAGCTTGCCCTGGGCGTCGGCGCGCAGGCGCCGCGGAGCCTTGAACGGGGTGGCGATCATGGTGACCGACCCTGCTTCGGGGTCGATGACGCCGATCTCGTTGGTGTACAGGCGCGCGATCCAGACTTTTCCGTCGGGCGTGATGTCCAGGCCGTAAGGCAGGGGCACGCCAGTGCTTTGGTGGTCCACCTTGACCAAGTTGGCCACGGGGATGCCAAAACGCGTCAGGCCCATGAGCGTGGGGGTGAGTTTGATGGTGATGCGCTCCATCAGTCCGCGTGCCGGCAGGTCGTAGAGCGTGAATTTCTGGGTGGCGCGGTCAAACATGGCCACCTGGTTGGAGAGGGCCAGGGTGAACCACACGCGGTCCTTGGCATCTACGCGCACGGTGTGCGGGTAAAAGCCGCTGTCCATCTGGTGCTGGATGAATTGTTTGGACACCGGGTCGAACTCGATCAGGCGGCGCTGGTGCGAGGGGGTGAGGAAGATGTGCCCGTCCTTGGCCGATTCGGCCAGTGAGTGGATGCCCTGGTAGGTCTGGTGCTTGGGGAAGTCGACCAGGCGCCCGGGCAGCAGGCCGCCGAGCCGGTCGCCTTCCAGCGCGGGGACCTTGTACACCGTGTACTTGCCGCTGGCGGGTTCTACTTCGTACAGGCGGTCCTGCAAGTTGTCACCGATGTACACCTTGCCATTGGAGTGCACGAGCAGGTCGTGCATCTGCGACATGGCGTCGCCCACCGGCATTTCGCGTACGGTCACCTTGGACAGTGCAGGCGACCAAGGTGTGCCTTCGGGCACCTTCTCGGGGTGGGCCGCAATGTCCTTCCAATGCGCTTCGAGCATGGCCGGGATCTGCTCACGGGCTTCGCTGGAGAGGCGTGAGCCGTAGCGCACCATGCGCTTTATCGCATCTTGCCACTCTTGGGCACTGCGTTCCCGGCGCAGCAGTACGCCCCCTTGCTGGTGGCAGTAATTGCACTGCAGCATGAACTCCTTCTTCAGGTCGGCATTGCCGAAGTCCAGGGTCGAAGTCCAGGCGTTGGAGGGGCGCTGGGCCGCGAGCTCTGCCGGGTCGGTCTCGGTCTGCATGACCACTGGCTTGCCAGCTTCGGTGGGGCTGATGAGGCGGTCTTTGTAACCGGCCTTGCGCAGCCGCAGCTTCCAGGGGTGGTCGGCAGCGGGAATGTCGGTGCGGCCTTGCATGTCGGTGAAGCGGGTGAGCTCCACAAAGGCCTGCTGCACCTTGCCGGGCGCGGCGTAGCCGTTGTCCGATGTATCGGTAGCGGCCATTTGGACGGGTTGGCGGCTCACCATGACGGTGGCCAGGGGCTTGCCCTTCGCATCCAGCACCTGCAGGGGGGCTGCATGGAGTTGGAGCGCGAGCAGCGCAAGCAGGGAGACAGACAGCTTTTTCATGGTCAATCCTTCGAAGCAAACGTCGGGGCAAACGTGGGGTATTCAGGCGCGATGCGCTGGGTCATGGTGCGGGCGTACAGGCTGGGTGCGAGCTTGTTCAGCCACCAGGCCATGCGCGAGGTGCGGTCCGGTAGCAGCACAGTCGCCCGGTGCGCCACCGCCGCCATGATGGCTTGTGCAATGGCCGCCGGGCTCGATTCGCCACCGGTGGCCACGCGCGCGGTATTGCCGGAAGTGGCGATGCCGGTCGCAATGAACGAGGGGCTGGCGATACACACACCCACACCATGGGGTGCCAGTTCGCAGCGCAGGGTGTTGAAGAAGCCGTGCAGGGCGTGTTTGCTGGCGCAGTAGGCGCTGCGCCCGAGCAAGGGTGCAAACCCGGCTACGCTGGAAACCACAGCGACCATGCCCCGGCTTTGCAGCAGGTGCGGCAGGGCTGCCTGGGTCAGTTGCACTGCGCCGAGGTAGTTCACTTCCATTACGCGGCGCAACTGGGCCAGGTCGGCCTCCAGAAACAGGCTGCGCTGCGTAATGCCCGCGTTGTTGATGAGCACGTCGATGCGTCCAAAGCGCGCTACAGCCGCAGCTGCAGCGTGTTGGCAGGCCTCCACGCGGGTGACGTCGCCGGCTTCACCGCTGAGGCCCAGCATGCGCTCGGCAGGTAGCGTGTTCAACAGCGCCTGCAAGGCGTTGGCGTTCGGCTCCAGTGCCACCACGCAGGCTCCGCGTGCGGTGTAGGCCCGACACAGCGCCGCGCCCAAGCCGCCGCCCGCGCCGCTCACCACGACCACCAGGCGTGGCGTGACGCTGGTCATGCCGACGTACCTTGGCGGGCGTTGAGGTACAGGTCAAACACCTGGGCCGAGGTCAGCTTGGGCGTGTAACCAAACTCTGCCTTGAGGCGGGTATTGAGCAGTACCGGGCGGTAGCGCAAAAAGTCGAGCTGCTCCGGCCCGTACTGGGTGAGGTGGAGTTGCTTCAAAATCCATAGCGCGCTTCGCAGTATCCACGCGGGCAAGACCACACATTTCTTGTGAAGTTTGGCGGCAATCTGGTGGATGCTGAGCTTGCCGTCACCCGCCACGTTGAAGATGCCAGTCTGTGCAGAGTCGATGCCGTGCACGATGGCGCCCACCACGTCCTGGTCGTGGATGAACACAAAGGGGCTGTCGCTGCCGGCAATGGCAATGAGCCGGGGCTTCTCAAACAGGTCGGTGATCTGGTTGCGCACGGTAGGGCCCAGGATGGTGCCGATGCGGAACACCACTTGTTCGAGGGCGGGGTGCTTTCGGCGGTATTCGGCCAGCATTTCTTCTACCAGTCGCTTGTGGCACGCGTAGGCAAAGCTGTCGTTGCCGCGCACGGGGTCGCTCTCCACCAGCCATTCGGGGTTGTCGGCGTAGTAGCCGTAGGCGGCGCCGCTGCTCGACACAATGACGCGGCGCACGCCGTGGGCCACGCAGGCCTGCAGCAGGTTGCGCGTGCCATTCACGTCCACGTCGTATTCAAAGTCGCGGTTGCTGTTTTTTCCGGGAGTCACAATGCTCGCGAGGTGCACCACGACGTCGGGCTTGTGGGTGGCAACGATTTGCGCAACGCGTGGGTCGCGGATGTCGGCGGTGGCGTACACCACGCCGTCCTGACGGGTTGCGGGATCGCGCACGTCCAGGCCGATGACGCGCAGGTCGCTGCGACGGGCGAGTGTGGCAAGCACTTGGCTACCCAGGTAGCCCGAACTGCCGGTAACGAGAATGGTTTGGGTGTTCATGGTGTTGCTTTCCTTCAATAGCTGCGGATGCCGGGCTGTGGGTCGCGCTTGCTCCAGTAGAGCGCCAGCGACAGGCCCGAGACGATGTGCCAAATGCCCCACCATGCGGTGATGATGGCCATGCCGCCCAGACCGTTGAAGAGGTTGAAAATCAGGATCAGACCCAGACCCGAGTTCTGGATGCCCATCTCGAAGGTGACCGAGCGACGGTCACGCTCGCTCAAGCCCAGCAGGGTCGAGAGCGTGTAGCCTGTTCCCAGTGCCAAACCATTGTGGATGAGTACGACGACGACCACGAACTGGATGTACTGCATGAAGTGCTGGAAATTGGCCGCCAGCGCACCTACCACGAAGAGCGCAAAAACCACCATGGAAAAACGCTTCATGGGCGTCTCTGCACGCTTGGCAAAGGCGGGGTATTTGTGTGCCACCCACATGCCAGCTACCAGCGGAAGCCCCAGCAAAATCACAATGTCCTTGAGCATGACCCAGGGGTCGAGCGCAATGGTTTGCATCAGGTCGTGTGTGATGGGGTGCAGGTTGCCCCAGAAGTTGAAGTTGATGGGCGTCATCACAATTGCCAGGGCTGTGGACACCGCGCTGGCGCTCACCGACAGCGCCGTATTGCCCTTGGACAAATGCGTGAGGAAGTTCGACAGGTGGCCGGCGGGGCAGGATGACACCAGAATCATGCCCAGTGCAATACTGGGCATGGGCTGCAGTATCCAGATCAGGCCGAAGGTCATAGCCGGAAAAATCAGGTGGTGGCCCACCGTGGCCAGCAGCAGCCCTTTGGGCGACTTGAAAGCTTCGCGGAAATCAGCCACCCGCAGGTCCAGGGCGATGCCAAACATCACCAAACCCAGAATCATGTTGAGGCCCGCCAGCGTGGCGGGGTTGAAGTGCAGTTGTACCTGGTCGATCGGCAGCATGCGTGTCTCCTTTTTGGAATCGTTGTTCGCGCACCGTTTGCGTGGACCCAATGCTAGGGCTTGTGCCGATTTTTGAGTTGTCCCACAATGCCTCTGTTTTTGTCATTTCACGCCAATCGGCGTTTTTCCTGCGGAGACATCCTTGCACGCACTCAGTACCGTCGGTGCCGGTTTTTATGGTGGCTTGTTGGAAGCCGCCCAGCGTTTGGGCGTGCCCCGCGCAGCGCTGCTGCAGCGGGCCGGGTTGGTGTCGGAGCTTGCAGCTGATCCGCTTTCGCGCCTGCCGGTGGCCGACGTGGTGGCGCTATTTGAAGCCGCACAGCACCTCAGCGCACGCCGTGACATTGGGTTGGAGTTCGCCGCCCAGGTGCGTCCTGGCACCTTCCATGTGCTGGGCTACGCGCTCATGACTTGCCGCACTCTGGGCGAAGCCCTTGCGCTGGTGCCACATTACCGCCGTCTGGTGTTCGACATTGGCTACAGCGAGATGCGCCTGAGCGAGCAGGGTGCACACGTGGTGCTGGAGTGGCATGTGCTGCAACCACAGACCGCCTACAGCCCAGTGCTGGCAGAAGCCCTCATTGCGAGTTGGTACAGCTTTGGGCGCTGGATGGCAGGGGTGGAGCTGCCCCTGCGCCGAGTGAGCTTCCGCCACGGGGCTGGCGGGGCCGACGCCCGGTTTGACCGATTTTTTGCTTGCCCGGTGGCTTTTGACCAAAGCACTACCGCCCTGGTGTTTGACCGTGCCTTGCTGGAAATGCCCTTGGTGCAAGCCGACGAGGCCGTGCACCTGGCCATGCGCGAACAGGCCCGAGCGGCGATGGAAAAGGCCTTTGGCAGGCCCGCCATGGCCCAGCAGGTGCGCCATGCGCTGATCCCGCTCATGCCCAAGTGCGAGGCTACGCTGGCCCATTGCGCCCGCGCCATGGGTATTCCGGGACGCAGCTTGCAGCGCCGCCTTGCCTTGGAAAAAACGGCGTTCGGCCAGGTGCTCGACACTGTACGCAAAGACCTCGCCAAGGTCTACGTGCGCGACGCGTCTTTGAGCATGCTCGATGTGGCGCTGCTGCTGGGCTACGCCGAGCAAAGTTCCTTCACCCGTGCTTTCCGGCAGTGGTTCGGCGTCAACCCACTGCAGTGGCGTCGCCAGGCGCTACTGAAATAGGAGCTGCCTGCGCAGTAAGCACGGGGGCTAGAGGCTGATTTTTTGTAGAAAAGGCCAGATTCTTCCGGCGTCGCCGCAGGAGTCCGGCTAGGTACCGCGGTCGCCTGCGCTTCAGCCCTTCTTGAGCTTGCCGCGCTCCTGTACGGCGGTGGTGGGGGCCACCGGGCGGTCGGACGACGCGGCCTTGGGCGGTGCGCTGTCCTTCTTGGGTTTCTTGGTCATCTTGTTGCTGCGTTGTTCGCCTTTGGCCATGGTGTTTCCTTGGTGCTCCCCAATATGGGGTGGTTGCGCCCATGGTACTCCTTGGGCGCGCTTGCATTAGCCAGCGCTGGGTTTTGTCTTTGAGCACGGGTGTCATGCCAGCTGTGACGACGCAGCGCCCTTGTGAATGCAAGCAGGAACAACACCGCCAGCGTACCTTGGAGCGGCGCGATCGGGTGCGTAGTACGCTCACCCGATGTGTGAACCCATTCGAAGCCAGAAAATCCACCATTTCAAGCACTTATCGAAGTTGGCGCGCGGTCAACTGTGGTTTT
>JACCDZ010511173.1_pt1 | contig 15747 bp, 31 predicted proteins | sample 7449551 | NCBI WGS metagenome assembly JACCDZ01 (sample SAMN15323452, study PRJNA562643) | freshwater metagenome | isolation source: river surface water | place: USA:Blue River Watershed | collected 2017-08-18 | reverse complement strand
GAACAAAAGGCTTCTGCTGCTTCTGGTGATTCAGGTGGTGGTTTGCTTGGAGGTATCGGAAAGGGTCTAGAAAAACTAGGTAATGGTTTAGCTAGATTAGGTGGTGGAGCAGGTAGAGGTATTGCTGGTTTCCTACGTGGACTAGCTATGGGATTAGCAGCGATGGCTAATCCAGCAACTATAGTTGGTCTTGGCGCAGCAACACTGGCAATTATGGGTATCGGCAAGGCACTGGGATATGCTGCGCCATTTATGGAAGCCTTCGCTCCAGTGTTAATCAAAATAGCAGATGTAGTTCAGAATGTATTCGTTGCAGCTATTGAAAAATTACCAGAAGTTATTACATCTGTTGGCGAGGTTGTTATGGGTATCATCGGAGCAATCTCTGACGCCATCGTTGAAGTTATAGACTCTGTTGTTAGCGCTGTAGAACGTCTAAGTGAAGTCGACGGTGGCAACTTACTAAAAGTTGGTGCTGGTCTGTTGGCTATTGCTGGTGGTCTTGCCGCTTTTGGTGCAGGTACTGCAGTGGCTGGTGTTGGCAATTTGGTTGGTGGTTTACTTGGAGCAGTAACTCCAGGTGGTTCTGCCATGGATCAAATAATGCGTCTTGCTGACAAAGGTGAGAACATCGAAAAGGCAGGTATTGGTATAGAGAAATTGGCTGGTGGTATGACAGCATTCTCTGCTATTGATACTGACAAGATTAAGGCTATTGCTGCTCTTCCAACAGAAAAGATTGCAGCTATGGGTGCTGCGATGGGACAAGCTGGTTTAGTTTATGCTAAGTCTGGTGAAAATGCTGGCGCTGCTTCAAAGTCTTCTGGTGGAAACAAAACAAATGTGGTTAACGCACCAGTGACTAACAGCACAGTTCAGAATCAGTTTATTAAATCTCCGATACGAAATCAAGACTCTACGTTATCGAGATACATGCAAAGAAAATACGCATAATACAAAAAAGCCACCTTTCGGTGGCTTTTAACTTTTAGGGATAAAAGTTTATTCTTCTTTAGCGATCTTCTCGAAGTAAGACATCACATCATCGTCATCATCTTCCATTGGGGCTGGTTTAGATGCCTTTGGTGTGAACGCTGGAGCAGACTTTGCTTCTGGTGCTGGAGCACTTGGACGTTCATCTTCAGCCATTTCAGCTGCAGACTTAGGTGCAAAAGAGTCACCAGAAAGAACTTCATTCAGCTTCTTCTTCAACTCATCGTAAGACTTGAAGTTTTTACGATCAGTGAATTCTGCCAGAGTATGGCGAGCAGACAACACACGAACGATTTCTTCATCATCAGAAGAAATTGGGCATGGCTCAGTGAATACTGATTCGTCATAGTTCGCATAACCATCTTTCTTACGCATACGAAGTTTGAAGTTAGCACCTTGGTCAAAGTCAAAGACGTTGACTGGTTTCTCATCTTCAAATGTAGGGCGAGCCTTGTCCATGATCTTGTCGAAGATTTTCTTACCGAACTTGAACAGGAATACCTTACCTTCATTCTCAGGATGCTTTGGATCAGAAACAACCAGAATGTTACAGATGAACGCCAGCTTACGCTTTTGTTTACGTGCAATTTCTTTGTTTGTCTCAGTACCAGTGTTCCACAGTTGAGTGTTCAATTCACCAACAGGGTCATTCTCGCCGAGAGTAGTAAGAGAGTTTTCGATGTACCACTTACCAGTTGGACCTTGGAAACCGTGGGAAAAGATTTTCACCCATGGTAGTTCGTCAGCGTCAGTCTTTGGTAGGAATCGAATAGTGGCAGTACCGTTACCAGCCTTGTCGCCTTCTAAACGCCAGAAGCGATCATCAGCAAAAGATTTAGTTTCGGTCTGAGGGTTGGCAATCTTTTCGAATGCGTTAGAGATAGCACCGAAGTCAGAGTTGCGCATTTTGCGAAGTGTTTGAATATCCATATATTTTCCTTGTATAAACGTAGTATTAAGATTTATTGTATTGTATCGAAATTTCGTCTTCTAGTCCAACATCATCCTCGAATGCGTCGTCATAGAATTGGTCATCCTCTACATAACTATTTAGCGTTCTCATACCACCAGACTTTCTATTATTTGAATGTTTGGCGTGTTTCCCCGAACGGCTAGAGGGATTATCATCATCGTAGCGATTAGATTGTTTATGGTAAGTCTTACCCATTTTGTTGCTCTACAAATTCTTCCTTGAAGTGCTGGAAAATCTTTTCAGCTTTAATTCTATCGTATTTAACGAATCCAGTCAACTTTTTAATGCGTCTAAGTTGTGATTCGAATGCAAACATTACAGGTGTTGTTTCCCACTTGTACAAGTATGGCTCAATATCATCTATCATTCTCATAGACTCTATGGAAACCTTGCCTGACAAGTAAAGTGTTAGAAGAACTGGAATGTCGCCAGAATCGGCATTGAACAGTTTATTGAATTCTATCTTAGTAGTTTCTAAATGAGTCACAACATTGGCAAGGTCATCTATAAAATTCTTTGTAATAGATTGTTTGCGTTTGGTCCACTCAGTTAGATTTTCTACAGACTGTGATCCTTCGTAAATAGCAGCTTCATCACCATAAGCAAAGTTCGCTACATAGAACTGTATGATGTCACGGTCTGTATCATACTTATTCGACAATTTTTCAAAGATATATCGATCATTTCTAGAGTTGAACGAATCTCTTGACATTTTAACATTTCCTCTGTTTTCGAAGACGTTAAACTTGTCTGTGGTAAAGTGTAATTTTAATGCTAGGTAATACCTATATGCTTTATAACCGTCCACTTTGTGCTCTCATATTTCTGCACGCTTCACGTGCTGCTGGTGGAAAATCTGGAGAGATTTCAGATAATTCACAGTTGTAAACTACAACGGGTTGTTTAGGCATAGAATTTAAAAAGTAAAACCCAACGCCAATCCACACCGCTGCGAATATACCAATACCGATATTAGATATCAAGTTGCGCTTGTTTTGGAAGATAGTTGAGTTCACGGAAATTCATTTCAATTTTATCACGAAGAGACTTGTTGATGAGTGAAGAAACATCATCAGGCTCAATGTAATTTTCTTTACAATATTCTAAGACCGCATCCATGTGATTGAGTTTTCGATCTTTTACCATCTGCTCGATGTGCAGTGAAAATTCGTTTGACGATTTAAACATTCTTTTTAATCCAGTATTCTACATTGCGGATTTCCTGAGAAAGTTTACCATATTCCTCGTGTTTCTTTCGATAAAGTTTCCATTGAGGTGTATTGGGTTTTTCTGGATCCATCTTACTACCAAACTTGTCCAAGAACATAGTAAAGAACCGATCCATTTTCATTCTCTCGGCGCAAAGTTGATTGTGTTTAGCTACATAATTCATATTATATCTTAAACGATATTGCAAGGCAATTCGTTATCCTCTCCTCATAGTTGCAATTTCAATAGCTTGCTCATCAGAGAATACTGGAACTGCATTCGACTTATGCATCGTTCCAATACCCTTGATGGCAGAACCTGTATATACTGGGTTTGGTTTCTTGGCACAGACTCCACCAGAGAATGGTAGACTTGGAATCTTTGGTGTTTCACGGATGAAGGGTTTAGGCTCACTGATTGGCTTCACAGCCTTCAGTGGCTTCTTTGGTTCGTACTTCTTCATCAACTTTTCCCACGATGCGTCCAACTCGCGTTGCTTTGCTGTTGGTTTACGTTTCTTAGATTTACCAAGTGAAGTGTGTATCATCTGCATGATTCTATTATACCTTAATCAGCGTTGCAAGTCAAACTACGAAACCAGTTGTGTCTTTTTTAGCTTTACCCTTGGCTTTGAGACCAACAACTACACCCTTAGGGTCAAGGAATCGCAAGTCGGTTTCATCACCATCGATAACTGTACGTCCGATGTAAGTATCTGGCACTTCTTTGAAGACAACAGCCACATTCATACCAGTCGATGCAACCAAACGAACATCCATGTCGTTTCCATCAGCCTTAGAGAATGTCAGGTGATAGTTAGTCAGGTGAGACACCTTACGGTTGCGCACTTTGGTGTAGTCATAGAATTGCACTTCAGGGAACAACTGGAAAATGTTCTTGCCATCTGCAACTTCATATTTTTCCCAGCTTAGGTCAGATGTACCATTGAGACGAAACGCTGGAATCATGTCTTTTTTCTCAGCTTGCTTGATACCCAGTTTGATATCAGCAACCAAGTCTTTCATGAATTGATCGCGATTCTCGAAAAACATCTTGGTCTTGCGAATACGGGCTTGTTGAATCACGTTAGTATTTTCGCCCTTCTTGAACATACCACCACGACCAGCAGTGTTCAAGCATGCAGCAGTACATCCAGCAGTGCGCTTGGGGCAAGTCTCGTAACCAGAAACATCTGCAGGAGACAAGTGGAGGACGAAAGACATATAACCTTTCTTTTGACCCTTCAACAACTTTGGATTACCAGTGCTAAGCAATTTCATAACAAACCTTTCTCAATCACAATAGAGTTATTATACAGCAAGATGCAATAAAAGACAACAACTAAATGTTAAAGACCCCACACTCGGTAGGGTCTTTAAAAGTAAACCTAAAGTATTACTTTTTAGGGGTTTGGCTCTGGGAGATACTATACGATAAACACACATTAGTAGTGCTATTATTATAAGCACATTTAACGGCTAATGGGTCAATACCCTTTGCAATGGCAGTTTCAATATTCTTCTCTAATGATTTTAGTTCTGCAATCTTATAATAACTAACAGAACCCATTAATGACAATAATGAAATAGTCAAACAAATAATAAAAATATTACGTTCCATATTATGATAAATCTTTAACATCATCACACAAACCAAGTTTCTTTGCTTCAGTTGGACTCAACCAAACATCTTGTGGTGGCAATAATACTTCGCGAATCTTGGCTTCAGTTAGACCAGTACATTTTTTATAATGAGCGATCATTTTCTTGGTAGTCAAGTCAAATTCTTTAACAGTGGCAAACAATTCGTGTTCTTTACCAATAGCACCCCAAGAGTATTGATGAGAAAGAATAGAAGTATTTGGTGTCAATAGTCTCAACCCTTTATCACCAGCAATAAAGATCATTAAACCAGCAGAAGCAATCTGACCTAAACCAATTGTACGAACTGGAATGGCTGAACCACGCATAACATCAATTAAAGCAAATGCGGCATTTAAATCACCACCTGGACTTGTGATTAACAAGTTTAACATCTCTGGACGTTCTTCAGCAAAGTTTGCTTCGAAAATCCATTCAACTGCTTGCTTACAACTAGCTAGATTAACTTCTTCCATCATTAGGAAGAATGAGTGGCGAGATGTTTCTTCTTTTAATTGTAAATTCATTTTGGACATCATATGCGTTCTCTTTCTTTATAAAAAATATGTCTACCTATCTTAGTTGTCACTTCTAATCCTCTCCAACGGGGATTCACATAATCAGCATGATAGAACAGCGCTCCATGCGTAATGTCCTTTAACTTTTCATAGTTAGCATAAACGTATATAGCCATCTGTTTAGAAGAATCATAAACTTCTTCTTTGATGTTCTTTTTACGTTCACAGAACCAAGAGAACTGACACGTTGATTTTACCTTTTGTTTGACTACAGAACAAATATCTTTTGGAAATCTAGGATCTTGTAATCTGTTTAGTGTCACAAGAGCAACAGCCATCTTTCCTTCATGTGGTTCATGACCAGCTTCGAAATAAATGTTTTGTGCAAGACAATCAACTTGTTTTTGTGATTCTTGTGTTAATGAATTATAAGTTATTTCTATGATTTTTTCTCTAGGTGGATTAGAAGAAACCAAAGTCAATAAACTCAATGCCGCGATGGCTAAAATAATAGTTACACGTAAGTGCATAATTATCTCCTTAATTAGTTAAAGGGTGTGTTTCCACACCCCGATCCCGTATCAGGTGGACTTTTTGCTAGTCTGATTGATCAGTAGATTATTTTGCTTCTGCCTTTTTCTTAGGCACTGGCTTGTTTGCTGATGGAGGTGCTTTATCGCAGTTTTTGTCCTTCAACATATCACAATTCTTTTTAGCAGGGGCTTTCTGCTCTTTCTTGACAGGCTCTGGCTTTTTAGTCGGTTCTGCTGCCCAGCTAACTGACATTGCCAATAGAAACGCTGTAGTGATAAGGTATTTCATTTTATTCCTCTATAAAAGAAAGGGTGGACAAGCCACCCTGCTATTAGAAAGAACGAGAGTACTGAAGTGAAGTAGTCTTGTTCGCGCCATCGCCACGTTGAATATCGTGACCGATAGTTACTTTGTCCAACTTAGTCAAAGCATATGTCAAAGACATACGAGTTGCTTGGTTAGTGTCTTTTGCTAAATCATTAAAGCCATCGCGCCAGCGGTAACCAACTTTAGCAGAAAAACCTTCAACTGGTAGTTTGAAAGAAACTGCAGGTTCGACAGAGTAGTATGCATAATCTGGTTTACCAGATGCTTGCTTGGTACCAAGACCACCGCGAACAGAAGCTGTTACGCTAGAGGATACTGGAAGGTTATAAATCAATCCTGCTTCATAACGATTAGTGATAGTGTTTGCAACATCAGCAGTAGTAGCTGAGATACCCAAATCACCATCAATAGACTTTGTTAACTTAGTCTGGACTTTCAATGCAGTAACATGCTTTTGTACTGCAGGAGAGTCATCATTTTGAACTGCATAATTAACGCTCATAGATGATTGAGCAGATGCAACACCAGATACAAATAACAAAGCTGAGGCTAACGCCATTTTCATGTTCATAATTTCCCTTTAAAAATATTGTTGTTCATAATATTGGCACCCACTGTGGCAATACTTTAAAGTGGTTGGTTATTCTGTTACGAGGAAACCAACCGAAACCCTAAGCAGTGATTAGGCTGCTAATGCGAAAACGTTGTCGTTTGCATTTACTTAGTTTGCTTGATTTACGGTCATCGCCTACCGTGCTGCCGTCTCTACTATCTACCCCTGTCGAAACCATGGCATCCCCATCAAAAGCACACATAAGCAGATATTACTTCACCACTATCATCTGTACCATCGCACTATTTCAGGTGAGAAGCGATGTATGTGCTTTTGGTGGAGATGGGGGGAGTCGAACCCCCGTCCAGAAGTCCTTCGCTTTGAAGGGATTACAGCAATAACTTATATTATACTTCTATATTTATTGGAAGTCAAATGATACGTAATACGAGAACATATCTATCAGAATCAACTGAAGTGACAAAATGTGGAAATTGATATCCAGCTGGAGCGACAACCATTGTTCCTGTTTTTGGTTTGATAACAAGCCCTTGTTCTGGATAAACTAACTCACCACCATTAAATTCATCATTCAAGAATACAATAGCAGACCTGTTCCAATTAGTTACTCGAATAACTTTACCATTCTCAATTATAGAATTATCACAATGTTTAACATTAGATGTGCCTCTAGGGTACCAAATTATAGGAGCGTTCTCTATTTTAAAATTAAATAAATTTGAAATTTTTGCAACTACTTCACTATCTTTAGCATTTCTTCTTTCTAAACCATTGTAATCATGGTAATCGAAAGCAGCGGTAGTGCTTGGCGTATCATTAAATCTAGCATCAACTATCATTTTCTGACACACTTCTTTAGATAGAAGATTCGGGACTAGAACTATCTGTTCCATTTTAAATGCCGCGTTTATTTTTAAAATCTAATCATAATTTCCTGAGCGGACCAATCCAATTATCTCTTTTCTCAATAAACCATCTTGGGTCATCGTTTTCAACTGCCATCAAAATGGCAATACGACCAATTGGGATTCCAGTTCTTTCTTCAAATGCAACTGCATATGCAGCACATTGCATAAAATAGTGATAGATGTCATCTCTGTTTTTTGGTTTGCTAGCTGTCTTAAAGTCAATAACAGTTAGTTTACCTTGAAATTCTGCAATACAATCAACTGTTCCTGCGACTTGTAGAAAGTCTGAATACAGCGGTGTTTCCAAACAGTGAATGTTATCAATATCATCTAATAAAAACTTTATAGAGTTAAACATATCAAGGTCAAAAATATCAGCCTCGAACAAATTACCTCTTAGATAATCTTCGCAGTATTGATGAATTCTTGTTCCACGGGCTGAAGCCCTAGCAGAAACTCTATTTGCTTCTTCTTCACCAACTCTCATTCTCCATTTAGCAATACCTTCGGCTGTTGCTTGGCTAGTGATAGTTGTGACAGAGGGATACTTCTTTCCAGATGGAGTTAGATAAACTCTAGTACCATCTTCTGAAGTATCCCTCTGTAATTTCACTAAATCATGATGTATAAAATTTTTCATTATGTCAGTAAGTGGATAGCCTCATTATAGTGCTTGATACGATCTTCAAGACCAATGTACCCACCATTTATCTTTCTTGTCATTGTTTTAATATCACCAGCATCTGCTTCTTTGTTCAGTTTGTTTTTGTTCCAGAACCAAATAGCAGACATCAGCGCAAAGTCTTTGTCATAAGTAACCCAATCTGGATTATTTACAACTTCTTCCCAATTGTCAAACATATCTTTGGCAAACTGAGTATAGTTTGCCTTGCCAGTTAACTGAATTGGTCCGCGACCACGATACTTATATCCATCACCAGATTCTTCGCTACCATTACCCATGCGATTGCAATAGATCTTGTTAGCGATTTTCTCTGGCTGGCGCTGGTAAGGCAACGCAGATTCTTCAGTTGGGAAATACTTTTTGAAGATGCCAGTTAGACCCTTCGCTGAGTAATTCAAGTTTTCTTCAAACACTGTCCAACCACCAGACTCATGTCCACATTGCGCTAAGAAAGCAGCAACACGTTGTGGAGTATCAATCTCGTAAGTTGGGAATACCTCATTCATTGAGTCAACCCAACCTTGTGGATCAGTGTTTCGCGGGAATAGGTGACTAAACTGCTCTACTGTTAGTAGCATTAGATTTTCCTTCGTAAAAGTCTTCGTATTTTAGTTTAGCCAAAATATAGTCTTTCACGAGAGAAGATCTCACGATGTCGTTCACGTCAAATTCGATACGAGTAAAAGCACTCATGTGTTGAGCAATGTCAAAGAATTTTAAAATTCCAGTAACATCGTTCTTCTTTTTATTCAAATCAGTTTGTCTATAATCACCACACCATATAATTTTAGATCGATATCCGACACGAGTCATAACGGTGTCGATCTCTTCATAAGTCAAGTTCTGCATTTCATCAACAATGATGATAGCGTCATCAAAACTCATACCACGAATAAAGGACGTTGAGATAAAAGTTATATGTCCTTGTTCTTCGAGTCTGTCCCAAGCATCCTTACGCCCAAATAGTGTTTCGCAAATTTGACGATAAGGCTGCTCGTAAATTTCCATCTTTTCGTTCACGTCACCTGGAAGATGACCAATCTCGCGAGACTGCACAGCAGAACGAACGACGATGATTTTATTGAATGGGTTTGATTTATCCAACACCTCTTCAATAGCCTTGTATAGCGCACAGAAAGTTTTTCCTGTACCAGCAACTCCGTGGAGTGCTACGAAATAGTCCCCTCTTTTATAAGCATCAAAAAACTTTTTCTGATTTCCAGTCAATGGATCAAAAGTTTTCAGATCATCCATTCTTAATCTTAAAGAATTATTAATTTGTTTGGGCTGCTTATCACTGTGTTCATTATCTAGACTTTTAGCAGCAAGGCGTTTTGTTGCCATGCAAGTCCTTTTGTAATTAGATTTTAGTTGTTCGGTTTAAAATGCTTCCTGGGGTTTTTTGATGTATCTTTTGTAAGACCTCCTTGAATCCATTATCAGTTTTAAGCACAATACGATCTCCAGAAAAAGCTGGAGCGCTAACGATGATTGATTCAATGTGTGGATTCTGCTGTAGATACTCCTCACGTTCTGCAATCTTCATAACCTTTTCAAATTGTTCACCCGTGTTATTGTCGCGGAATGTGTATGTTGGCATAATTTCTCCTTACTCTGTATTTAGCTTATAAAGAAGGCGTGTCAACAAAAAGATTAATCCCAGAAATAAAAAAATTCATAGAAAGTCTAGATGTTTCTATAGTAGAACCAAATCCACCTGCTGCTCCATGTAAATAATCACCACGATAGAAAATCATCGTATTATAAACATATGGTATAACAATTCTCTGGTTTTCTCTATACAAGATTGTTCCACACGCTAGCGGATCTTCTGGTACAATATCATTCAAATAAACAACTGCAGCAAATAGTGTGCTGTCTTTATGTAAACCAGAATCACCTACTAACATATCATCTGTGTCATAGAGAGAATGAAATAATGGATATCCAGTATATGAAACTCTCACATCAGCTTCTTTTCTAATATTTACCATAGTAGCTAGGATAAATTCATCAGTTATTGACTTGAACTCTTCTCCCAATGGATCAGTCCTTCTCCCTGGAAAACACATGTTACGTTTCACAAATTCAGGCTCTGATGTATAAGAATGATATGCTTGTTTGATCGCAATATCGTAAATTGCCTTAGGGTCTCTAAAGCAATTTGGTACTATTAGAAAATCTGTTAACATATTGCTGCTTGATAAAGGCTAAAACTTGCCAGATTTTTTGCTTTGCTTTCGCACATGATATCGTGAGTCTTGAGGTAATCTAGAACCCAATCGTTACAAGCAGTGTTCCAGTAAAAGTCTGAGTGTGCACGAAGTTTGGCTTTCTTAAAACCGTTTTCCAGCAACACAGCATAGTCTGGTTTTGTCTTGATGCAATGATCAACAAGGTAGTCTTCGCGAGATTGAGAGTAGTGCATAGTTGGACGAACACCACGCCAAGAGTCAATAACACGTTTGACACGATCGTCATTATGATCAAGCCACTCACCTTCACGACACCAGTGGTGGTGTACATCGAGAACAATTGGCAACAAGTCTGCCAATTCTAGAGAGTCATCAAGACCCCATGCGTTTTCTTCATTTTCGATAGTGATGCAGTTTTGTGCAACTGTAGAAAGACGTTTGTAAGCTGCACGAATACCCGCTGGACCACGTTTGCCAGAGATGTGTACATTGATCTTAAAGTCTTGGAATGCGCGACCATAACCCATCATACGAGCCATGTCTGCATGATATTCGAATTCTTCGATAGAGTTATTGACAATACCATCGTTCTCGCTGGCAAGAACTGTAAACTGACCTGGATGGAAACTTAGGCGAACACCAGCTGCGTGTGCTGTGTCACCAATCTTGGCAAAGCCACGTTGCAGAACATCAAGCACATCTTGTTGTTGATAAAAGTATTTCCAATCAGCGTGAGTATAGACTGGAAGAATTTCGCTGCTCAATCGAACCATGCGCAAACCTTCGGGTAGACCAGCTACCTTGGTTACTAGATTGAGTGTGTTTTGAAGATTTTGTTTGGTGATGTCCCACAACTTTTCTTCTGCAGCTGTGCGACTTTGACGACCAAGCCAAGCAACAGTAGTTGTACCTGTGCTGTATTTCTTTGCATCGTCTTTGGGTTTGATACCATCGACTTGATCGACAGTATCGATCCATTTACATGCAAAACCAATTTTACCGTGTTTCATAATATGTGTATTCATAATCTAATTATACCGTAAAATTGCATTAAAGTCAATCACCAGTGCCTTATAACACCAGCAACGATAAAAAAGTTTGTAATAATATAACAAAGAACGATGCAAGTGCGAATAAGAGCGATGGTGTCAGCTTCTTTGACACTAGCACCGCTCTTTTCTCCAATTGCTTTCGCCCACAATCTCCAGGCTTTTCTCATAGCATACGAATTAGTCCAATTGTATCAATAGTAGTCAGCAAGAGGTAGTTAGCCAACATCCCAAACGATTTCCTAGTATAAGCAGCCCAAGCATAAAGAGCACAGCCACTGATCCATATAGGATAAAGGACAAGAAGTGGAGGATTAGGTACTGTGAGAGCCATAGTAATGCTACAACCAATACTGATAGCCCAAGCCAGTAACTCAACGCAAAAACGAAACTTATTAGATCTGAAGTCATCTAGAATCCATGTTAGTGTGTTTAATATAATTTGTTTCATGAATGCTCTTTAAGTGCTGCCAGTGTATGAATCTGCAAGATTGTAGATTTAAGTTTGGCAATAGTGCTGGCAGAATCAGTGTGAAGAATACCATACCCACCAGCTGCGTTAAATGGATCAATACAACCAATACTGTCATCGACTAGAATACTGGTTGGCGTTGCATACTTTGCCTTACCCACTTTATCATTGACAAAGTTAGCGCGATATGGAATGTTTTTAGCATTCAACCACTTGAGTTTTTGCATCTTGGCTTCACTGGCTTGGAAAGGTTCATGTGTACCCATAGATGTTAGAATTTCTACAGTAACACCGTTCAAGCTAGAAACATAATTCAACAACTCTTGAGCGTCAGGCATAAAGTCTAACTTCTCGAAAATCTTGTCTTCGATAACTGCGGTGCGGAAACGCTTGCGATCCTCTTTTTTAGGATCCAACTTAACATACTCTTTGTTGAAGTCTGCTAAGACTCCGTCCATATCAAGATAAAGTGTAATCATGTTACTCCACAAATTGTTTGAAGTTTGGTGGTTGCCAACCTTCTGGCTTTAGAATCTTACCATCTTCACGTCGACGCACTAGACCAGTGGTAGGATCAATCTTAGAAAGGTTGCTTTGTGCACCTTCGATCCAAGCACCGTCCATATCCCATCCACGTGAGCGTGCATAGCCAACAATAACCCAAATCATGTCAAAACAAGCGTCAAGACGTTCGGTATCATCGTTAGCTTCATCAGCTTCCCAGAACTCTTTGATTTCTTCGCGAATCAACTCTTTGTACAAAAGCGATTGCGGATTCTCATCAGTAAGGAATGGTGGTGGATTTTGCCCAACAGCATTCAAAAACTTCTCAACATCTTCAAAAACATTACTCATTTATATTCCAATTCCATAAAATTAACATCAGCGTCTAACGCTTCCATTGTGATATCATCAGCGCCATCGACATCTTGACAAAAGTTTCTGTACACTTGCGATGTATAACCACTCATACCATATGATTTTTTATGGCAGCGATAAACACTGCCACTAGAACCGTAGAACATGTAGTGATTTTCATCTTGTTCGACCTTGATACAACCACTATTTAACTTCCAACTGTCGCCAGTGACATAACCACCGTACCAACCAGCTAGAATTTTGTAGATTGTTTCACCTCTAACAACAAATTTCAACATCACCCACGTATCAGGTGTATATTCTCTCATAACTCAACCACTTTCAATTCAAATTTATCAGCGATTTCTTCATATCCGATATAACCACGTGGGTTACACACAATTCTGGTGTCTCCGATGGTGTAATCAAACAATTCATGGGTGTGACCATGCGTCCACAACACAATTTCTGGGTGATCAAGAATAAATTCACTCAAGTCACTGTGGTAACCACCGTTCATGATGTCATCATGAGCATATCTTGGGTGACAAGACTTGTGAGAAGGTGTGTGATGACCAACTACAACAATTTTGTTGCCAGTTTTTTGCTCGCGATGATTTTCCACGATTGTTTTGATGTAACCAAGACACTTGCGATGTTCTTCAACAGCATCTTCTGCACAGAAAGTTGCAACGCGAGTCTTAAACACAGACTTGAATCGCTCAGAAGTGGGCAGAGCCAAAAACTCATCATCAGTCATACCTGTTGGCTTGTCTCGTAAGACGTCTGCGCGATAAGAAACTACTCTATTTGAGTTTTGAACACAACGAAAGTCGTTCATCAGGTTCTTCATTGCATGTAGAGTAAGTGGATCCTCTTTGTTCATGTCTGTCCAAAGAGTACCGCCAACAAAAGTTACATCATCCAATGTCCAGCACTCTTTGTCCAAGATGTGCAAGTTAGGGTGATGTGCCAACTTGCGTTTTAGTTCACCAATAGTTTTGGCAAAATCACCGTGGTAGTGTTCGTGGTTGCCAGCAACGTAGATTACATGTGGAAACTGAAAACACACACGAGAGAAAAAGTCATGAAAACGCGATGATCTGGCACGTGCAAATCCCAACTCTACTTGACGACGATCCAACATGTCTAGGTCACGCTCAACCAAAATATCACCAGACAAGATGAGTACATCGATGCCTTGATCGTTAGTGATCATGACATCACCAAACTCTAGGTGCAAGTCTGACGCAACAGCAATTTTCATAAGTTTCTCCATAATAGTTGTATTATACCCTATACAGGCTTGCAAGACAACCCTTCATAATACCGCCACAGACGAACATAGTAAGCCATCCTACGTGGTTCGTGATCAGGATGCGGCATATCCGAACCACACCACTCAATAAATCGTTGGATTTCTTCGTCTGTCATACACTGCCATCCTTGATGCACGCTTCAAAGGTTGCAAATGTCTGCTCAAACTTAACTTGATAGATGGTTTCTAGACCCAACAGATAATTACTGATCTCATCGGGCGTCATCTCTCGCACGTCCAGCATCTGGCGATTAAGAGCCTTGATATCATCCACAATATTCCAACAAGCCAGAATCCCTTGTTCAAGTTCAAATCTATTCATGTTAATTTCCTATTACATTGGATTGACGATCACTGGGTGACCAAATTTTAACTGACCAATACAGTGGCCAAAATATAGATGATAAAAATGCACCAGTTGCGCGAGTACCAACACCGTTGTGCATGGTATACATCTGTCCTGCAAACTGACGCTGCTCAACTTCTGGTACACTGTGATAAGCATGACCAAATGTTAGGACAAAGGCAATGATATATCCTAGGATAATACCAACTACTGTACTTTCTTTCATTTTTCAACTCCTAGTAATTGTTTGATTAGGGTCTTTTTATCTGCTGTGCTCATACCATCAACCTCAAAATGTTGCTTAATCTCGTCCATACAATGGATTCCACCTTGTTCAAAAGTGTCAACTGATTTAGGAACAGGATCACTAATAACTTGTTCACAACATAGCAAACATTCTTTCACAATCAACTCGGCGAACTTTTCTTCAAACAGTGTTTCGATACTTTTGTTGGTATCGAATGTTGCCATAGTGTATTTACTATAAGTCTGGCTGGCGTAATCTGCAGCCAGTTCTCTAAGAACGCGAATTCGGTTGTTCATATTATCTCTCTAGGGGAAACGGGTCTACGGGTGCCAGCAAGGTAGTATCGTAGATCTCCAGCAAGTCTACATCGGACAATCCTGCTAACTCAGGAGCACTAATATTAAAACGATCCATCAAGTCAACTTCACTCCATGCAAACAGTATGTACTCGACCATCAATTCACGTAAGCTCATGATCTGCTCCAAGTCTAACTACATATCCTGAATCGCGTAAGTCTAGGGGTAGTGCCCATCCATTGGCCATATATCGGTCATGATCTGCAGTTGGTAGAATACGTTGAATGCGTATCATCTTGGGTGTAAAACCAACGACAATACCACGTATCATATGACGATAGTTGGGTGGCAAGTAAGCAACTAGATCACCCTCAACTAAGGCACGACCGCTAAAATCACTGTGACTCATATTAAACCTTTAGGAACAAAATTTTTTCTCGGGGAATTTTTTCGCGAAAATGGATTCTAAAACGTGTAACCCTCTACAGTATAATCACGATGAATAATACTAACAGAGCCCACCAGTAAGCACCCCCAAAGATTAAACCAAGACCAACCAAGAGCAAGAACAAGTGTAACATAGGGCTTTAGAGAAAATGTGTTG
>JACCDZ010315864.1_pt1 | contig 15752 bp, 16 predicted proteins | sample 7449551 | NCBI WGS metagenome assembly JACCDZ01 (sample SAMN15323452, study PRJNA562643) | freshwater metagenome | isolation source: river surface water | place: USA:Blue River Watershed | collected 2017-08-18 | reverse complement strand
GTGACGAGCGTGACAATCCACGGGACCGCATAGAAATGACCGTGACCATCGCGGAATAGGATTGTGTCCGTTATGCTTCGAGGTCTTCCTCAGAGGGGAGGAGGATAAAGGGTGGATTTGTTGATCCGGTGCGTCCACGAGCGAGCCAAGGCCAAGTCAGGTAGACGGTCGCGAACGCGACCGTCAGTGTGCTGACAACGATACCAGGAGTGTACCCCGAGGCTGTTCCGAAAGGCGGTTGTTTGTACCCACTCGCCCCATTGTGCCAAGACGCGCTGTACACCGACCAAGGCCGCCGTAAGCGAAGAGGCGAATCGTACTCTCTGACGAACCTTGAGCTTTTGACCCCGCTTCGGCAGGGCGGAGAACGACGCTGGCGGACTTTACCGACAGCCTCTTAGTGATGGTGCCGGCAATCAGGACCGTGGGTGTGTCCTTCTGAAGGCGGCGGTGAAGGCAGTAAGGATTGTCCGGGAAGAAAGATGTGTCCTGGTTCGTGCTTCCTCTTGAGATGATCGGCGATTTCCGGATGGTGTGTCTTCACATAGCCGATCAGTCCTCCCAGAAACCGGCTGGACTGAAAATCCTTTCCTGAAAACGTCGACACGAACTTGTCAATTTTGTCCAAGACGGCAGGAGCATCCGTTAGATCTGCGATCTGCGCAGGGTTCTGCTTTTTGAAGCTCTCATACTCCTTGCGGAGATGTTCGGCAAATACCGGCATGGGAGCGGCCGGTACATGGAGCGGGCTGAGTGTGCGCCGGAGGGCCTGAAGGGCCGTGATTACCTCGGCATCCTGCCCGTCCCGGCGACCTTCAAAATAACTAAACGTAATGACTTCAATCAGATTAAAGAGGGCAACGGCCTTCTGTCCCCCCGACTCGTCTAACTCTCGATAGAAGTCTCGGCGAACTGGCAAGAATTGCTCACTAAGCCGCTTCTGTTGGTAGTCGCTTCCGCTGTCGAGATAGACGCAATCCGCTGGGCAGGAGATGCGAGTGATTCGATGTTCGCCGCAGCAGAGGCTGCAGATGGATCCTCCTAGAGCGGGGCATGGGCGTTTCCCTTTTCGGTCATGACAATACGCACAGGCAGTCATTTCTTTGGCCCTTCCGGGGTTGTTTTGGGGGGAGGAGGAATGAACCCATAGTCGGCGAGGGTACGCTTCTCGCCTTTGGATTTCGCTGATGACGGAGTTTCCAGCCCGTTCATTTCAGCCGCATGGACATAGTAGTAGGGAACCAAAATAAGATTGTTCGTGCGGTCGATGCCGATGTCGGCTGGAGCGAGGAGATACTCGGCGATGACCTGGAAACGATGGTCTCTGGTCATTCGCCAAATCTTTCCTTTTGTAAGGTCAGAGACATACATGTTCCCCCACTGATCGAAATCGACTCCGCTGAGGTTCTGGAAACGGCTGGTGAAAAATCCGTTCGCCTCCAGTTCGGTCAATTGTCCTTCAGGAGTGATCTCAAGGATTTTCCCTTTGTCCCAGCTCACGGCAATGAGGTGGTCCGTCGTGGGATGGACGGCGAGCCCTGCAGGGCCTGCCAGTCGTTCGTCGTGGATCAAGAGGTCAACCCGATAATGATCCGATGGATTGATGCGATAGATGGAATTGGCGCTCTGATCAGATACGTAGAGGAGACCGGTTTGTGAAGCTGCAACATCGGTCAAGGAGGCCTGCGACCGTGACGGCGGAGAGAAGGAGACCGTGATCAACAATTTTCCGGTTGTCTTGTCGAAGCCCTTCAGTTGATCAAGATCGGCGACGTAGAGCATGGCCCCAACTAAGGCCATTCCCTTGGGCGCGTGCAGCGAGATCTCTGACACACCGCCTTGGATGAACTTGAGGTTGATAATCTTCCCCTCGGTGTTCAATTTCGTGATGAAACCGTTATTATCACGAGCCTCAGGCTCGCCATTGACGTTGGAGATGAAATATTCTTTCCCTGAGGCATCTCCGATAAAGCTATTGGGCGTCTCCAGCCCGGTAATTTGGGCTGCCTCACAGGGTAAGGAAAGACCAAGAATCAGCGCTGCAAAAAGGAAGGGTTGTTGATAGGAAGATAGAGGCAACAGAAGGGTATCCCAGGATTAGTCTTGTGGTCATCGTATCCAAGGGGTAACGAGACTGTCAAGAAACGACGATGAGGAGGTATCGTGGGTGGAAATTGCCCCTGCCTGCTCACGCGTCATCGTCTAGCGTTGACTTGCATAAAATTCCCCTGCTAAGTTGCCGGAAAATTTACTGACGTACTCGCGAGAGGGAGGAAGATCGTGGCCGCACAATTGATTGATGGCAAAGCATTGGCGCAACAGGTTCGTGATCGGCTGGCACAAGAATCGGCAGAATTATTGGCGAAAAAGGGGATAGTGCCTGGCCTGGCGACCATCCTGGTCGGCGATGATCCCGCCTCACATGTCTACGTGAAGAACAAACAAAAGGCGTGCGAACTGGCTGGCATCTATGTTGACGACCACAAGCTCCCAGCCAGTACCAGTCAGGCCGACTTGCTGGCGCTTATCGAAAAAAAGAATACGGATCCCAAGATTCATGGCATCCTGGTTCAATTACCCTTGCCTAGGCATATCGACAGCAAGGTGATTCTCGAAGCTGTGTCTCCGTTGAAGGATGCAGACGGGTTTCATCCCTACAACTTCGGCCGACTGGTGGAGGGGCACCCCGTGTTTGAAGCCTGTACACCCAAGGGCGTGATTAAGATGATTGAATCTGCCGGGGTAACTATCGAGGGTAAACGGGCTGTCGTCGTTGGACGAAGCAACATTGTGGGGAAGCCGCTGGCGCTGATGTTGCTGCAGCGGAACGCGACCGTCACAATTTGCCATTCAAAAACCAAGGATCTTCCCTCGGTCTGCCGTGAAGCCGACTTGTTGCTCGTTGCGATCGGGAAAGCAAAGTTCGTCACGGCGGACATGGTACGCGAAGGGGCAGTCGTGATCGATGTGGGAACGAACAAGACACCGGAGGGGAAGTTGTGCGGCGATGTGGATTTTGAGCCGGTGAAGCAGAAGGCAGGCTGGATCAGTCCCGTACCTGGCGGTGTGGGTCCCATGACGATTGCCATGTTGTTGGAGAATACGGTCGAGTCCGCGAAACGGGCAGCAGGAATGAAATGAGAGGCCAGGAATGAGCCGAGAGCCACAGCGCTTGATCGATGTCCTGAGTCGTGGAACATTCGCCGTAACCGTCGAATATAACCCCCCCAAGGGGACAAATATCTCCACGGTGCTGGAGAATGCCAAACAGCTGGTGGGGCGTGTCCATGGCGTGAATATCACCGACAACACCGCCGCAGTAGTTCGGGCAGGATCGCTCCCGGTCTGCCGCCTGCTCTATGAGCTTGGACATGATCCTGTCATGCAACTAACCTGTCGTGACCGTAATCGGATTGCGATGCAATCGGATCTGATGGGCGCCCACATGCTTGGGATCAGAAACATTTTATGTCTCACTGGGGACTATCCCACAGTCGGGGATCACAAAGAGGCCAAGCCGGTCTATGATCTTGATTCGGTCCAAGTCATGCAGCTGGTGCAGGGGTTGAACAACGGTAAGGATATGATGGGCAACAAGCTGGACGGGTCCACGGCCTTCACGATCGGGGCGGCCGTGACACCGGAGGCCGATCTCATCGGGCCGGTATTGGCGAAATTTGAGGTGAAAGTGAAAGCCGGCGCCCAATTCTTCCAGACCCAAGCGGTCTATAATCCCGATGTTTTTGCCAGCTTCATGAAACAGGTGCGGCCGTTTAACGTGAAGGTATTGGCGGGGATCCTCGTGCTGCGGAACCACAAAATGGCCGAATTCATGAACGCCAATATCCCCGGGATGTCGGTGCCGAAGGAGATGATCGATGAGCTGAAGGCTGCCGGGGATCGAGCTGAAGATGTCGGCGTTGACATTGCCGTGCGGTCAATCCAGGCAGTACGACCCCATTGTGACGGGGTTCATCTCATGGCGATCAAGGCCACGCATCGATTGGCTGAGATCATCACCAAGGCAGAATTGGGCTGATGACGATCCTTGACGTTCAGCAGCATAAACGAGAACGTAAGAAGCTCGTCGTCGTCACGGCCTACGATGCATTGTTCGCCGGCATCGTCGAGCAAGCGGGTATCCGGGTCATTTTGGTCGGAGATTCTCTGGGTGTGGTTGTCCAGGGGAAGGCCAATACCCTCTCTGTGACAATGGAAGACATGCTCTACCACACCAAGCTTGTGGCGGGTGCTGCGCCACGTGCTCTGGTCATCAGTGACATGCCGTTTATGTCATATCAGGTCAGCACCGAAGATGCGGTGCGCAACGCAGGTCGATTAATCCAGGCTGGCGCTGCGGCGGTCAAGCTCGAAGGCGGCGCCGTCATGGCTGACCGAGTGCAAGCGATGACCAGTCTGGGGATTCCCGTTGTGGGCCATCTGGGTATGACACCGCAGTCCGTTCATGCGCTCGGTGGGTATAAAGTCCAGGGGAAGGTGGAGGATCAAGTCGCCAAATTGCTGGACGATGCGAGAGCGCTTGAAGCGGCTGGAGCGTTTGCGCTCGTGCTGGAGGCAATCCCTGCGGAGCTTGCCAGACGGGTGACCCAGGCGCTGTCAATTTCCACCATCGGGATTGGGGCAGGGCCTCACTGCGATGGCCAAGTCCTCGTACTCTACGATCTCCTTGGTCTCTTCGACACCTTCGTCCCGAAATTCGTGAAGACCTATGCGCACCTCAAGACCGATGCCATCCAAGCCCTGACTCGATACAAAGACGAAGTCGAGCAGGGGAGATTTCCCAGCGACTCGGAAAGCTACCACTAGCACTACAAGAATGTGTTCTCTCCCGTCTGTAAGCTGATCAGCGGAAGGTGTGGTTGTGCGCCGACAAGATATCCATGCAAGGCCTGTAAGACGAGACTGATCTCGATGCCCATGTATGGCGCGGTGACGCGCTGTAATCGAGTGATTCCAGCGCGGGTCAGTTTGTGCGCTGAGGCCTTATTGTTCATGACCTGTTTCAGGTTTGCGGCGGCCAGTTGAATCAAGGCTTGGAAGAAGTTGCCTTGTTCGGAGTCACACCCTGAGGCATGCCAGAATCCTTCAAAGATCTCATGTGATTCCCACCAGTACGCGAAGTTATAGAGATCAATTCCATAGCGGTAGTCATCCGAGGTCTCCCATCGGTCTGCCGGGAAGAGTCGCAGCGTTGTCTCTGGCTGTCCATGGGAATGGCCTAGAGGATGTCGTCGTGGATGCGGTGTCTGGCCTGGGAAATAGCGGTAGGATGGGAATGGGCGTGGGGAATACCGGGGCCAATTCGGATTGAGTGGCTGGGCTTTAGTCACCATTGCCCTCGATGCTGTGACAGGTCACCTGAAAAATCGTTCGATCTTCTAAGCGCACCGCCGTCAATTGTCGTCCCCAGACACAGCCGCTGTCTATGGCTAAAAGGTGATCTTCGCAGTGAAGCCCTAGTGCCGCCCAGTGGCCGCAGACAATCGTTGTGTCGCGATGCTTCCGGTTCTTGATTGTAAACCAGGGGAAGTATCCGGAAGGGATTCGCTCAGGCGGACCATTATAGGAAGATTCCATTCGACCGTCAGATGAACAGGCACGGAGTCTGGTCAATACTTTGATGATGGTGGCGAGCCTGGTCTGGCCGGACAGGTTCGAAGACCATTGGAGATGTTTACTGGGATACAACGCGCGAAGGGTGTCTCGATAAGAAGGGCCTTGCAGATTCACCTCGACCTCACGGGCCAGCATCTCGGCCTCGTCGATGGACCATTGCGGGAGTAAGCCGGCATGGACCATGGCAAACGGCCCTTCACGATACAAGAGTCGTTGCTGCCGGAGCCACGCCAGAAGTTCCTCCCGATCCGGTGCGGCGAGAACCGCTTGCAACGTGTCTTCCGGACGAACTGTCGCGATCTGTTCCGCCACGGCAAGGAGGAAGAGATCGTGGTTGCCCAAGACGGCGACGGCCCGATCACCAAGCTTCTTGATGTAGCGAAGGACGCTCAGCGAGTCAGGGCCACGATTGACCAGATCGCCGACGAACCAGAGGCGATCTCTGGAAGGGTCGAATCGAATATGTTGGGTGAGACGTTGCAAAGGTTCGTAACATCCCTGCACATCTCCGATCGCATAGGTGGCCATGAGTGGTCTGGAGGGTACCGCGCCGTGTTTGATGGTGCAAGTACTTCGCTGCGCAATCCCGGTCAGTGTCAGCCATGAAGCCGAATCAACGTGAAATGATAGTGTTTCAATGTGCACTCATTCGTTTCAGGCTGCTTGTTTCAACCAGGGTGCCAATGCGTGGTGCAGCTGATCGACCGTGAAGGGTTTGGTGAGGTACCCGTCCATTCCGGCCGCCAGACACTGTTCTCGATCGCCTTCCATCGCATTGGCTGTGAGCGCGACGATCGGGAGACGGCGGCGATGTGAGTGTTGGCTCTCCTGTTCACGGATCAACCGAGAAGCTTTCAAGCCATCAAGGTTCGGCATCTGGCAATCCATGAGGACCAAGTCGTAGGGTTGAGCGGCGACTGCGGTGAGCGCTTCCTGCCCGTCTTCGGCAATGTCTACCGCACACCCCAATAATTCCAACATCGCCACGGCGATTTCACGATTAACCACGTTGTCTTCAGCGAGCAAGATTTTCCCGTGGAGAGTCGCTGGATGATGTTCCGGCTGTGCTATGACTGATGCTATCTCGTTGTCCGGACGAACCTCCAGTGGAACGGTAAGTCCAAACGTTGAGCCGAGACCCGGTGTGCTTTCGAGATCAACGGTTCCTCCCATCAAGCGAACAAGCTGTTTGACGATCGCGAGACCGAGCCCAGTTCCTCCAAACTTGCGGGTCGTCGATTCGTCGGCTTGGGCAAATGCATCGAAAATGCGGGACTGGGATTCAGGTGGAATGCCGATGCCTGTATCACAAACTGTCACACGGAGTAGGATCTGCTCAGCATCACGTTTGAGACAGTCCGCACTGACGGTGATCGATCCATCGACGGTAAATTTAATGGCGTTCCCAATGAGATTCAGGAGGACTTGTCGCAATCGTGTCGGATCTCCCCGAAGTGTAGGGGGAATACTCGATGATATCTGCACGGATAGGGAGAGCCCCTTTTGATGAGCAACTTCGGAAAGTAACGTGATGACATCATCAAGGAGGTGGGAGAGGTTCATATCGGTGTGCTCGAGTTGGAGCTTCCCAACCTCAATCTTAGAGTAATCCAGAATGCCATTGATGATCGTGAGCAACGAGGCGGCAGATTGTTGCACGGTATGGGCCATATGCCGTTGTTTCTCGGTGAGGGGCGTCGCGAGGAGCAGTTCGGTCATACCGAGGATTCCGTTCATCGGAGTGCGGATTTCATGACTCATGTTGGCCAAGAATTGAGACTTTGCGACGCTGGCCGCTTCAGCGGCATCTTTCGCGAGGGTCAATTCTCGTTGAACAGACTTGATCGTGGTAATGTCCGACGCAACACCAAGAAAACTTGTGATCGTCCCTTCGGGATCGCGTAAAGCTGTGATGGTTAGGAGGACGGTGAGTCGACTCCCATCCTTTCTAATGTAGGTCCACTCATGGGCATTGGGAAGTCCTCGACGACACTTTTCGACGAAGACGTCAAAGCCTGGTTCTAAGTCAATGCCAAGCTCCGCAGCAAATGCCTGGGTACGTGTCACCACTTCCTGGGGGTCGTGGAAAATCGCCGGTGTCTGTTTCCCAACCAATTCTTCAGCCGAGTAACCTAAGAGGTGTTCAGCAGCAGGATTGAACACACGGATGATTCCATCCGGCGTCGCCGAGATGATGGCGTGCCCGGCATTGTCCAGGATCGCCTTCTGAAACTCAGACAAGTCGCGAAGCGTTTGTTCCGTGCGTTTCTGTTCGCTGATGTCTCGTACGGTGGCCTGTAAACCCGTGTGCCCCTTCAACGTAATTCGAGTCAGCAGGACGGTCGCAGCGAAGTTCGGTCCGTTGATGCGGCGATGGGTCCATTCAAAAAAATGCGATCCGTCTTCCATGGCTTGCCGAATCACTTTCGGGGCTTTATCGGCTGAGCGTTCGCCGTCTGGCTGAAGAAGAGGCGATACATCCCATGGGCCGAGTGTGGTGAAGTGCTCGATGCTCTTGGCTCCGAACAGGGCAACGGTTGCAGGATTACATGTGGTGAATTTCCATTCAGGCGGAAACAGTAGCATGATGGCATCACGCGACGATTCGAACAGTTCACGGTACTTGGTTTCGCTTTCCCGTAATGCCTGCTCCGTCTGGGTGTGTTCCGATGGCTGATTCATGCCGGATACTTCAGAAACGATAGGGGAAGACCGATTTCATTGTGCGGGTGAGAACGACGGTCGCTCGATGGAAATGTGGTACGCAATTGCATTGCCGGAGACAGCGCTGTCCGCCCCTCGAATTTCGTGTGAATGGGCTGAATTCTCAAGAAAATCTCATCACATTTTCCACGAAAAATCGAGTTGTTCGAGATATTGCTCCTTTAGGCGAGTAGTGAATTACACCACGTATGTTTCGCCAAGGCTCGCTCTCACTCTACGGGGAATATGCGGATGAATGTAGGGGGAAGGCGATTCGTCGATCAGTGTGATTTTTTTTAGATGGAGAGTGCAGCTGGGCTAGTGCTTTATTGATACGGCGACATTGACTGTTCGCCCGTCGAAGAGCGTAGGGCGAACGGAAGGTTAAGGAACTTTAGGGATGCTACACCAGGAGATTACAGCTTTTGTGGAGGGTAGCGAGCCTCAATCTTGCTTGAAAGCCCGCCTCGTGCGGTGAAAGTACCGGTCACCGTTGCCCACACAGGCCGACAGGCCTTGACGACATCATGAAGGATGCGGTTGACGGAGTTCTCGTAAAAGATGCCGAGATTCCGGTAGGCATGGATATACATTTTGAGCGCTTTGAGTTCGAGACAGGCTTTGTCGGGCATGTAGTGCAGCGTGATGGTGCCGAAATCCGGCAAATTCGTTTTGGGGCAAATCGCCGTGTACTCAGGAATTTCGATGGTAATTTCATACCCCTTGTACTGATTCGGGAAGGTTTCGATCTCGGGCAAGGGGGCAGTGATGCCGCTTTTAGCATGCCGCTCATTGTAGCCTAGCCTTGTGACTTTGGGTTGCCTTCTGACCGTTTCACGTTTCACGTTTCACGCCTCACTACACTTGTTTCATCCAATCAGTCTGACCGATCTTCTCCAGTTCGAGATACAGGGAGACCCATGGACATTTCATGTCAGGGTATACCTCACACAGTCCACCTTTCCGGACTCCTCCACAGGGGCCATGTGCCATGAATTTTGGGCACTCGGCTTTGAGTGTGTTATCAGGAATCGGGGGGCGCTTGTGCACTCCACCGACGTGGGTCCCGGTCTCGTCTTCGCCGGGGATCAGTACTCGCAGCAACATACATCGCAGTGTAAACAGATTACTGTGGATCGGCAATCTCTAAACGTGAATTGCCATGCATGAGCCAAGTAGTCTCCTCAGCAACCAGCTCCATGGCTTGGGGCAAATGGCCTACGTCTGACCGTTGGATCTAGGCCTTCTTTTGGAAACCTTGGGTCCTCTTTGAAGTTGCGTTGATTTTCGTGACGTTATACTATCTTCCGGAGGTTTTGATACCCTGTAAGTCGGTGAGGCAACCTAATCTGCGCAGAGAAAAGGCCGTACAAACATTGACAGTCTTTTTTCGGCTTTGCTAGGATGCCTGTGGTCTGGTGGTCCGGTTAGGGCGTACTGAATCGTTCAAACCCTCAAGTCCTCAAGTTTTCTTTCGTGAGTCATGATTCGGTAGAGTGACGAAAATATAAGCAGCGGCATGCCGTTGCCAACGATATAAGGGAGGTGCCTAATGAGCCTTGATTATGTCAAGTTCTCCAACGGATTTGAAAAGTTTATGCCGAAGGAATATCGAGATTTGGTAGAGCACGGACCGTTTGGGAAGAAAGTCTCGGTTTCACAGGTTGGAAGTTTCAAGGAAGTGCTTGAAGAGCATCCTATGTGCGCCGGTTGTGCGATGACGCTCTTCATTCGCTTGGCTATGGTGGCGTTCCCAAATCCAGAAGATACGATTACCGTCGGGACGGCCGGTTGCGGTCGCCTGGCCATTTCACAGGCTGCCATCCCCTTTGTCTATGGCAACTACGGAGATCAAAATGGAGTGGCGAGCGGCCTCTCGCGTGGCCTTCGGCTTCGTTTCGGTGACAAGCCTAAAGATGTGGTCGTGATGGCCGGGGACGGTGGGACGGCGGATATCGGCTTCCAGCAGGTGCTGCATTCATGGTTCCGGAAGGAACGATTTACGACCATTATGTTGGACAACGAAGTGTACGGAAATACCGGTGGTCAAGAAAGCGGGATGACCAACCGCGGTGCGGTGTTGAAGATGGCTCCCCTCGGGAAGAAGTTCGAGAAGATGGACATGCTGCAGATGGCGAAGGTCGCAGGTTGTGCCTATGTCGCGACTGTGGTGCCGAATAATCCGCGTCGTGTGGAAAGTGTCATCAAGAAAGCCGTGCTGATCGCACGCGAAGTCGGGTCAACCTATATCCAAGCTTACACATCCTGCAACATTGAGTATGCCATTCCGACCGATAAGGTCATGGAAGACGCGAAGACGGTTGAAAACGACCGCTATCAGTTTACGGAGTATGTCAGCGAAGAAGCGAAGCAGTATCTCACTGAGCGCTATGGCTACAAGGAGTTTCTTGCCAAGCCGGCTGCTGCGATTCCTAACAAGGCCTAAGCGAACGAAGGAGAGTCCACGATGGCAAAGCGCTTCAATATTCGAATGGCAGGTGTGGGCGGACAGGGCGTCGTGACTGGGTCGCACATACTGAGTACCGCCGTCATTAATGCCGGCGGTGAAAGCACGATCGTGCCGTTCTATGGATCGGAAAAGCGAATGGCGCCGGTCGAAAGCTACGTTCGCGTGTCGGATGAACCGATCTATGAAATCGGCGAAATCACCTTCCCGCACATCATTATCATCTTCCATCCTCAAGTCATTACGCACGGCAAGTCTTACACGATGCCGTTCTACTTCGGCTTGAAGGAAGATGGGATTGCATTGATCAATAACGATGGGCCGATGAATCTCCATCGAGATCAGGCGGCTGAGCTGAAAGAGCGGCGTGCGAAACTGTATTACTTCCCTGCAACGAAGATCTCTCTTGAAGTCGCGGGCATGGATCTGGCCACTAACATGGCGCTGATGGGCTGTATCGGTGCAATTACAGGGTTGACGAGCATGGCGGGGCTGGATCAAGCCGTGAAGGACCGGTTCCTTGGGAAGGGGTTCGTGGTATCTGGTGGTACGGCCGCTCTGGACAGCGTCGTTGAGCGGAAGTTCAAAAAGAAGCAAGAGCTGATCGAAAAGAACGTTGCCGTCATGCGGGCCGGGTGGAACTACGCTGTTGATCATGGTTGGGCTGCGGCTGATGTCAAGCGGGTGGAAGAGCCTGTCGCAGCAGCCACCGCGTAACCGGTTATAAAGGAGTTTCCATGTACCTCGTAGCCGATATCAGTGTCGAAATTTGTGCCGCAAAGAGTTGTAAGCTCTGCACACAGTACTGTCCGGAAGCCAACACGATCCTTTACAGCGATGAGATGGGTAAAGATCAAGGATTCAAGTACGGATCCGCCTATGTCGCAGTCGACCGTTGTAAAGGATGTGCGCAATGCGTGTGGGTCTGCGACACCATGGCAAAGAATAATGCCATCAAGATGATCATGATCGACCAACTACCAAAAGCGGCATTGACGGACAATATTACGTACGGAGAGAAAAGCACCACGGCAGTGTTAGCAAGCCCTGTCGTCGGGTAAGGAAAGGGAATCAGGCGTGGCCATCACACAAGATACGAGAGAGCGGATCATCGTGCCGGGTCCGGCTGGGTTCCACCCGCCGTCTGCGGCTCAGTTAGGTGTTGACCTGCCCGATCCTGGGCAGGGGTTGTACTACGGCCTTCTTGAGCCAAATGAGGAAGTTGTTATTGAGGAGATGGCTCGAAAGATGTTGACGAGCCCGAATGCAACGATTTTCCCGGGTCCCTTGCTCTTGTGGGCCTGGAACGACCATGCAGTAGAAAAAGCAAAAGCGACATTGGAAATTGCCGCGCAGATTCCTGAAGTGATGATTATTCCGATGCCGGACTATCGTCCGAAGTATCCGAAGATCGATCCTGAGGAAGTGATCAATCCGAATCATCCGAATTTGACAATCTGGGGCAACAAGATCGAAGCCTGTATCTTCATCGGTGTGCATTGCCATTATGCTAATCTCACCCTCAAGATGATCCGGGCGGGAACCAATTGTTGTACGATGGCGATCTGCGCGGAGCAAGGTCACGAGGATGCCATGCTTACGATCCGGGACTCCGATACCCTGAAAATCAAGCGGGTCGCGCAGATTTTCAAGCGTGTCCGGGAAGAACTGGGGATCAAGTTGCCGGAGAATGGAGAAAACGTCCGTTTTACCGGTACCCAGTCAAAGGTCCATGGTGGTAAGACTCATACTAACCCGATGGCGTTTGCTCCGACTCCTGGTGGAGCGGGCAGCGCTGCGATGTTCGGCCATTCTGCAGAACAGATGAAGCGAGAAGGGTAGGCTGAGCGAATAGCTCACCGTCCATATAAAGAGGTGCGATTATGAGCGAGACTGAAGTGAAAACGAATCCCCAAGGCGACCCGATCACCAGCGTGGCAGCTCCGGCGAGCGCAAAGAAGCAAGATCCGCATGGCGAGGCAAAACGTCAGAAGGTTGTGACTCCTGAATACATGTTTCATGAGGCGCCGCGGACGAAGGAGTTCATCACGGGCAGCGAAGCGGCCAAGGAAGCGATCCGTCGATCCAACGTGGATTTAGCCATTGCCTATCCGATCACCCCGCAAAGTGAAACGATGCAGCTCGTCGGGGTGCTCTACGGTGAAGGCTATGTGAAAGAGTACTATCGTGGAGAAGAAGAAGTCGGTGTGATGGCTGCCATCGCCGGTGGGTCTCGTGCAGGCGTTCGATGCTATACGGCCACAGCTGGGCCCGGTACGTTGCGTGGATTGGAAGGTATTGCGTCTTGGCCTGGCCACCGTCTTCCGGTGGTTGCAATGTTTACGTGTCGCGTCGTCAATGCGCCACTTGCCATTCAGCCGGACAATATCGAAGTCGCTTACCTGCTGAACTGCGGCATGATTGTATTCCATGCTGAAAATCAGCAGGATATGTTCGATTTCACGATGGCGGGCTTCACGATCAGTGAAAAGAACGACGTGACTCTGCCGGTTGGGGTCTGCTGCGACGGGTTCTTTGTGACGCATGCTCGCGGCTACGTGCGGATGCAAGATCGTGGGATCAAGTTGCCGCCGCGTGAAGCCTGGCGTGGTGCGGTGCCGGTACTCGATGCCGAGAATCCTCCGGCTCGTCTGTCCCGTGACGCCCCGGTTCAGAAGTCGAACTTTATGGCCTATAACATTCATGCGGTCTGGCAGCAGGAAGTGTGGGCGGCTGTCGAACGGTCTCGCAAGTACATTAATAAGTACATGGGTGGTTTGCTGACGGCGGAAAACGTCGATGATGCCGAAGTGATCATCATTGCGTCAGGCAGCGCAGCAGCGCAATCACGTGAGGCTGTGCGACTTTGCAAGGAAAAGGGTATGAAGGTCGGATTGATCAAGGTCCGCTCCCTCCGCCCATTTCCGACGAAAGAACTCCGCCAGTTATGCGCGAAGGCCAAGCTGATTGTGGTTCCTGAATTTAACTACGTCGGCTGGCTGGCGAAGGAAGTGGCGACTGCCATTTACGGATTTTCCAACGCAAAGATCATCGGCGGCCCGCGCGTATACGGTGGTCAATCGATGCCGGTTGAGTTGATCGTGGATGAGGTTGAATCCGGAGTGAGCGGCAAGAAATCCACGAACGTTGCGATGTCGCAGGTTATGGGCGGTACTACAGTGAATCCAGAAGAGGTTGCCCAGTTTATGCGTAGCATTTAGCGGCGCATCGTCTTGAAATGAAAAGAGCCTGTCCGGGAAACCGGGCAGGCTCTTTTGTTTGTGAGGTGCCGTGTTGCTCGTGAATCGTGAAACGTATCTCGTAAGCATTCAATGAACGACGCTCGCCTCACTGAGTGGGCGAAGCAGGGTTCACGAAATACGAGCGACGTTGTTAACCTTGAATCTCATCCTCCACCATTTCCTCACTGGCCGGCATCCCGTAAGCCACATATTTGGCGTAGGATAAGTAGATCCCTGCACTGTCCGTCATGGCTTTAGACCCAGCCGTCAGCCGAACGACTTTGTCGGAGCCGGGTGGTTCAATGTTTTGGAGCATGCTGACGTGGTCGTGCAGGAGTCGGATATAACGTTCTACCGCCGATTCGACGTCTTTATAGGCCTTCAAAATATCATCGGTCATGGTTGTCCTCCGTAATGCCCTGAGCATACACTACGGCTATGCAACGCCTCAACGTTCCAGTGTCAGGAAGGATTCTTGATGCCATCCTCGCTTCCGTTGAAGAAGAGAGCGTTTCGACTAAGCAGCTGGCTCAGGCCGTAAGCGAGCTGTCAAGAATCTTCACTAAAGAACGGGATCGCCTCAGTGTTTCGTATCTGGATAGTAGCCACTTAGGTGCGGCATATCTTCGGTATTTCCTGCCGGTCAATCTCGCCAAAATACAACGGTTGCTCAATGAGATGCCTACTCCTGAAGTGGATGAGAGTTTCTCAGTGTTGGACCTTGGTTCAGGCCCTGGTACCGGGGCCTTGGCAGTCCTCGACTGGTGGCAGGAACAGGTGTTGCCGTATGCTCTGTCCGTGACTGCTGTCGATGGTTCGAAAGCAGCTCTTAGACAAGCCCGAGAGTTGTGGGATCGATACTGCCAGGCGGCCACTGTTGGGGCAGCGAGTTTACAGACCTATGAAGGAGATCTTGAGCGGCGAGTCTGGCTAGAGCAGGTTAAGCAACGGGCACCCTTTGATCTAATTATTCTCGCTAACTGTCTGAACGAGATTCATCCAGATACAAAAGACTCAATCGAGATGCGTGCTGGCATGGTGCTCGAGGCGTTGTCGCTCCTCGCCCCGCATGGAACGATGATGATCGTTGAGCCGGCTCTACGCGAAACTTCGCGGGCCTTGCTGCAGGTGCGTGACAAACTGCTCCAAGAGAAGCGCTGCACCATTTACAGCCCCTGCCTCCATGAAAACGCATGCCCAGCTCTGGTGAAGCCAGATGACTGGTGTCACGAAGAGCGAGCATGGGAACCACCGGCCGTCATTCAACAGATTGATGCCGAAGTGGGATTTATCAAGGATGCGCTGAAATTCTCGTATCTGTTGTTACGCAAAGATGGCAAGACAATCGTCGATCGGCAACCCAATGTGTATCGAGTCGTGAGTGAATTGCGAGTCATGAAGGGCGAAAAACGAGCATGGCTCTGCAATGAACAAGGCCGACAAGAAATAGGTAGGCAGGATCGCCTGGCATCTCCCGACAATGTGGCATTCGATCAGTCGCATCGTGGCACTATCGTGCAAATTGAGAAGATTGTTCATAAGGAACGAAAGGGGAAGGTGTCGTCGTTGGGGCGTATTGAGCGGGATGCAGCGGTGCAACTCACTCGCCCGGTCTGACTGCTGTTCAAGGGAGCGATGTGTTTGGCTGCTCCAGAGCCATCCTTTGCAATGTGCTACACGTGGTGAGGAGATGATTGACCATG
>JACCDZ010685566.1_pt1 | contig 15757 bp, 39 predicted proteins | sample 7449551 | NCBI WGS metagenome assembly JACCDZ01 (sample SAMN15323452, study PRJNA562643) | freshwater metagenome | isolation source: river surface water | place: USA:Blue River Watershed | collected 2017-08-18 | reverse complement strand
CCTAAGTTAAAATCTAACTCCTGGTACTCATTTTCACCAGAAGAAGCAAAATACTCAACACCAACTAAGAAGGCGGAGGGGAATAATAATGATATCTCGATACCCATATGACAAAGATAACACATGTACCGCAAACCACTACAAAGTGCATGAATTTTTCCGATTTTTGCATGCATTAATATATCTTAAATTATAAATTTCTTTAGTTTTTCTATCATTTGTCTCGGAAATTCCCGGGTTTAGACCAAAAAAACTATAGTACATACTGGTATAGTACCCCCGGTTTATACCCCCTGGTATAATACCAAATGGTATAAAGTACCCCCCAATATAAGACCCCTACCTAATAATATGGCATTATTAGACCCCCGCCTTATATTTTGACCCCCCTATGATACCCCCACCCCCTAAAATAAAAGTTTGTGCATGCGGGGTAGGTAAACGTTACATTTTCGGAACGACAACCGCTATAAAAAACATCCCCGCTCATCAAATTGGACACACGATTTCTATTTAATTGGACAGCTAGTCCTATTTTTTGGACTCAAAGTGTACACAAAATTGGTCGTTCCTTGTGTAGTCCCTGCCATACAGGGGTAACGAACAAATGTCTGTTTTTTGGGACATCAACTTGCATAATAAAAAGGCACGAATTAAACAAGTGAATTGGATTTTGTGACAATAAAATGACAAAGTTAGCCCGTTCTTTTTTATGACAATAAAATGACATTGCATATTTGCAAATCAACCACCTTTCCCATACATTACGCGTCCGCCCGTTTCCTATTATGTAGGGTTGTTTCGGGGTTGCCCTTTCGCCCATAAAAAAACTTTTGTAAGTTAATTGATTGATTTTCAATTAGTTAGAAATTATTTTCAAAAATATATCACTTTTTTTGTGGGCATATGGTTGATATATCGAATTTATACCTATCTTTGTATTCGAATTCTATATCAAGTTATTTCAAAGGGAAGAAAAACCCCTATTGTCTGAGGTATGCGAATTCAGTTCTTTGACGTATTGGTGTACATTTTAATAGACAAAAACCGTCTAATTTACTAGACAATTAACAACCAACTATTAAAACTATGAAAAAACAAAATTTAGGTATCACTTCCATTGCGGAAGTCCCTACAACTGACTACTATTTGCGCCTCGAAATTTCACAAAATTGCAAGTACAAAAAGACAATTACAGAAAAGGACGGGCGGAAAGTTACCCAAACACTTGACCACAAAGTAAGTCCGTATACTATGCAAATAGAATACAAACAAGGGGTATCAATCGGCAAACTTATTGGAACTGAAATACAAAAGTTTTTCAAGTTGTTGCAACTACAAAAGGACTTTAAACAAGTTCCTTTCAAGTTATCACAACCAATTGACCTGAAAATTACCTACTTTGTGAATGGTGAAAGTTACAATATCAAAACAACAAACGATATTAAATTGAAATTTTCGGGCGATTATGCGCCTAACAAGTTTGCGAAATTCTTGTTTAGTTCCTTGTTAGAATTGACCAAAACAAAAACAAAAGAAATTGATGCGATGGATATTTTCAACGATAAAAATACTTTTGTATTAAGTGAGTCAAGTATAAACAAGCCCGAAAACAAACAACTAATTTATCAACTTTGCGATGCGGAGTTAGACGAATTAAAAGAATTAATCAACTTAAACTAAAGTGTACACCAATACGGCAACAAATTGGGGATATTTATCCCCTTTTTGCGTTTTGTTTCGTTAAAAGAACGGGACAAAAAATTCCTCATATTTTTCCGTTAGTGTAAGCGATTACCTAGCGGAAGCGATGCGGGTATTTATTGAAAGTAAAAATCAATAAACTATATACTTGCGGACGTTTTATGATTACTTGTCGTACTCAATGGGAGTACGTACCCTTTAGCGGTACAGATGTTTTAAGTACATTGGCAGGCGGTTGTGTTGGAAACAATCGACGTGGTTTACTTTGCGGTACTATTGTACCCCCACCGAATCCTAACGGTTAAAAGTAGCGGTAACGCTATGGGCACTGATTACACAGAATCAAAGTATTATTCCAAAATCATTAACTATATGTAATTGTTAGCCCGATTCACCTATCATTGGATAGGCATGGCATCCTCCCTTTATGGGATACTCACGGACATATATGGTAAATACGTGGCGGTAGTGGTCTGAGACCCCACCGAATGAATCAATGTAGCAATTATGCTACCGAACAAACGAACGAACAAACACGGCTCATGCGGTCGTGTCTTCTATTTTATACTTAGTGCCTGTTGTCTATGGCTCAATGTGTGTTAGATACTCACACGCTATGTATCTGCTATCGGGTGCGGACAATTCATGTTGTCTTTCTTCGATGAAACGCACCCACCAAACCTTTAATTAAAAACAAATGGTACAAGTTAAATTCCTCACAACCGCAGAAATTGACGAACTGCGCAATCGTTACAAACGGAAGGTTGTTAACGGTAAAACAAGAACGTCTGCAATTCAACCCAAAGAACGCAAAGCGTTTAAGTACGGGATAACTACGGAAAATAATTACTATCGAGCATGAAACTAACACAATTAGAAAAAGATTTATTGCGTGTGACTGGTATCTTTATCAGTTTTAATGTACTTGCATTGTGGGCACTTGTTAATATCTTATGACATACATGACACCTGTTACGTTTGTTCCTTACGAGGATAAAAGCGGTTTAGAATATGTAATACCAACATCATTATTTGAAGAGTTTAAACGTCAACGAAACAAACTAAGAGAGTTAAAAGAGTTGTGTATTAAGTTCTATGTTTTTTCAACCAAAGAAGAAAGTGAAATACTTCGAGTAGAATGTGTTAAACTTGAAGCAATATTTGAGGACACGTGGAGTAGTTATTACTACAATCCCGAAGATGAACAGCCTTTTGTATCAACCTTATATATGAAAGTAGATGATGTTGTGGAATCTTAATTGGGATAAGCCTGCTAAAACAACGAAAGAAGTTAGGCGGGCTTTTCTTATGTCTGAGACCCCCGCTTGTTGGTTAATTAAGTGGGGCGGTAGGTATGATATAACTTATACCGATGGAACTACAATACCAACAGGCTTATCTTGTCTGTCTGACCTATCCTTATTTGGGTGGGTTGAACTTGCGAACAAACTAAAAACATTAAACTTAAACTAAAATTATGAAAACATTTAATATTGAAATCCCAGAAGGTTATGAAATTGACCAAGAGAAAAGCACATTTGAAAAGATTGTGTTCAAAGAAATTAATAAAGAACTTAAGAAAGAACTTCCTAAAAGTTGGGAAGAACTGATTAGAATTGAAGGTTACTACGTAGGCACTTCTGGGTATGTTTGTGACTATCAAGGTGCAACTAGTGGATCAAACAAGAATCTTTTTGCAACCCAAGAACAAGCAGAAGCAGCTATTGCTATGGCTCAACTCTCTCAATTAAGAGAAGTTTACCGTCAAGGTTGGAAACCTGATTGGTTGAATTTAAAAGATAAGTATTGTATTCTTTATAGTAGCGGTAAGCCTGTAGTTAGTTCATTTTTGACTATGGAATACCTTTTAGCATTCCAATCAAAAGAAATTGCAAAAGAGTTTCTAGAAAACTTCCGTGACCTTATTGAAAAAGCAAGACCACTCATGTCGTAACATCTAATTTATGTATGTTTGAAAAACTAAACAAGATAATAAGCAAACTCAAAAACAAACTTAAAAACAAATTAAAAATTATGGAACCGAAAGAACCAGAAGTAGAAATGGTAACTACGATTCAAGGAGAAGTAGTTCCAAAAGAAGAAGCCACTCATTACGAATACTTGGGTGGTTGGCTTACCGATGAAGAACGTGACGAACTAGAAGGCGACACTATTGTCTACTGTAATCATTACGAAGATTACATTTGGGAACATCACGCTAGGTATGGTTACATTGACCATCGTGGTAACACAGGTTACTTTCATAGCGATTGTGACTACTATTCAGTCAATGACCGTTCTGAAAATTATGTAATCTCTTACGAGATTGGTTGTGATATGGGATTACATTATCATGACGGAGAGTTTTACGATGAAGATCCTAATGAGGATGACGATAGTTATACTTTCGATTATCATAGTAGTAATCGTCACTTTGGTTCTGAGGCCCAATCCGCAGAATGGCGTATCGCTTATGAGGTAGAGAAAGAAGATTTTTCTGCCAAGTCTAGTGAGTCTGCGTATGACTGCTTCCATCGTACCAAGTGGGCAAAAGAACGCGATGGTTCACTTGATGATTACAGTGGCTTTGAGTTTATATCTCCTGTATTTGATATGTTCAAGGTTAACAAAGATACCTTTGCCAATGTAGAGAAATATATCAACGCAAGTTATTCTAAGTCTTGTGGTGGTCATATTAATATCTCACACATCAGTATGACTGCACGTGAACTCTATGGTTCTATCAAGTCATACATGCCTATGCTTTATGCTTTGTATCAGGGTCGTGCTAGGAATACTTATTGTCCTGCTATCTCCAAACACAGTAACGCTAGTGATAAGTATGGTGCTGTGTATATCAAAGACTCTCGTTTAGAGTTTCGTATCTTTGGTGCTGTTAAGGATGTTCCTAATCTATTGTGGCGTACTGAGCTTATTAAGTATATGGTTTCCAATCTTAATGTAAGTGAGGCCCAAGTCTTAAAAAATATGCTCGATGGTCGTGGTAAGTTGCACGCTCTGCTTCGTAAAGTTTATTCGGTAGATCAGATTATCAAAAAGGCTGAGTTGTTCTATCAGTTCTGCCGTGACTATTCGTTTGAGGTTACTGAGACACGTAACTATCTTGTCAAGAAACGTATCATGAAAGCACCCAAGAAACCAAAGTCAATCAAGAGTATCGAGAATACTGTTTGGGACAACCCTATTATCTTTCTGAATTGGGAAGACTTGACACCAGAACAACAGGATGACTTCATGAACAACACAAATAGTCCTATGACTACATTGCCAATCGAAACTAACTAATCAATCAAAATTAAAAAAATTAAAAAACAAATCATGTGTATCGCAATTTATAACAACAAAGATTTACTTACTAAGAAAACATTACAGAACTGTTGGAACTCTAACGATGATGGTGCAGGTATGCTGTGGGTAGAAGATGGTCAGTTGCAAGTATACAAGCAACTCAAATCATTCAAAGCATTCTTCAAAAAGTATCAAGAGGTTCGCAAAGTTACCGAGAAGGTTGTACTGCACTTCCGTATTCGTACTCACGGTGTAGTTGATGAACGTAACATCCACCCGTTCATTGTTGATGAGACCGTAGGTTTTGTACACAATGGTATCATTAACGATTTCTCTTACGGGGTCTCAGAATTCTCTGACACTTGGCACTTCAATGAGTTCCTCAAAGATATGCCCAAGCACTTCACTAAATCTTCTAGTGTCATGGCTCTTATCTCTGACTTCATCGGCACATACAACAAACTTATCTTCATGGGTAATGACAACGAGGTTCTTATTGTCAATGAGAAGGCAGGCTTTTGGGATGGCGAGTCATGGTTCAGTAACAAATCATACCTCGATCCATCACTACGCTACTATGGACATCAACTACAAACTACCACTAAAAAGGTAGATGATGAGTGGGATGATTTCTATGATGCTTCTTATGGAACTAAATCATCATCAGTTGAGTTAGGCTATTGTCTTGACTGTGGTATTGAATTGATGAGGGGTTATGGTGATGACTTAGTTAATTGTCAGTGTAGTATGTGTAAGGAACACGACAAGTATGTTAAGGAGTACACAAGAAAACTTCAATCATAAAGACCTTTTGTTTTAATTAGTTTGGTTTAATGGGGTGGATGATTGAGGAATCTGAAGCCCCATTTTTAAAATTAAAAATAATTTAAGTCATGTTAGAAAAATTTAAAGTATTCATTGTAAAAAAACAAGATACTATAATCACTCGTGTAGTATATCAAGAATGTGAAGGTAAAGTGAATTTGCATTTGGGAAATTATGAAGTACACAACGTAGATGTAACCGAACTCAAACAACGTTCTCTATTTTTACGAGGTACAGGTAGTCCACATTACAAGTGCATAAAAGCACGCCAATGGTTTAACCTAAGTGATTTAGAAGAAAGAATCAATAGTTTTAATAAAGAATACAATGAGAGATTTCAATGTATTGATAATTAAAAAAGGTCAAGTATTATATACTCGTGTAGTGTACCAAACAATACACTCACAAATGTATCATGAAGTTGGAGGCTTTTGTGTAGGTAATTGTGATTGTACTGAACTACAAGACAATGCTGTTTACTTGCGGGGGCACTCAGATCCACATCGCATACACGAGAAAAGCCTCTATTGGGTTGAAGAAGAAACACTTAAAAGAAACATAAATAATTTCAACAAACGATACAAAGACAACTATGAGCTATCCAATTAGAATACTATTCATCAAAAAAGGAGATAGATATTATCTCAGACGCGTGTATTCCTATCCATGCAATGATATTACCATTGAACAAGAAGACATAAATAGAAAAATATCCTTTGATGAATATGGAAGTGGTTATCCGTCTGTAATGCTTGCCTCAGAAAGACTTAATACAATAACAAAATTAAAAATATACCCATTGTCAAATCGTTTGGAAGATTACTCAGATAGACTAATAAGCGAATACCACGATTCAATAATTAAACTAAACGAAATAATCAAAAACCATTATGCTACCGTTTAAAATCTTAGTCGTAAAGAAAGGAGATGTTTATTATTTCAGACGCGTATACTCAACACAAGAAGAAGTACTTTATGATCTTCACACAAGAAGAGTTAGGATAGCCAAAGCCACTGAAATTAGTCGTGCTATGTACAGTGTAAATATACAGGGAAGTACAGGTACGATTGATATGATAGAAATGAGACCCAATTCACATCGTTATAACTACTACGCAACTAGCACAATAGACCAATACTTAGAATCACTGAAACAATTTAACGAACTAATCAAAACACATGTATCCCTTTAGAATTTTAGTCGTAAAGATAGGGAACTCGTTTAAGTTTCGAGTTGTTTATCAAAAAAACAGAGACGTTGAAATATCAACAAGAAATTATCGTGCGGTTTGTTCTGCTTGTCCACAAATACTTTTGCATACAATATATCTACGAGGAGATTGGCACGAAGAAGACAACAGAATACATGATATAGACAGTAAGCTCGATGTCGAACACATGTTAAACGAAATGAACAAAGAAATAAAATCATGTATCCATTTAGAATATTAGCAATAAAGAAAGACGGTAAACATTTATTCCGTGTAGTATATCAGTCTAACGAATGTTATGGTTGGGATGATTCTGGACCACAAATTTATCGCCAAAGAATGATTAAGATACGTTCTGTATCTATCCCAGAAATAACAGAAGTTTATGAAGATGACAAAGAAACAGTAGTGTATCTTCGTGGCATTAATAAACGAAGAGATCATTACCTTTTCCACAAAGATTCCGCTGTTGACATATTAGACCTAGAACATATAAACCAAGTATTCAAAATAAGTTATCCCCAAAATGAACCAACAAACTAAAATCAAAAAAGACTACCCGACAACGGGTTTTTTGTATGACCGTTCTATTTATGACGATGCGGTTATGAGTGGCATTATCCATGACAACGATGGACTTATCTTATCTTTGTGGCAAAAAGAACCACACTTAGACATTGACACAATTGCAAAGAAGCCAGTTAGGTTTTTATTGTGTGCTGCTGGATTTAGGGAATGGAGAGATACAATGTTGTGGAGAAGAGCATACGAGGAAGGACAATTGTATTCTACATCTGATCCTATTACTTTGTCTGAGATGAGTGATGATTCTTTGTATGATGTGTTCTTTTATTACGCAGGCTTACTTGATTCGTTTGCTGAAACTCCTTGGGGTTATCACTTTCAGGAAGAAATAAATTTAAGAGAAGGAGGATATTGATTAATAAATTATTAAGATTATGAATAAGTTAAGATTATACCGTAGAGAGTCTAGACACCTTAGGGGTAAGGACTTGAAGATTTCGTTGTCTCGTCGTATTACGAGTGAGACCGCCCAACTTAAATTTCTAATGGAGAATAAACCAAAATCAAATGAGTTGACTGAGCAAATGTACTTGGTCTCTCAACTGAGAGTTTGGAGGAATTCACTTAACTGATGATAGTGGAAAGGAAAGGATATGAAAAAATTAACAGCTGAAGATTTATTTAATCTAAATTACGGAGACCGTGTCTACAGATTTAATGGTAACGATATGTATCCATTTAGGTATGTTGGTAGAATGCCAAGTAGTCCTGATAGATATTTAATCTTTTCTGAGGGTGAACAACTTACTCATTTATGCATACATACCGACGGAACATATCAGTATGAATGGTATGGAGGTGATTATGACACTGAATTTGTAGATAGGTTAGAGATTGAACGACTTGAAAAGAGATTAGCAAAGCTTAAAGAAAGGAACAAATGACACAAGAAGAAAAAATTACATTCCTCAAAGAGTTACACGATCTTTTGGAAAAACACAATGTTGAAATATCAGTTAAGCTCGAAGGAGATACGCATGGATTAGACGTGTGGCTAGAAATAGAACATAGACTTGGGACTAGTTTTAAATATGAAATAATAGCAAAAACACACGGAGAAATATGTTCAGCCTATCTTAAACAATTTATAAATATATGACACCAAGACAAAAAGCAGAAGAATTATTTGATACGTTCTTTTGTGTGTATCCGAACCAAGATGCTTATTGGATTGCACAAAAAGGCGCATTAGTTGTAGTTAATGAGATACTTGAAAACTTTGGTACATTAACCGAAGGAAAACAACATTATGCAGCACATTGCACAATTCAGTTTTATGAACAAGTAAAACAAGAAATAGAAAAATATGACAGAGATTAGCGATATTCGCAAAAAGGCAATAATGATTTCGCATAATAACACACACTCTTTATCTAGAATATATAGAAGCGTCGAATTGATTAGGAGAAAAAATCCTTCTGATGATATAGAAGAACTACTAAAAAGAATTGTAATTGCAACTACTGAATGTAGATATCAAGTAGATGAATTATATCAAATCATAACAAAAACAGATGAATAATGACACCAAAAGAAGAAGCAGACCAAATCTACCACGACATGTTGTGGATTTATGAACAAGAGCCAATAGACGAAAGTACTGCACGCGCATGTTCATTGGTTGCAGTTAGAAAGATTATTGAAGCCCTTGAATTAAATGAGTGGCAAAACAAAAAACAAATAACCCATTACAAAGAAGTTGAAAGACAAATAATATTTTACATATGACAGAAAAAGATTTAATTGAGATGGGCTTCACACCCATAGAAACAGATGGATTTAAATTCTACGAAAAGAATATCAAAGGCGTATGTTATCTTATTGCTGACAACGTAGAGGGCAATTGGATAGTGGCTATTGATGAAATTCCATTGGCTATAACTGAGGCCTCAGATGTAAAACCAATCATTGAAATATTAAATAAATACAAATGACAAACAATAAACAACAAACGGCAGTGGACATTGCATTTGAAAAATTAGCAAATCAAGGTTTGTTAATAACACGAGATTATAAAAATCTTCGAGCATATATAGAATTTAAAGAAATGGAGAAGGAACAGATTATGAAAGCGTATAATGAAGATACATGGTGGGTTCATCAAAAGAATAAAAAGTTTAATAATGCAGAAGATTACTACGAAGAAATATACGGAGGATGTAAATAATGAGCAAACAAAGATGGATTGATACCTATTTAGGAAAGTATAAATGGTATCGTAAAATAGTTGGAGGTATTTGGTATAAACATCAATTTACAAGAGATGCACAAGAAATATGTGTAACCTTTATTGGAACTTGGTGGGCAAGATATGATGAGTTAAATAGATATTCAAAAGTTGTTGAGGTGGAAACCTACGGAGGAGGTGAGCAATGAACGACAAAATAAAACAAATAGATTTAGATAAAGCAAAATTCATCGGAGAAGGTGAATGGGTTAAGGATTCCGCATACCAAGTGTACGAATTTGATGGTAAGTATTATTCCGTTATAGTAATTGGACATAGTAATAAAGAAATTATGGATAATTCTATAACTGAAATAAAATTTGAAGACATAAATTTTTATATTTAAAAGCAATGACAAACAATAAACAACAGACGGCAGTGGAGCAATTTGCAGAAAGAACTTTCAATCTAATAGAGTTAATGAAAAGGAAATGGGTAAACCAAGATGAGTTTTTAGATGGTATGCTTAAAGCAAGAAACGAAGCAAAAGAAATTGAAAAAAGACAGATTGTAGATGCTTGGAGTAATGGCTTTGATGAAGACGATAGAGCAACAAGCAACCCATTTAAATACTACAACGAAACCTACGGAGGAGGTGAGCAATGATTAATTGGATGAGAACTTATATCAAATTTGTTTTGCTACATAGGTGGAATAGAATAAGCCAAGAAGGATTTGAAATGTTAGATGAGCATTGGGAATACAAACCAACAAAAGGATTAAGGTTGTGGTTATATAACAAAATCAAAGAAATCAACGGTTATGACAAACAATAAACAACAGACGGCAGTGGAGCAATTTGCAATTGCACTCTATGAAAATGGATTTTTAACAGGCAATGGAGATGAAATACAAGAGTTACTTGAAAAAGCCAAAGCAATAGATAAAGGGCAACGACAACGCACATTTGAACAAAGTAGATTAAATAACAAATTTGTTGGGCTTAAGTATAAATCATTTGAACAATACTACAACGAAACCTACGGAGGAGGTGAGCAATGAGCCTTGACTTAAACAAACTTGAAACCAAACTTGATGAAGCATTAAACAACGAAACAAGTGAATCACTAACCACATTTTTAACCAATAAAAGAATGACACAAGAAACAACACAAACAGAATTACTTATTTCCAAACCAATTCAAGACAAACTTGACCACCTTCACACACAGTTAGAAAAGTTCTTTGGAATAAGCAGAGAAGAATATCTAAACAGTGCCAGTAATAACATGATAAACGTCAAGTATATTGGGTGTTATGTTGGAATGACAATCGAAAAGATTAACCCAACGACAGTAGCATTTGATTTCAAACGAGACCGCACAACAATGTATCATGTTATGAATAAGGTAGAAGGATGGGTTGACTTTCCACACATGTACGCTGAAGAATCAGGATTACTTAACTCTTTCTTAGACTTTTACAAAGGACATACAACTACTGAATTGCGAGTGTACCTAGTTGATGACGAGGATGACGACGAGATGACAGATCAAGAGTTTATCTTAAACGCTGAGGCTACGGGTAAAGTCTATTCATTGGCTGGTTTTCAAGAAGCCTATAACAACAGAGAATTTGTATTCACTCAGTACTCTATTCGAATCTTGAACGTAGGAGAATAAAATATGAAACACTTAGATATTAACGAACGCAAGCAGTTTATTTCATTGCTTGTCCATCACATGATGTATTCAGACGATAAGTATGCGCATGTTCTTACCTTGCTCGATAGGTGGGAATCTGAGACCCCAGCCAAAGGATTTGATTTTTCTTATCAGGACATTCCTAAAAGACAGGGCGACAGATTTACTACCCATAAACCAATAGATAAAATTTTAAACAAAAGAGTTGCGAGAAATAAAAAGTTGTGATATATTTGTGCCATGTACTTAATGACTATTGTCTTTGTTGAAAATACAGTAACATGGACAGCCACAACGATGGCTAATGATCCTTTTGAATATCGTTACGAATACATATCATATGAAGAAGATTAAACAACTCCTAATAACAATCGAAAAGATTGCAGAAACATACCCATTTATGTCGTCTATTGTAGTAACGATTATTATGTGGAGTTTGTTTATATCTGTGATGATATTCTAAAACAAAATAAAATTAAAATTATGATACTAAAAGTAAATGAAGAACTTCAGCTAGTTAAGTACAGAGACATGACCAAAGCGTTTTGGATTTCGGTATTTATCAATATTGTTTTTGGGTGTGGCTTAATTTATTACACTCAGCTTCCAGAAAAGATATTATATATCACCAAGACAAAAACTATAACTGAGGTCTCAGAACAAGATGTCATCCTAACCGACTCAGGCATCACTGCCGAACTAACCAAGAACGGTGCAGTATTAGCTGCTATGGCCTGTGCACAATCCAAGATAGAAAGCAATCATGGAAAATCAAGTGTAGGAAAACTAGCCAAGAATTTATTTGGTATCACTTATCACAACTGTAAACATGTAGCAGGTAAGCACGGTGTATACGCAAAATACAACACATATCGCGACTGTATAAAATGTTACATCCACATACAAGACAGATATCTCAAAAAGATTGATGGGTCCTATGCAAGTGACCCCCGTTATGTACAAACTCTAAAATCAATAAAATGAATGTAGTAATCAAAAGCACTTACGATTGGTTGTTTCATTACAACTCGTACTCACAATTGTGGAATATGTTCCACCGAGAAGACACCGTTGCTTATTGGAACGGAGAAGAAATGAAACACCCTCACATCAAGAGTGGTAAATTAGAAACCCTTGAACATATCTTAAATGTAACCAACGGAGTAGAAGAAAACGTAATTGACTATTTAACAAAAAAGAATAAAGTATAAAATATGAACAATCTAGTAGAAAAAGAAAAACTCAGCGAGAACACACAAAACTCATTTGCTGAACTCGTGAAGGCAGTTGCCAAAATTCGCAAAGAAAAAATGATTGCAATCGTATCTCGTTATGACCAAGAACATTTGACTCGTGAAGAGTTAGTTAAATTATTAGTAGAAGAATTAGTATCAATTTAATCAAAATTAAAAATAAAAACATTTTAATTAAAATAAAAACTTTATGGATAACCATGTAATTATTGAGAGAAGAAATCGTTATGGTGATGTAATTCGTTTTGAAAAACAAGACGATAAAGTTACAATGAGTGGTATGTTTGATATGGGTATGCGTTATGGTTTAGCTAACGATTATGACACAGCCTATATCAAATACATGACCGACAACCAAGAGAAAGACCTGAGTTTATCTCGTGAAGAATTCGAGCGTAAAATGGAAACAGACTATGAGTTCTTCAATAAATATTCTAAGCACGTTGTGTCAAAAGAAAATGTAATCGACTTCGTTGACCCATCAGGCGGACCATACATTGCACTTGGTTCTAATCTTGCATATTATTTTCAGTGTGAGGACAACATGATTGTAAATCAAATAGAACTGCATGACAAAGAAATCGTATTTCATATCAACTAAATTCAATGAATTCTGGTGTGCCTTTAAGCCTTTGATTACTGACCTTATAATTATTGGCGCACTTGGATTTATGATATATTGGACAAGATGGAGAAAGTAAAAAAACAAAAATCAAAACACATTACGACAATCAGCATACCCAATGGTATGTATGATAAATTATATGAAATTGCACACAAGTATAATTTCAGAGATGTAGATGTTTTGGTTTCTGATTTGATTTACTATTACTGCATTAAACATAGGATTAGATTATCAAGAAAAGCATTCGCTAAACGAAAGCCAAACAAGTTAATCAACGTAACGATGACAAGAAGAAACTCCTCAACATTGGCAGCATACGCCAACACAATAGGAGTAGATTACAATACAATTATGAATCAAATTCTCAAATCATCAATGGGCAAACTAAAAGAAAAACAAACTAAATTAAAAGAAGATGAAGAAAGTAGCAGCGATATACACGAGAGTGTCGCACGTTGACCAAGTCGAAGATGGTTCTTCATTGGAGAATCAATTAGAAAGGCTCGATGCATTCTGTAAGATGAATGACTACGAGATTCGTTATCAGTTTTCAGATCCGGGTGTATCAGGTAAACGATTTGAGAATCGCCCTGAGTTCATGAAGATGATTACTTTGGCTGAACAAAAGAAGATTGATGTAGTGGCTGTGTATAGTCTATCGCGATTTGGTAGAAACCTAAAAGATACACTCAAGTGGATTGATTTCCTCGAAAAGAAAGATGTTGCGTTCTATACGCAGGACTTTCAAGTAGACACTCGTACCTCTCACGGTAAACTGATGCTTCAAATGATTGCTGCGTTTGCTGAGTTTGAATCCAACCAAAGAGGAGAACTCATTACTAGTGTTATGTCTCATCTTAAAAAAGAACGCAAGGTTTATTGTGGTGTTACTCCGCTGGGCTTTAACAAAGTCGATGGGAAGTTAATACCTGATGATAGTGAAATGAAGATAGTAAGGATGGTTTATGATTTGAAAGGGGGAGGCCTCACTTACAAAGACATAGCCAGAGAATTAAACAAACAAGGAATCAAAGGCAAACGAGGAGGAACAATAGAATCAACAACAATAACCAAAATACTAAGAAACAACATTTATGAAGGAATCATTTGATTGGGAAAAGATACTAATCTACACACCCAGCGGGTTTATTTTTGCAATCACAGACGACAACTACATTCGCTATCGTACTGATATGCTGTCAGATATAATTGGTGATGCTATGATCTACAAGGATTGTTCAAGTTACGAAAAGGCAAGTGAAGTAATTAGAAAATCTTCTTGGACGGAATTAGCAAAATACATTACCTTTGTAGACTTTCTTGAAACTAGCGCCTCAGATATTCTTGAAGAAAGCATGCTGAGAAGAGTACCTGAACTAGAGAAAGAGAAACATAGAACAGAACAAATTGATAAGCGTAAAAAATTCAAAGACCTCCTAACATGAACACAAGAATAGTTAAAGCCACAGTTAATGGAGTAGATGTGTGGCGTGTTTATTACAAACAAGAGTTAGTTAGTACTTTTCCTAGCGAGAGTACGGCTATTTCATTCGCAGAATATTTAGAAAAGAAAAATGAAAGTTGAACTATTATCCCACTTCGGAAACGACGAAATGATTGCAAATGTAGCAAGAGTATCGTACGGAAAAGATGCCTCTAATTACTCAGAGGACCAAAACTCAAGGCTTATTAAATATCTTTGGACTCATGGACATACTTCTCCATTTAGACATCCTCAGTTACAGTTTAGAATCAAGTGCCCCATATTTGTGGAACGCCAGTTATTTAAGCACACTGTCGGAATATCGGTAAACTCAATCAGCGGTCGTTATGTTGATTTCTCTGATGAATATTATAGTGTTCCTTTTGGCGAATGGAGAGAACAGTCTAAAGATTCTAAACAAGGTAGCGATGGTCCAATTGATACATACAAACAATCAGTAGCAAATAGCATAATGGGAGAATCTATCAAGCAAGCCAAGCAGAATTACGAACATCTATTAGAATTAGGTGTATCTAAGGAACAGGCCAGAATGGTTTTGCCGTTAAACCTAATGACTGAGTTCATTTGGACTGGATCTTTACAGGCTTTTATTCATCTATATAATTTGAGAAGTAAACCAGATGCGCAGGCTGAGACCCGAAACATAGCAGAAATGATGATGTTATGCGTAGAGAATATCGAAGGAAACCCATTCAAACACACACTTAAAATGATCAAACCATGAAAAATAAATTAAGACTAGTGGCAATCTTTGCGATTGCAATGTTATTCTCGTTCATTCCCGAAACATTCCCAGACTTCTTTGGAGATTGGGTTTGTCAAGGAGGGAAAGTAATTGTTGAAGGTAATTCTTACGACATAGTAGGATGTT
>JACCDZ012047785.1_pt1 | contig 15771 bp, 9 predicted proteins | sample 7449551 | NCBI WGS metagenome assembly JACCDZ01 (sample SAMN15323452, study PRJNA562643) | freshwater metagenome | isolation source: river surface water | place: USA:Blue River Watershed | collected 2017-08-18 | reverse complement strand
TGAGCTTGTCATAAACCGTTCTGGCCACCGCACCAATTGCGGACTGGATCCACGCAACCAGGCCAGACCCCTTGCCGGTAGAGGTTGATGCAAGATCGGAACGGATGGCTGCCGTGTTGTCCGTGACTACAGCCGCCGGATCCATGTTCACCAAAGCTGTTCCGGCCGCATCCCATCCGAGCAGTCGGTTTGCAACCGGGGCCGGAAGATCTGTCTTTACACCTGCCGACGTACTGACAGACGTCTTCAGGGCTCGATCCGTCCGCTCTGCAACCTGCTGAATCAGCACAGTCAAGCGGTCAAGCGCCCCTTCGATGACTTTGGGGAAGAACGCTCCACGATTCGTGAGCTGGACGGGCTGGAGCTCTGAAACCCGACTCGCCAGGGTCAACGTCCAGCCGGAAGCCGGAGCCGTGGACATTGCCACCGACCCGCCCGGAGCGCTTTCCTGATCAGCGTTCAGCGTCACAGTGTGCGTGACCCCAAGTTCGCCGGTCGTCTCTGCGCCGTCGGCGTCCGCCAGTACGACCAGCACCTCGGAAGCAGCGAAAACCTTGTACCCGAATGGGAAGACCGTTGTGGACCCGTTTCCGGCGTATGGACCCGCCTTGCGGGTGGTGCTGGTGATCGTCATGGCCGGCAGTCTCAAGCGGACCACCGGCCACACGTGCACTGATCAGTTGGCCTTCTGGAACCCGAAGACTGGGGCCGTCACGGTCTCGTAGAGGCCATCCGTCTCGCCCTCAACGACCGCAGTCACCCCCCTGATCGTGCGGTTGATCTGCACGGACGGGATGCCGGACAGGTCGCCGATCAGGTTCAGCCCGGACCGGAAGAACGCGCGGTCAAGATCGCCCTGGTATGCCTGGGCCGCAAACGTAAACCCATCTCCGAACATGCGCACGCCGGCCGGACCTGAGTACCCGAACGACTGCTCTCCAGCCAGCGACTTGAACATCGCCGTGGCCTCTCTGGCGAATGCGAACAAGCCCATGGCATTCGACCCAACGGCCACCACGGCCTTCTTTGCGATCTCCTCCGGGTCTTCCCAGTCTCCAGAGTCTCCGGGCGTTGCCGCAGCCTTCACGGCCTCGTACAGTATGGGCGTCACGACTCCGATCAAGGCGAAGTCCCAGAATGCCGCCGCCCTGCTCTTGGTGCTGGCCGAAAGGTACAGAACATTGAGCTGTGTGTTCATGAACTCATAGAAGGCCGTGAACAACTTGAGCAGCGGGCCGCCGCGCGAGATGCCCGACTGATCGACCTCTTCCCCGCCGCCCTGCGAGTCCTTCACCGACTGGTCGGCCAGCGCAACCGCCGTGGCCTCATCGCGCCCGCCGGCAATGGCCTTTTCGTAGGCTCCGATCCACGTCGGCACATCGACGGTCTGCTGCATCTGGGCCGTCAGGAAGTATCCGTAGCGCCCCATCAACTCGCCCGCCGTGGTCTGGCCCGCCACGGTGTTTCGCAGCTCGTTCAGGTCTCGGAACATGGTGCGCGTGCGGTTCTCCATGAACTCGCTCTTTCCCTTCACCATGCGCGTGGCCTCGGCCGGATTACCCAGGTACTGCGCCACGCCCTTGGAGACCCAGCCGGCACCAACCCGGGCGAATGACTGCGTGATGCCCAGCGGCTGCAGGATGGCCGACAGGGCGTTGAACGTCAGGGCCGCCGTGCTCACGTTCTTGCGGATGAACCCTGCCGCCGCCTCGTGCGCGCGCTCCAGGCGCTTGGAGCCGGCCACGATGTCATCGCGCCACTTCTCCAGCTCGGACTTCACGTTCGCGCCGTAGTGCTCACGAATGGCCGCGTCCAGGGTCTTGGACTTGAGCAGCTTGTTCGCGTCGACCACCCACTCGTGCCAGGCCAAATCGTGGATCACGTCGTTGGTGCCCGAGTACAGGCCCTGCAGGTTCAGCAGCAGCGGCCGGCCCTTGACCTCCTCCACCCGCGACTTGGTGAAGCTGCGCGAAGTGGTGGCCACTCCGTAGGCTGCCTTCATGGCATTCTTCCCATCCTGGGCCTGTGCGTGCTGGCTGGCCTGCAGGTTCGTGGCCTTGTCGAACACCACCGGGTGGTAGCCGCCGCGCAGACTCAACTCCTTGCCGTCAGACGTGCGCACATTGAACCGGCGGGCATCGATCCACTCTGGCTCAACACCGGTCACGCGCCGCTCTTTGGCAGCGATCTCCGGGCGGTAGCTCTCGAAGTGGTCCCACACGGCTTGCACCGCGTGCCACTCAGCCTCCGACAGCGAGCGCAGCACGGCGTGGATCTGCGGCATGGACAGCGTCTTCGTCTGCTCGCTGCCGGCAATGCCGCCATCCATCAGGCGCTGCAGGTTGCTCTCGTTGCCGTAGTTGCAGGCGATGGCGAACCGCTCTTCCCAGTTCAGCGACGTGCCAAGCTCCGGGAAGAACTTGCCCTTTCCGATCTTGTCCATCGCCGGCACATCCTTGAGGATCGGCTGCAGGATGGTCATGAGCCGGCCTGTGGCCTCGGCCCGCTTCGTCGTCTCCCAGGCCGCGCGCTCGTTGGCCGGCCGGATCAGCGTGTTCCACCAGGCGCCGCCGTCCTGCCCGCCGTCGAAGATCCGCGCCCACGTGGCCGCCTTGATGTGGTTCACGCCGAACTGCTTGACGCGCGCCAGCTTGCGCCCCACCAGCGTGTTCGAGGTGCGCACGTTCTTGCCGCTGGACCGGGCGTTGCCCACCAGCGTGGCCGCCAGTTCGTCGCGCTTCTCGGCGTAGGTCTTGCCGTCCTTGGCTGTGAGCAGCTTGTCCTTCAGGCGGCCCAGGTGCTCGATCTGCTTGATGGTGTCGCGCAGACCCCGCAGCTCTTCGAGCGTCGCGTCTTGCACCGGTTTGACGGCGCTGCGCTCGATGGCCTCGGCCAGCAGCTTGATGCGCTCCTCGTCGTCCGGATAGACCAGATTCCCCGAGGCGTCGCGCTGCTCCACCGCCACCTTGTAGGCCGCAGCCTCTTCGACCGACAGCATCGACTCGGAGATGACCGGGATCTCTCCGGCGTTTAGGCGGGACTGCACCCAGGTGCGCAGGCTGGCTGTGCGCTCGATCTGGGCGCCGCTCTGGGTGCGCAGGGTGTACTGGTCGAGCAGGGCGTCTATCTGCTCCAGGTACTCGGTCGGGATCGACTGGCGCGCGCCCTTGCGGTCGAAGCCGCGAAGGTACCGGAGGATCTTCTCGGCCTCCTCCCGGCCCTTCACCGCCGCGCGCTCGGCCTCGGTCTGCACGAGCTGGCCGCGCTTCTCGGCCGCCGCCGTCTCGATGTCTCCGGCGCGCATGGCCTTGAGCGCCGCCCGGCCGGCGCGGGCCGCGGCGTTCGCGAACTCCACCGGCCGGATGTCGCGGATGCGCTTGCCGGAGATGAGCTGGGCCGCGTAGCTGCGGGCGGCCTTGGCCATCAGGTCCACGTGACCCTTGCCCTGCTTCTCGGTGACGGAGCCGGCGCGCTGCAGGGCGGCCAGCTCGGACGCCACCATCTTGGCCCGGGCCTGGTTGTGCACCGCCTCGTCGGCCAGGCGCTCGATGGCTGCCTGGCTGGATAGCTCGCCGTGCTCCTGAAGCATCCGGGCATCGGCAAGCGCCTTCACCGCGTCGCGCGGAGACTCGGCATCAGCCAGGGCGCGGGCCATCTCGTCCGCACTGCTGAAACCGAATGTCTCGGCCACGATCTCGGGATGCACGCCGCGGGCATCGCTGGTCATGCGCCGAGCCGACAACTTGCGCCACAGCGCCGCATCTCCCGTGCCGTACATCTCGCGCAGCACCTCGGTGGACAGCTTGCCGTGCGTGAGGTGATCGTCCAGCATGTCGGCCGGCGCGTCACCTTGGGCCGCGCGGTAGCGCTCGGCATAGTCGTGCTCGACGCTGAACACGTCGGTTCCGCGCCGCTGCGAGTCGAATGCCGCTTCGAGGTCCGCCACGTCGCCCTTTCCGAACTCGTCAGGCAGCAGGTAACCGGCCTCCACCAGTCGCTCTGTCATGGCGTCCAGGCTCAGCCCCCCAGACTTGCGCAGCACCGGATGTCCGAACACGCCGGACTTCAGCTTGTCCTTCGGGTCGACCCCCCACTGTCCGTGCACCTCGTCTCGGTTCAGGCCGCCCATCTTGGCGATGGCTTCGAACAGGTTGTCCTTCGACGGGTCCAGATCTCCCGACTTCTTGACCCGCGGCGCCGGCTGCGCGGCCTGATCCTGCTCACCCTTGCCCGTCAGGAACGCCCACGCCCGATAGACCGGCTGGCTCATCACCTCCCGGCGCACCTGCATCTCGACCTCGGCACGCAGCCCGGCCGCCTGCTTCTTCAGCTTCTTGACCTCCCGGCCGTGGGCGTTGCGAAGCCACTGCATGTCACGCAGCCCGCGCGCTTGCAGCTGCTCAACCGCTTCGGCCGTGGCCTGGCCGCCCAGCGCGTTGTAGGCCTGCCAGTCTTCCGGCGTCATCCCGGCCTGCTCGGCGCTGTCGAACAGCGGGCCCATGTCGCGCGCGGCCTTCGCGTCCTGGATCTGCTGATCGGTGGCCAGCATCCGGTCCATGACGCCTCGCACGTCATCGGTCAGCTCGACGTTCAGGGACGCCAGCTTCTTGTAGATGCTCACCAGCCACGAGCGGAAGCGCTGGAACGCGCCCTGCAGCTCCAGGCTTGGGGCCTTGCCCTCGAAGGCGTAGGCCTCGAAGCCCCTGGCGAACTTCTCGTGGTGCTCGCGCTGCTCATCCACGGACATGGAGTGCCACAGGTCCAGCGCGGACAGCTCGCCGTCACCCTTGATTCCGAACCACGCCAGCGTGATGTTCGCGTCGTCCAGGATCTGCTGCTCGCCTTCGGTCAGGGCCTCGCCAGTGCTGATCGTATCCAGGTCTAGAACGAACTCGTTTGCGTCAACCTCGGCGCCAGATAGCGCAGCGGACGGCACATCCACATAGGACATGACGGCATCTCGCCCATAGCTGGAGCGGTAGTAGTCGGCATATGCCACGTCATCCGTGTAGAACTTCCCGGGTCTACCGGATGGATCGGTTCGCTTCAGCCCTTCCTTATCGAACACATCCTCGAACCTGACTGTTGGGCTTTCCGCCCTGAACAGCCTGGTGAAACCTTCGCGAACAGGCGGGAGACCGGACAGCGTTTCCTGTGCATCGAACACGCCGCTTTTGAATTTTGGAATGAGAACCGTCTCTTTGACGCGTCCGCCGCGCTTGCGCCCCTCGATGCGCGATGCCAGATCCGCCTGAGCCTGCAGGAAGAAATGCCCACTCTCATGGAGAAATGAGCTCAAATCCGCCCCCTTGAACAGACTGATCACGCTCGGAGTCTGCGTGATGTCGTCGCCGAAGGTTATCTGAGCGCGGGCGCTTTGCTCGAACTCGCGCAGCTTCTCGTCTACACTTTCTTCGGAGGCGTCGGAGAGGCGAGCTGTGTCACCCTCTCCCGCAAGCCCGGCAGTGTCCGTCGTCGTGCCGGTCCCCTCTTCCCCCCACACCAGATCGATGTCACCCAACACGGGGTGATTCAGCGCGCCGATGGCTTCTCCTGAGCGCTGCTGCATCAGGTGGTCAATGGCGCCCTGGGCATCGCCCTTGAACTGATCGAACTGAGGGCCAAAGGCGCCGACCTTCGCCGACTGTTCCAACACCTTTCCGGGGGCCTGCCCATCTCGCCGAACCTGCAGCGGGTAGCGCTGGGCCATCTCGGTGGGCGAAATCCCCAGCCGCTGTGCCTGCGTGCTGTAGAAGTCGGCCACCAGCTCGGCATAGGACCGGTTTACGTCCGGGGTGAAGCGCTTGGCCGCGTCGAGCTGGGCCGCGAAGTCGTCGCGCACCTGGTCGCGCTTGGCGCGTGTCTCTTCGTTGGCCTGTTGCGTGTCCAGCGCCTTGCCGATGACGTCCTGCATCTCCTGCCCGCGCTGGGCCATGTACTCCCGGGCCTGCGACTGGCTCATGCCGTCCTCGCTCGTGCGGGCGTGCTCGATCAGGGCCTGAGCGAACTCGGCACCCGGTGCGGCGTGCAGGAACTCGGCCGCCGGCACGGTCAGGTCGGCACCGGACTCAACGGCCCGCTCAAGCTGCGCCGCCACGCTGGGCATGGCCTGGGCCAGCTTCTGCATGTCCACGCCTCCGGCGGCCAGCGCCTTCGGGTCGAGGTAGATCTTCTCGATGCCGCCCTCGTGCAGCGACTGCGCGAAGCTGGCGAAGGCCTCGGGGTCGCGCTCGCGCAGCTTGGACTGCTCGGCCAGCGTCACCATCTCGCCCAGCGTCTGGGCGTGCTGATCGGCCTGCTGCGCCCGGGCCTCTTGCCGAGCACCGCGCGTGCGCACATGCAGCGCGCCTTCCACCACGCTGCGCACGATAGCTCCCACCGCCGCGCCGACGCCGCCGGCCTGCACCGCGTCAGCCACGCCGATCTTCTGATCCGGATTGGTCAGCCCCTTCTGGAGCAGGTCCTGCAGCAGGTTCTCGCTGAACTCCTGCCCGCCCTCGGATGCGCCGGCCACGCCGATGCGCGCCAGCGCCTTGGCCAGCGTCGACTTCACCGGCTCTGCCACCGGCCCGAGCAGCTTGTCGAGCGCCCACTTCTCAGTGATGCCCGTGACAGCGCCGCCGCCCAGCACGGCCAGGTCCTTCTTCCACTGCGGGGCCTTGTCGTCCTGCACCTTCTCGTCCATCTGGCCGAAGCCCTGCAGGAACAGCGTGCCAGGACCCAGCAGCATGGATGCCGGCACCTGGGAAACGATCTGCCCGAGGCCACCGGCCACCTGATCGCCGAAACTCTGCGGCCCGCCCGGCATGATGTCCTTGCGCGCCGCACCAGACACGATCTGCCCGGCGCGCTTGAAGTCCGTCCCAGCCAGATCCGCCGACAGGCCGGCGCGGGCCTCTGGCGTCATGGCGCCACCGCGCGGCGTCGGCAGCATGTCGGCCAGGACATTGGTCAGGTTGCGCTGCCCGATCTCCATGGCAGCGCCTGCCCCGCGCAGCATGAGACCAGCGCCATCGACGGCGCCGCCGGCAAACATGCGGGCCTTGCGCTCGATCTCCTTGAGTACCCCCACGTCGTCGTGAGCGATGTTGGCGTTGTTCTGATCGGCCAGCCACTTGGCGAGCGCCGGGGACTCGCCGAACAGGCTGTCCGGGTTCACCTGGGCGATTGCCGCCTGCCGCTTGGCCTCATCCGGCGCAGCTTTCACGATGTCCACTGGCAGACCGGCCGACTTCGCCACCCGGCGCCACTCGGCCTCGAACTCCGGGTTCTGCCCGACCGCGTTGTGCACTGCGCCACGAAGCGGCCCCACGGGGTCGAATCCTCCATGGCCAGAGGCCACCGCATCGGCCGCAGCCGAGAAATCCAGATCACCAGCCACCCGATACCCCCTTGTTCGATTGCGCCGTCTGCGTAGGCTTGGGCGCCTGCTTGTTCATTGCCGTCCAGTAGACGGACAGGATCTGAGCCTCGGTTGGAGCCGACAGGCCCCGCTTCTTCCACTCGGCCTTGATGGCGTCGACGGCTCCGCTCGGGATGTCGCTGGCCTTCATGGTCAGGAGCGGCTTCTGCTCTCCACTCGAGAACCACCCGCCCTTCGTCGTGCCGTTCTTGGCAAACAGCCCACCCACCTCTGTGCGCATCTCGGCGTCGCTGAGTTGCTTTCCGGTGCGCGCCTGCACGCCTAGGATGTGCTGCTGCACTTGCATCCGGATGGCGCCGATGCGGGCTTGATCCGCCTCGTCCTTGGGCTTCGGGTTCACCCCGTAGACCCTCAGCATGTCGTCCACCTGGGCGTTGATCCCTCCGGCCAAGTCGCCGGCCTTGTTGGAACCGTCACCGCCGGGCTTGCGCAGATCCGCCCGGCGCTTGGCCGTCGCCTGCCAGTCGGACTCGGACAGCGAGTGCCGAAGCGCGAACATCTGGTCGTCGCTCAAGCTCTTCAGGTACTCCGGGTCCTGGACCTTCTGGAAGACCACCGGCTCGGTGTAGTCGTCTCCCTTGCGGATCTTCTGCCCGTAGGCCAGCAGGTTGTCGCGCTTGCCTGGAGGGATCAGGCTCTTGACCGACTCGGGGAGCGCATCGAACCGGCCCCCGTTGGCATCGAGCGCCTTCATGACGGCCGCCTCGTTCTGCTCATCCTGCTGCTTGCGGGCCTTCTGGTGGTCCTCGAAGGCCTGGGCCGCCCGGCGCTCAGCGACTTCGCGCGCCACTGGGCTCGGGTTGGCGCCCAGCGCCTGAACCGCACGGGCCGTCACTTCCTCGATGGTCGGCTCTGGGGCCGTGCGCCACCCGTTCTCACGAGACTGACCGAGAAGCGCCATGTTCTTCTGCACGTAGGCCTGCGTCTCTGCCGGCATGAGAGACAGCCAGTTCTCGCCGCCTTTCTTCATGGCCTTGTTCAGAGCTCCTGGCCCGGCGTTGTAGGCCGCCCATGCCTTGGCTGGATCGCCCTTGTACTCCTTCATCATGGCGCCGAGGTAGTCGCGGCCAACACGCGCCAGTTCGTCCGGGCTGTCGTTCTGGGCTGGACGGACTCCATACCCAGGGTCTCGGTTGGTGCCCGGCATCACCTGCATTTCTCCCTGGGCGCCCGCCGAGCTTGTCAGCAGCTTCCCGTCTGCACCGTAGCGCCGTCCGCGGCTTTCGGTGTGCATGGTGACCTTGACCATGCTGGCGTGCAAACCTGCGGGCGGTACACCAGACTGAACGGTAATCGAGCGCAAAGCATCCTCAGGTGTCGGCGACATCATGGGCCTGAAATCTCTCATGGCTGCATCACCTGCCGCCATGCCTGCACTCTTGTCGTCCAAGTCCTTCAGGTGAGCCCGTGTCTGGATGATGTCGGAAGGTGCCATCCGAGAGCCGTACCGCTCAAGATAGGCCTTCGCATACCCGGAGTCACCGCCGTCGATGATCGATCGCATGGCCAGAGAGTGCCCATGCGACTCGGCCTTGAGCGCGAACTGGTCAGCCCATTCGGCGCTGAAGCCCTTGAGCTGGGCCAGGCGCCACGCATGGTCACGCACCCGTGTGGATGCCTTGTCCACCTCGGCCTGGTCGCGCGCGTTGATGGCGATGTCGCGCAGCCCCGTGTTGACGATGGACTCGCTGGTGCTGGTCAGGTAGGTTTCCAGCTCGGCCGCCTCGTGGCGCTGCACGCCGGCCCGGAACGTCGCCACCATGCCGCCAGACGACTGCTCGAACGCTCGGCGCTGAGCGTCGTTGCTCAGGCCCTTTCCGGCCGCGGTGATTGCGTCCTGAAAGCGCGCGGCATAGTCCTCGCTGACCGGCTTGCGACCCTCTCCAGGCATGGCCGCTTCGCCCTTGAGCGAAAGGAACCCGATGTCTTTGTCATGCGTGAGCCGGAGCTGAGCCTCTTTGGCCTGGTTCAGGGCGTCATCCACCCGCACGCGGTTCGCGCGCTCCAGGATGTCCGTCTCGATGGACGCCATGGCGCCGCCGGCCTGCTGGACCGCCCCGCCGAGCGCCCCCATCTGCTGGGCAGCAATGGCATCACCACGCGGCGCGGACGGAACAGAGAAGCCGCCGCCGGATGTCGGGCGGGTCGTGACGTTGAAGCTGTCGACGGTAGGGATTCGAGGCATCACCAGTTCCCGGAAGAGGCGAGCGAGCCGCGTAGGCCCTGGGGCTGCGGCGTTGACAGCGAGCCGTATACGCTGCTGGCGCCGAGCGGGATGCGAAGGCCACCAGACCCGGACACCGCCGGCCCGCTCTTGTCAAATGCGCCCGCCCTGTCCAGGTCGTAGTACTTGCCGGCGATCTGCGACGCGCTGCCGAGCAGTGACGTGGTGGCCGCCATGCCCGGGCTGATCGCGCTTGACGCGCCGCGCGCCATGGTGGCCTGATTGCGGTAGTTGGTCGCCTGGGTGCGGTGGCCCCACGCGGCACGCACCGCGTTGACCTTGATCGCGTTGAGATCCAGCTCTTTGGCAAGATCGGTGGATGCCTGGACCTCGGCCGCGCTGCCCACGCTCAGATCCACACCGCTGGCTGCCAGCCCGGCCCGCTGGGTGGACTTCATCGCCCCGTACTTGAGAGAGGTCTGGGCAATCTCTTCGTTGCCAGCCTGCAGCGTCTGCTGAGCAGATCGCTCGGACGCCTGGGCGTTCAGCTCAGCCATCTGGGCGTTGAACTCCAGCTCATCCTTCTGCGCCCGTGCGCTGGACCATGCCGACACCATCTGCGTTGCGGCTCCGGCCCCCATGAATGCCATCGAGTTGAGCACGTGTGCACCTCCTGTTGGCCTGCACTGTGGCCGTCAGGGGGTGTCACACGTGCACCAATCAGCCCCCGATGGCCACCTCGGCAGTCACACTCACGACGGTCAGCGGCAGCGGATCGGCCTGCCGGATGTAGAGCTGACCACCAGCCCCCCATGCTGGGTCCAGCATCACCTCCATCTCTTCCGACACCAGACCCACCGGCACGCCGTAAGGCTCGGTCGTGCGTTGCTTGGCCTCTCTCAGCTTGTCCGCCGACGGCCCGACGAACAGTCCGCTCGAACGGAACACGCGGACCCACGCCTTGTTCACGTTCTTTGGCCGGCCTTGCCCAAAACCACCGTCGATCTGCTGGGACAGCGGCAGCGTCTGCAGGTCGCACACGTAGGGCAGCCCGACATGTACCACGGTGGCAGGCTGGTCGAGCGTGACGGACCCACCCGTCACCACCCGCTGGGCATGCACCGCGCCGTCGGCCAGGATCGAAACCGTAGTCCCCTCCAGGTGGCCCAGGCCGGTCAATGTCGACGTGGCCGAGCCGCGGTAGGTCAGTCCGCAGTCGACGAAGAACTGGTCCTCTTGGGCGATGGCGTGGCGGGACTCCATGCGCTCCACAAACCGCGTCACCGTTCCGCCGATGGTGCGAGCCACCACGACATAGAGCACGTCCTCGGCACCCTCGGCCACCACGCAACAGGACTCGAACACGCCGTCCGTGTCGTGCTGCGCCCAGGCCCCGATCTGCTGCTCGGGGACGTAGGTCAGCGACAGCAGCTTGCCCGATGAGCTGACGAACCAGACCACCGGAATTGGCGCCTTCCCATAGGCCATGTCTCGGATCTCGAACCCGTCGAACAGATGGGGCGCCCGCAGGCTCATGTCTCCCGTCACGTACCCGCTGGCCTGCCAGTCGAACCCCATCTCTCGAACGTGCCCCCCGCGGGCCGCGCAGTACAGGATCGAGTTGTTGATGATGGCCGGCTGCACGTTGCTGGCGCCGACGTAGGACTGAGGGCGCGCGTTGATCGTGCTGGGGGTGAGCGCGTCGCCTGAACTGCTGATCTTCCACTCGGCCGACGACGTGAGCAGCAGCAGTTGGCCCAGCGGGACGATGTGCCGAATGGTGTTCATCTCGCGCGCGGCGATGCGGAACTTCAGCCGGTCGTCATCCTTGCTTGGCAGAGAGTAGGCCATGGCTGACTCAGTACCGGACCTTGTGGCCCAGAACGTCTGCGGGTCAACGATGGTCCCGGCGAAGCATCGGCGCTGCTCGAAGTACGCCACGGCGCCAGGGTAATTCCCGGATGAACCGAACGGAGTCTCGTACCGCGGCGGCGTGAGTGAAAGGTCTGGAGAGATGTTGTCATCGATCAGAGACAGGCCATCGGTCTGACCGATGTAGCCGTACACACCTCCCTGCATCTTGTAGACGCGGTATCGGGCAGCTCCAGAAGCTGCGACCCAGGAAAGAGCCGTCGTGCACCCTGTCTCGAATAGATTACCTCCAACCGTCACACCGGCCAGCGCGGACGACTCGTTTCCGTCTGCATCTACCGAAGTCACGCCATATGAGTAGCTGTACTTCGGTGGGTTTGTGAAGCCGGTGCAAAGAGCTGAAAAACTGCTTGGCGACAAGATGGTTGGCGTCAGTGACACGATGGAGTACGTCCAGCTCGTGCCACCCAGTCTCCGAAATTCGGCCGGTGGATAGTTGGGGTGAACTACCGTGAGCACATCGGCAGACTGCACGAAATGCAGATCCTGCAGAACGTCCTCTGTGTAAGGCGTCGTGATCTCGTAGGGAGCCGCGCCGCTCAGGATCGTGCCGCCCTGCGTGTGAAAGCGGACATACCCGGCGCCGAACTCCAGCACCACCGTCTGGTCGCTGGAGAAGGTAAACGGGATCAGCCGGGCTTTCTGGCCGAGCGTCTTGGTGGCTCGCACCATGCGAAGCCCGGCGCGGTTCTCTGCTGGCCCCTGCGGCTTGACGACGAAGTTGCGCAGCAGCGCCGCCCCGGTCTGGAACTTGATGTCGTCGATCCGCCCGTACAGCTCTGGCGTGACCTCTCCGCCACCGAACGACTGCTTGAAGAATCGTGTGTTGGCCATGGTCAGCGCGCCGCAATCCAGGGAGCCGCCACGCGAGGGCGGGACACGCGGCGCTGCACGGCGTCACGGCTGCGCGCCAGCTCCAGGTACTTCATGGCTGTGCCGGTGCACTGCTGGGCCATCTTCGCCCCGACATCACCCTTCAGGATGGGTCCCGCCAGCATCGATGCCAGATGCCACGACAGGGCCAGCACGAACAGGGGAGAGAACCGGATGGCGTCCGTCACGGTGGACTGGTCCTGAACGGACGAGTTGTACAGCAGCACCGCATCCGCTTGGTCGGAATGCAGCACCCGCGTGCCGTCCGCCAGCGAACCCATGACGAACTCGGCCGGAACCGGGGCACCAGCCTCCACCCCGTCACCCGTGGCGCCCGGTGCGTGAACAGAGATGGCCGCCACGAAGTCGACTGGCAGCGCGTAGGTGTAGGTCCACTCGGTCGAGTCCGCTGTGGCGAGCTGGGCCAGCGCCGCCCGCTTGGTCGAGAAGTTCCACGCGTGCATCTCCAGGAGCGAGTCCCGCGCGATGGGGTAGAACCGAGCGCAGTGCTCGGCCTGCACGGACCCCTCGGGCGGGTCGATGCTGGAAACGGTGGCCGTGTCTCCCAGGTGGGACAGGGCCAGATTGCAGATGTCGAGAACGGAAGCCATGTTGGCTCTCCCATGAAAAACGGGGGCGCGGTTTCCCGGCCCCCGTAGGTTTCAACGCGCGGCCGATCAGGCGCCGTTGGTCTGGGCCTTTTCGATGGCCTCGGAGCCCATGGAGGCCAGCTTGTCTGTCGGGATGTTGGAAGGGAACTCCAGGCCCAGGGACAGGGCCTCGGCCTTCAGCTCATCGCGCGACATGGGTCCATCTTCGGATGCGGCCAGCTTGTCGGTCGGCTTGTCCAGCGACTCCAGGTTCGAGCCCATCTCGCCTTCGTAGTCGACCACCTCGCCGACTTCCACCAGCCTGTCGCCGATGAACGACTTCTGCAGCACCTTGTACTTGGGCATGCTCGGTCCTCCTTACGCCACCACGATGCCGGACGGGTAGAACTTGCGTCCGTTCTGCACGGTGTCGTCGCCCAGCTCAGCGAACAGCGTGCCGGCGCTACCGGTGCCGGTCGGGGTGTAGCGGGCGCCCATGTAGCGGCGGCCGATCCCTCCGACGTAGGGAGACACGCACACCGCGAACGATGCGCCGGCCGTCAGGCGGGCCACGGGGATGCCCTTGAGCGCGGCCACGGACTCGACGTTGGTCGTCAGGGCCGCGTCGTCGGCGATGACCACCTCGATGTCCAGGGCGGTCAGCCCGGCAAACGCGGTGCCGATCTGCACGCGCAGGTCCAGGGCGTCGCCAGCGCCCATGTCGCGCTTGGTGCCCAGGTCGATGGTATTGGTGGACAGCACGGCAGACGAACCGGTGACGGTTTGGAACTGCGTGACGCCAGCGGCCGAGTAGCCGCCGGACAGGATGAGGTTCTTGTCGATGATCATGTCCGGATCTCCTTAGACCACGCGGGCCTCGGTATTGAGCAGGGCGTCCACCTTGCGCAGCGGCACGCCCTGGAACGACAGCCACGAGTGCGGGGCGCCGTACTGGTTCAGGCCCTCGCGGATATTCAGCACGTTCTGCGTGCGGTCCAGCGCCTGGATGCTCAGGCCCTCGTGCACCGAGCGGTTCATGTAGAACGCCATGCGCCCCATGTTCGCGTTCGGGATGCGGTAGAGCGCCTTCTGCATCATCTTGATGATGGCCGTGGCCGCCGTCGGAGCCTGGGTTCCGGTGCCGCCCACCATGTCCGAGACGTCGATGTTCGCGATGCGAACCGCGAAGCGCCAGTCCTTGACCACCAGGCCGTTCTTCCACTGGTAGTGGGTCTGGTAGGCCTTGTACGGGTTGTTGTTCTCGTCGTAGACGGTCAGGATGCCGTCGTCCTCCTGGCGCAACCCCTTGACAGAGCCTTTAGGATAGGTGCCAAACACGGTGTTCTCGCCCCAGCACATCAACCACATCGATGTGTTGTCGGTGCTGGTGCCGCCAGCATCCAGGATGTTCTGCGCGTTTCCGGCCGACAGCGACGAGTACCGCGGGGCCAGTCCGAGGAACTGGCGAGGATCGTTGGCGGGGTTGCCGTAGAACAGCTTCGATGCCATTTCCTGGTTCATAGCCTCCAAGAAGGCGACGTCCTCCGATTGTCGGAATGCCTCGGTATTCCCGTTCAGATCAGCCAATTCAGTATCCACATTGGAGTACGCCTCCAGCATGCCCACCGATTCGGTAGCCTGAGCCGTGGTCGACTTGCCGCGCGGAACACCCTGGTTGATCGCACGCCAGAAAACTGACGGGAGCCCGGTTCGGATGGTGGTCTTGTGACCGGTCGGAAGATTTCCCTCGACGAACAGCATGTCCGTGAGTATCTCGTTGGTCTGTGACAGCGTCTCGGCGATTTGAGATTCGACGCTTCCGTCTTCCCCTTGACGCTTGGACCAGTCGGCCAGCGTGAGGGCGTTTGCATTCAGTAGTGCCATTGCTCAGTTCCTTTTTCAGTTGAGCTTCGAATTCGGGTACAGAGGCGCCCTCTGCCTTGAAGATCCAGATGTGCCAGACGTCAGAACCTTGTCGTCGCTGATTGCTTTCCCGGCCCGGTAGAACGCCCGGATGATTTCCGGGTGATTGCCGAGGCCGGATCCGTTGAGCAGGTCGCGCAGCTCGGGCGTGCCGAACTGGTCCATGGCCTTGCGAGCCACGGTCAGGGACTCGGTGAGCTTGTCTCCCCCGAATTCCTTGTCCGCCTTCGCGCTTTCGGTCCAGCCGGTGACGACGGCCGCGAGGCCTTCTTCCTGCTTGGCCTTGAGCGCCGGGGCCAGCTTGTCGAGCATCTTCTGCGCCGACTCCTGGGGCAGGTTCAGCTCGCGGGCCACGGCCTCGAACTCACCCAGAACCTTCGGATCGAATGCATCGCCTTCGGGGGCGGTGAACTCGTACTTCTCCGGGGCGCCAGCGGGCTTTTCCTCGTGCTTCTGCTCGGCGGACTTGCCATCAGCATCGGAGGCTTGCGCTTGCTGCTCTGCCGTCTCCACCGCAGCGGTAGCGGTCGATTCGGCTTCAGATGACGACGCCAGGCTCTCGGTTGCTTCTGCGGCCGGCGTCATCAGGGTTTCGGTCGTCATGGGACTCCTTCAGCATCGTGGTGTACAGCTCGGGACAGAGCGCGGTCAGTTGCGCCATGAGCCGGAAGCCTTCCTGCTTGGCGCCCTCGGTGAACGCCATCTGCATGGAGTTGGTCGAGAATGACGTGCGGAACACTCCGGCCCGGTCGAGCTGGCGCCGAACGATGCGGCGCCCGCGCTTGCTGCCCATGAGCCACTTCAGGTCCGACTCTTCCGTGTCGCGTTCGAACTTTCGCGCTTCGGCCATGGCCTGACGCTGGTCT
>JACCDZ010265440.1_pt1 | contig 15779 bp, 9 predicted proteins | sample 7449551 | NCBI WGS metagenome assembly JACCDZ01 (sample SAMN15323452, study PRJNA562643) | freshwater metagenome | isolation source: river surface water | place: USA:Blue River Watershed | collected 2017-08-18 | reverse complement strand
GCCTACATGCCATGGCAGGGTTACAACTTCGAGGATGCGATTGTAATCTCTGAAAAGGTAGTGAAAGACGATTGGTATACAACTGTTTACATTACTGAATTTGAATTGGAAGTTCGCGATACAAAGCGTGGTGAGGAAGAGTTAACGAATGATATTCCAAACGTAAGTGAGGAAATGACTCGCAACTTGGACGAAAACGGTTTGATTCGTGTGGGTGCTGAGGTGAAGGAAGGTGATATTTTGATCGGTAAAATCACTCCAAAAGGAGAGACTGAACCATCACCTGAAGAGAAGTTGTTGCGCGCCATCTTTGGAGACAAAGCGGGTGACGTGAAAGACGCTTCTTTGAAAGCTTCTCCTGGTGCTCAAGGTGTTGTTATCGATAAAAAATTGTTCTCTAAGAGCAAAAAAGATAAAGGCACTCGCAGTGGAGATAAAACCCGCTTGTCGAAAATGGATGACGACCACCGCAAGGATTTGGGTCATTTGAAAGATGAGTTGGTGAAAAAATTGTTCCAATTGGTTGGTGGCAAGACTTCACAAGGTGTTTACAACATGTACAGCGAGGAATTGATTCCAAAGGGTACAAAATTCACTCAGAAGAATTTGATGAGCATTGATTACAGCAATGTGAACTATCACAATTGGACGAGTGATTCTGATAAGAACGATTTCGTGGTTCGTTGTTTAACCAACTACATCAATGTTCACAATGAGAAGGTGACCAATTACAAGCGCGATCATTACTCAATCAGTGTGGGTGATGAATTGCCAACCGGAATTTTGCAATTGGCTAAGGTTTATGTTGCCAACAAGCGTAAATTGAAGGTGGGCGATAAGATGGCGGGTCGTCACGGAAACAAGGGTATCGTAGCACGCATTGTGCGTGAGGAAGATATGCCATTCTTGGACGATGGAACTCCGATGGATATCGTATTGAACCCATTGGGTGTACCTTCACGTATGAACTTGGGTCAGATTTACGAAACTGTATTGGCATGGGCTGGTAAGGAAATGGGCGTTCGTTTTGCGACACCGATTTTCGATGGAGCTACCATGGCTGAGATCGACGAGGTAACTGAAAAAGCAGGTATCCCGAAGAACGGTTTGGTTTATTTGAACGATGGTTTGAGCGGTGTGAAATTTGATCAACCCACTACTGTAGGTATCAGTTACATGTTGAAATTGGGACACATGGTGGATGATAAGATGCACGCACGTTCAATCGGGCCATACTCTCTCATTACTCAACAGCCGTTGGGTGGTAAGGCGCAGTTTGGTGGTCAGCGTTTCGGTGAAATGGAAGTGTGGGCGTTGGAGGCATTTGGTGCTGCCAACATCTTACGCGAGATTCTCACAGTGAAATCGGATGACATTACCGGTCGTGCGAAGGCATATGAGGCCATTGTTAAGGGTGATAACATCACAAACATTGGCACACCAGAATCGTTCAACGTATTGCTCCACGAGCTCCGTGGTTTGGGCTTGGAAGTAACATTTATGGATTAATCCCCAGAAACCAATCATGCAACTTCAAAAGAAAACACAAAAACAAGGGAGTAACTTTAGCAAGATTCGTATCTCGCTTGCATCTCCTGAAAACATATTACGTCGCAGTTTCGGTGAAGTAGTTAAACCCGAAACCATTAACTATCGCAGTTATAAGCCTGAAATGGGCGGATTGTTCTGTGAGCGCATTTTCGGTCCAATCAAGGATTACGAATGTCATTGCGGTAAATACAAGCGTATCCGTTACAAGGGTATTGTTTGTGACCGTTGTGGTGTAGAGGTAACCGAGAAGAAGGTACGTAGAGAGCGCATGGGTCACATCAATTTGGTGGTACCTGTAGCGCACATTTGGTACTTCCGTTCTTTGCCGAACAAAATTGGTTATTTGTTGGGAATCCCTACCAAGAAATTGGATATGGTGATTTACTATGAGCGTTATGTAGTGGTTCAGACCGGTGCAGCGAGCAATGTGAATTACTTGGATTTGTTAACAGAGGAAGAGTACTTAGACATTTTGGATTCTTTGCCAAAAGAAAACCAGATGTTGGAGAATTCTGACCCCAACAAATTTGTAGCTATGATGGGTGCAGAGGCATTGGAAGAGTTGTTGAAGCGTGTGAATTTGGACACGTTGAGCTACGACTTGCGTAACCAAGCTGCTACTGAGACTTCACAGCAACGTAAGCAAGAGGCGTTGAAGCGTTTGAAAGTCATCGAAAGCTTCCGCGGTGCTCAGTTGACTGGTGAAAATCGCCCTGAGTGGATGATCATGAAGATGTTACCAGTAATTCCACCAGAATTGCGCCCGTTGGTGCCATTGGAAGGTGGAAGATTTGCTACATCGGATTTGAATGATTTGTATCGCCGTGTAATTATCCGTAACAACCGTTTGAAGCGTTTGGTTGAGATCAAAGCCCCAGAGGTGATCTTGCGTAACGAAAAGCGTATGTTGCAGGAAGCGGTGGATTCATTGTTGGATAACACCCGTCGTGCAAGTGCTGTAAAGAGCGAAGGCAATCGTCCGTTGAAATCTTTGAGCGATATGCTTAAGGGTAAGCAAGGTCGTTTCCGTCAGAACTTGTTGGGTAAGCGTGTGGATTATTCTGGTCGTTCGGTTATTGTTGTTGGACCTACACTTAAATTGAATGAGTGTGGTTTGCCAAAGAACATGGCGGCGGAATTATTTAAACCGTTTATTATCCGTAAATTGATTGAAAGGGGTATCGTAAAAACCGTGAAAACTGCGAAGAAAATCGTAGAGAAAAAAGATCCGGTGATTTGGGATATCTTGGAAAATATTTTGAAGGGTCATCCAGTGTTGTTGAACCGTGCTCCTACGCTTCACAGATTGGGTATTCAGGCTTTCCAACCCAAGTTGGTTGAGGGCAAGGCCATTCAATTGCACCCATTGGTATGTTCAGGATTCAACGCGGATTTTGACGGTGACCAAATGGCGGTTCACGTTCCTTTGGGCAATGCCGCTGTTGCAGAAGCGCAGTTGTTGATGTTGGCATCGCACAACATTTTGAACCCAGCGAACGGTGCACCAATTACAGTACCTTCTCAGGATATGATCTTGGGATTGTATTACATCACCAAAGAGCGTAAATCTACCCCAGAGCATCCAGTGAAAGGTGAAGGTTTGTCGTTTTATGGTGCTGAAGAAGCCATCATCGCTTACAACGAAGGCAGGGCTGAATTGCACTCAAAGGTGAAGTGTAAGGCCACTGTATTGGAGAACGGTGAATTGGTAGAAAAGATCATTGATACCACCATCGGAAGAATCATCTTTAACCAAGTGGTTCCGAAGGAAGTTGGATACATCAACGAATTGTTGAAGAAAAAGAACTTACGTGACATCATCACCAAGATCATTCGCTTCAGCGGTGTTGCCAAAGCAGCAGATTTCTTGGATAACATCAAGAACTTGGGCTTCCACTATGCATTTAAAGGTGGATTGAGCTTTAACTTGAGTTATGTGAAGATTCCTGTTGAAAAGGAACAGTTGGTGAGCAAGGCAATGGAAGAAGTATTGGAAATTCAATCGAATGCCGATATGGGTTTCATTACCAACAACGAGCGTTACAACCAAGTAATTGATTTGTGGACACGTGTAAACAACCAGTTGGCGCGTGTGTTGATCAACGATTTGCAGAACGAAGACCAAGGTTTCAACCCCATTTATATGATGTTGGATTCTGGAGCCCGTGGTTCTAAAGAGCAAATTCGTCAGTTGGGTGGTATGCGTGGTTTGATGGCGAAGCCTCAAAAGAATACAGGCGGTTCAGGTGGAGATACCATTGAAAACCCAATTATTTCAAACTTCAAAGAGGGTTTGAACGTATTGGAGTATTTCGTATCTACGCACGGTGCTCGTAAAGGTTTGGCGGATACGGCGTTGAAGACTGCGGATGCGGGTTACTTGACCCGTCGTTTGCACGACGTTGCGCAGGATGTTGTGATTACTGAGCCAGATTGTGGTACCCTTCGTGGTATTGCGATGTCTGCTTTGATGAACAACGACGAAATCACTGAGCCATTGTACGAAAGAATCTTGGGAAGAACTGCCCTTGACGATGTTTATAATCCAACAACCGGTGCGTTGATCGTTGCGGGTGGTCAGGAATTAACAGAAGAAATTTCTGTGGCCATTGAAGAGGCGGGCATTGAGGAATTGGAAATTCGTTCGGTATTGACTTGCGAAACCCTCACGGGTGTTTGTGCTGCTTGTTACGGTCGTAACTTGTCTACTGGAAGAATGGTTCAAGCTGGAGAAGCTGTGGGTGTAATCGCTGCACAGTCTATCGGTGAACCAGGAACTCAGTTGACGTTGCGTACTTTCCACACGGGTGGTGCGGCGTTGAACATTGCTGCTGAGAATACATTGACTACAAAGTACGATGGTATGATCAGTTTCGATGGAATGCGTACAGTAACCAAGTTTGAAACCGATGAAAATGGTGAAGCCAAAAATTCTGAAATCGTATTGGGACGTTCAGGTGAAGTGCGCGTATTGGATCCAAAAACCAAAACCGTAATTACCACTTACAACATTCCTTATGGTGCCGTTTTGATGGTGAAAGAAGGTCAGAAAGTGAAAAAAGGCGATGTGATGTGTACTTGGGATCCATTTAACACATTGATCGTATCTGATATTGATGGTAAAGTATCTTATGAAAACATCATTGAAGGTGTGAACATGAGAGAAGAAGGTGATGAGCAAACAGGTTTGTCTGAATTGGTGATTGTGGAAAGTCGTGATAAAACGAAGGTTCCTCAGTTCCGAGTAGAAGGTAACGATGACGTTGTGAAGATTTTCAACATGCCTATGGGTGCCATTTTGGTGGCCAAGAATGGCAACGCTGTAAAAGGTGGTGATGTGTTGGCGAAGATTCCTCGTTCTGCTACCCGTACACGAGACATTACCGGTGGTCTTCCCCGTGTTACTGAATTGTTTGAAGCGCGTAACCCTTCGAATCCTGCAGTAGTTGCAGAAATCGATGGTGTTGTAACTTACGGTGTTTCTAAGCGTGGTAACCAGGAAATCATCATTACTTCAAAAGATGAAGAGGTGAAGCATTATCAGGTGCCATTGTCTAAGCACATCTTGGTACACGATGGTGACTACGTGAGAGCGGGTCAACCATTGAGTGATGGCGCAATTACTCCACAAGATATTCTTCGTATTGAAGGTCCTGCATCAGTACAACGTTATGTATTGAACGGAATTCAAGAAGTATATCGTTTGCAGGGTGTAACGATCAACGACAAGCACATTGAAGTGATCGTACGTCAGATGATGCAGAAGATGGAAATTGTTGATCCAGGCGATACTCGTTTCTTGGAAGGTGAAATTGCGGATCGTTGGACTTTGCGTCTAGAGAACGACAATATTTACGACAAGAAGTTTGTAACCAACCCTGGTGATTCAACGAACATGCATGCTGGTCAGATCGTGAGTTTGAAAGACTTGCGTCAAGAGAACAGTACTTTGCGTCGTCAGGACATGGCATTGGTAGAATACCGTGATGCAGTGGCAGCAACAGCTACGCCTGTATTGCAGGGTATTACTCGTGCATCGTTGGGAACTCAGAGCTTTATGAGTGCGGCATCGTTCCAGGAAACCACTAAGGTGTTGAACGAAGCGGCAATTTCAGGAAAGATTGACGAGTTGAAAGGCTTGAAAGAAAACGTAATTGTAGGTCATTTGATTCCTGCTGGTACTGGATTGAGAAGATTCCAGGAAGTGATTACCGGATCAAAAGAAGAGTACGAGCGTTTGATGGCTACCAAGTACGAGGAAGCGGAAGAAGAGGCTCAGGCTTAATTTTCAGCAACCGATAAATTGTAAATTCGCATTAAGGGCGGCCCAATGGGCCGCCCTTAATCGTTTATGGAGACTAAATTGTTGGAATGGTTGAGCAAGGACTATAAACAAACAAGGGATGGGCCCTGCGTTGGGTTCACTGAGCGAGCAGCGGATTGATTGATTGATTGATTGATTGAGCTATGCAAGGGCTTCGCCGAGCGAGCAACTGATTAGCCTCACGTGTTGCTTGCAGAACATTGGTTAAATCGCGCTGTGGATGAATGAAGTACTTACTTACTTGCTTACCCTTCAGAAATTTGGGTTTCGTAAAGGTGGGCATAGTGCCCTTTTGCTTGTAGCAAAGATTGGTGGTTGCCTCTTTCGATCACTTGGCCTTTTTCCAGGACCAGAATTTCATCAGCCTTTGCGATTGTACTTAGCCTGTGAGCGATAACAATCGCCGTGCGATTTTCCAATAATCGGTCGATCGCCTTTTGAATCAATTGCTCTGTTTCAGTGTCGATAGAACTCGTGGCTTCATCCAACAAAATGATTCGGGGATCAAAAGCCAATGCACGAATGAAACTGATGAGCTGTCTTTGACCCAAAGAAAGGGTCATTCCTCGCTCCATTACATTGTAATTGAATCCGCCAGGTAGTTTTTCTATGAATTCGTAGGCCCCAATGGAACGAGCAGCATCAATCATTTTTTCGATATCGATGTCTTGGTTGTGTAAACGGATGTTGTCTTTCACGCTGCCGCTAAATAGGAATACATCTTGTAAAACCAAAGCAATTTGTTTTCGCACAGAAGTCAAATTCATTGATTGTATGTCGATATCGTCGAGCAATATTTGGCCTTTCTGTTGGGTGTAAAGTTGATTTACCAAGCTGGCGATGGTGGTTTTTCCTGATCCAGTAGCCCCTACGATGGCCATGGTTTTACCAGGCTTTAAATGGAATGAAACGTCTTTCAGTACCCATTCTTCGTTTTGATAGGCAAACCAAATGTTTTGAAATTGAATGTCGCCGCGTAAAATGGGTGCCTTTGTTTCAGGGGACGCTTCGATATTTTCAACGTCATCGATGAGTTTGAATATTCGATCAGCGGCCACAATGCCCATCTGGATGTTGTTAAAGCGATCGGCGATGGCACGAACTGGCCTAAAAAACAAGTTGATGAACATGATGAAAGCGGTGAGTTCTCCAAATTCTATTTGCCCCTTGACGAGAGATCCGCTGCCATACCACACAATCAATGCAAAACTGGTTGCAACAAGTACTTCAACAATGGGGAAGAACAGTGCGTAATAGTAAACGCTTTTCACGTTGGCGTCGCGATGTGCTTGGTTGATGAGGTCGAACCTACGCATCTCTTCTTTTTCTCTGTTAAACAACTGCACCATTTGCATGCCTGTGATGCGTTCTTGGAGGAATGCATTGAGTTTGGCGACTTGGTTGCGAACGTCTTGGAACGTATCGCGAATTCCTTTGCGAAAACGGTTCGCTGCGAATAACAAAAGGGGAACTACGATGAGCGTAATGAGAGTGAGTTTCACATCCATGTAAAACATACAACCCAAAATCACCACGATCTGTATGAGGTCGCCGGCGATGGTGATTACACCGGAAGAAAATAAATCCGTAATGGTTTGAATATCGGAAATGGAACGTGTAACGGCAGTGCCAACCGGCGTTTTGTCGTAGAACGATAGTTTCAAACGCGTGAGGTGGTCGTATACGTATTGTCTGAGTTTCAGGATAACCGACTGGGCGATGCTTTCGGAAAGGTAAGAATTTGCAAAACCGAGGGCCGCTTGAAGCAGCAACCAACCCAAAAGGATGAGCGCCCATTTTTCGAGCAGGTGGAATTGCTTCGGGATGATGACACTGTCAATGACCGTTTTGTATAAATAGGGCTGAAAAGCGGTGATAACACTCTGGAAAATGGTGAGTACAATGGCAATGATCATCCAATTTTGTTGGAATTTGGCCAGGGCCAAGATCCGTTTGAAAAGGATCCATTGCGATGCGGTTTTTTCTTTGGTGTTGTTGCTCATGAAATTCCCGTCAAAATTACGGGTAAAGGCTCAAGAATCTCTGTTAAATGGGTGTTTTGGGCATAAATTGAGAGAAATTTCACGGGGCTCATCTCGATGTGCGAATTGTGTAAAACTTTTGTTCGTTAATGATTTGTAAAGGGTTGGTAGTGCTTCGTAATATTGCAGTATGGCTAAGCATATTGCGGTTGCAGGAAATATCGGTGCGGGTAAAACTACCTTGACCAATTTGCTGTCGAAACATTACGGTTGGGAGATGCAATTGGAAGACATGGACGACAATCCATACATCTCTGATTTTTATGAAGATATGCAGCGCTGGAGCTTCAATTTGCAGGTGTACTTTCTCACTACGCGATGGAGGCATGTACAAAATATTCGCGGTGGTAAGAATACGGTGATTCAAGATCGTACCATTTATGAGGATGCCCACATCTTCGCGCCCAATTTGCATGCGATGGGCTTGATGAGTACGAGAGATTTTGAAAATTATAAGCAGTTGTTTGATGCCATCAGCAATCAAGTAGAACCGCCGGATTTGCTCATTTATTTGCGTGCAGGCATTCCCAAGTTGGTTCATCAAATCCAAATGCGGGGCAGGGATTATGAAGATGCCATCCGATTGGATTATTTGAAACGTTTGAACGAGCGATATGAGGCTTGGATCAGTAATTATAAAGGCAAGTTGTTGATTTTTAATGTTGACGACATGGATTTTCAAGAACGTCCGGAAGATGCCGCTGAAATCATTCAAAAAGTAGAGAGCACACTGAACGGGTTGTTCTAATGCATTTTCAACAGCCAAATATGCTTTGGGGATTGCTGCTTTTGGCCATCCCGCTGTTGATTCACCTTTTTCAATTTTACAGAACCCAAACGATCTATTTTCCGGGTGTTTTTCGTTTGACCCAACAATTACAGCAAGCCAGGCAGCAAAAGAAATTGCAACATCTGTTGGTGTTGATCAGTCGAATGCTGGGTTTGGCGTGTCTTGTTTTTGCTTTTTCCATGCCCAGCTGTGAGGATGCCGTTTCCGATAAAGGCCATACCCATGTAGTTTTGGTCGTAGACAATGGTTTTTCGATGGGTTGTAGCAACGCAGACGGACAGTTGCTTGAACAGGCGAAATCGCAAATGCGAGTGATTTTGAAAGGTTTGAATCCAGAGACACAAGTTAAATTGGTGTCGCAAACGGCCAATACCAACGTTTGGATGTTGCCAAGTCAGATCGAATCAGTCATTGATACATTGGGTTTGGGGCCGCAGCGATATGTGCTGGGCGATTGGGTAGAGCGTGTAAGAATACTTCAACAAGAACAGGGTGTGGGCGCTTTGTGTGCCATGGTATTCAGCGATGCTCAAAAATCATTCATGGTGGGCGGTTTGCAAAAAACGCAAAACGAAAACATTGATTGGCGATTTGTGCAAATGGATCTCCAAAGCGATGAGCTTGTGGGTGGCAATTTGAGTTTGGATACGGCTTGGTATATTTCTCAATTCAATGCAAATTCCAATGGTGGGGTTGTGTTGAAGGCCCGCGTAACTCATCGTGGTGGTGATGTTTCTCAAGCGCAAATACAACTCAAATTGGGTGAAAAAACCTTGTTTGCACAACAAAAAGCCATCGGTAAAGGCGAGTCCATTGAATTTGAGGGCACTGTGAATCAGGCTGATATGGGACGGGGTTTGAGGTTGTTGTTGGGCGACGATGGTTTCAAGAGCGACAATGAATTGTTTTTGCATCCCATCAAGACTTGGAAGACACAGGTGGGGGTGATTGGTTCGAATTCTGCGGTGGATGCGTTGTTTCAAGCGCAGCCTTTGTTGGTGAAGCGCGCTTTGCGCTTGCCTTTGAATGTTCGTGATTTTGAGGCGCTCGCTGGTTTGGATGCGATCATTGTTATTGGGGATGTAAAATTGAGTGAGGCGGATTTGGTTGGTTTAAAGACCCGGGTAGAATCAGGATTGGTTTGTTTACAATTTGCTGATCAACCAAACAGGTCTTCCATGAAAACGGTTTTTGGCGATGTTTTACAGGGTGAGTGGAAATCCATCAATGAGCGAATTGCATTGCCAGGACTGAATCATCCTGTTTTTCAAGGGGCTTTTTCAGAAACATTGTCTGATAATACGCGATTGCCTGAAATCAGTGGCTCATTTCAACCCAAAGAAACTCCGAATGATGAGATAGTTGTGCAAACAGAGGGTGGGGTGCCATTGCTCTTACAGCGAACCATGGAGAGCGGGGTACTGTGGATTTGGCTATCAGACTTGCAAAAAGGAAGTAGAAAATTAATGGAGTCGAGTTGGTTTTTGCCCATGTTTACCCAACTCATTGGTAGTAAATCGGTCCAAGAAAAGCCCTTGTATGCCCATGTTTTTTCGAAACAATTGTTTTCGCTGCCGGGAAATATTCAGGTGGATGAGAGCGCTGCCAATTTGATTGGGAAAGGTGGACGATCGGTAGTAGAATTACAAACAAATGCCGAGCAACATACTTCCATGTATGTGGGTGAGGCCCCCAGTTTTTCCGGGATGTACAGACTAGAATCGCCCAGAACTGGTGAAAGTTTGGATTTGGCCTTCAATTGGGCACGCAATGAGTCAATTTTGGAGACAGATCCAGCGTGGGAAACGCTCCTTTTAGCTGGCGGGATGCCCTGGAAAACGTCTTTGGGCGATGGGAAATCTTCAATTTTACAGAATGAACCTTTAAAGGTGCTTTGGCGCTTGTTTTTGTGGGGGGCTGCCTTTTTCTTCGCAGTAGAGGTATTGCTGCTCATCGCGAGAAAAAAAATCAATTCAAAAGACAAAGAAAAACATGAATAATACCACTTTGCTTCAAAACGTTAAGTTGTTTGATCCCAGTAGTGATTTGCACAATCAAACGGTTGAGATACTAGTAAAAAATGGATTGATTGAATCGGTGGGTGAGGGTTTGGGCATGGCCGCCGCGGAGGTGATTGATTGCGGAGGCGCATATGTTTCTGTGGGTTGGCTAGATGCATTTGGGTTTTGTCCAGACCCAGGAGAGCCTTGGAAAGAGAGTTTGCAGTCGTATACGGAAGCGGCCCAAATGGGTGGATTTACTCAAGTGGCTGCCTTGTGCGGGACTTCGCCAAAATCGGACAATGAATCGGTGATTTCACAAGTGAAGCAGGTGGGTTCGTTGTTGAGGGCAGAAATTCTGCCTCTGGGGCATTCGAGTGTTGCCGGCGAAGCCAAGGAAATGGCAGAGGTGTTTGAGATGCATCGGGCGGGTGCTGTGGCGTTTACAGATGGTATTCATCACAGTGCTTCATTGGGTCTTAGAACCAAGTTGATGCAATATTGTGCTTCATTGGGACTGAAATATTTGCATTACCCTTTTCAGAAACAGTTGGCGCCAGACGGTAAAATTCACGAAGGTTTGGTGAACGCAACATTGGGTTTTAAAGGTATTCCATCGGTGAGTGAGACCGTTGAATTGTTGGCCGATATTGAGTTGGCGAAATATTTAAAATGCCCCTTGCACGTTTTGTGTGTGAGCAGTGCCGAGGGTGTGGATTTGATTCGGGCGGCAAAAAAAGACGGTGTTGACATTCATGCATCGGTGCCCGTGCTCAATTTGTTATATACCGATGAATGGCTCACCGGATTTGATGAGAACTTGAAGGTTTTGCCGCCTTTGCGTTCCAACATTGATCGTAAGGCATTGCTTTTGGGATTGTTGGATGGTACTTTGGACGCTGTGGTGAGCAATCATCACCCGGAGGACATCGAATCGAAAAAAGTGGAGTTTGATTATGCGGCTTGGGGCGCGGCGACCATTTCGCAAGTCTTTCATTTGATGTGTAAAGCATTTGAAAATGAGTTGCCAGAAAATTGGGTGCCTTTGTTGTACCGTGGAAGTCGGAATTTCTTGGGAATTCATCCGCGGAGTGTGGCGGCGGGAGAGCCGGCGGCATTGACCTTTTTTGAGCTCGGTGGGGAGTATCGCTTCGAGAAAACAAATCGGAGGTCAAGGGCATACAACGTACCTTTGACGGAGGACGTGCTCAAGGGTAGGGTGGTAGCCACCATGCGCAATGGCTGTTATATGATAAATCATGATGGATCGAATTAAATTGTTGGCGAACCGCGCATCTGTGTTTCACGGTGTGTTGGCTGGGGTGTTTATCTTCATGGCGAAGGTGGTTGTTTATGTGACTCAACATTGGGAATATCGGTTTTTGCCGGCATTTACATTTTTGTCGTTTTTGATCATTCTCGCAGCGATGGTGATGGGCGGTTTGGGCGATAAACGTCAGTTAGAAGGCCGACATTACAACTACAAAAGCGCTTTGATGAGTTGTTTTCGGGCGGTTTTGTTCGCGGTGTGTTTGGGTACGATGGCCGATACGGTGTTGTATTCTTTGATTGATACCAGTTTGGTGGAGCAAACCAAGTCTATCATGATTGAACAAATGCAAGTGAGTTTGGGACAGTCGAAATTTTTATCGAATGAAGACATGGACAAAGTGGTGAAGGGCATTCGCGAGGCAGAATTGGGTACGTTTTGGGGCTATTTATCAGGCCTTCCGGGTTTGATAGTGGGTAATATGTTGTTTGGATTGATTGTTGCGCGATTTTTAAGGGTAAAGAACGAGCAAGATTGGTTGAACGATTCAGAGGTGGTTTGAGGATTGTTTAGGTTAAAATATATTTATGATTAAAGCCATTTCATCTGCACAGAATCCTTGGTTGAAGGAGGTTTTGGCTTTGCAAGAGAAGAACAGGCATCGCAAAGCATTGGGTCGTTTCACTGTTGAGGGCTTGAATGAGGTTCGCTTGGCGATGAAGGCTGGGCTAAACTTGATTCAGGTGGCAATCAATCCGAAGAAGATGGGTTGGGATCAGGTGATGGATAGTTTGGGTGTGAAGCAGTTTGGCGATAGGGTGGAGTTGCTGGAGTTGAATGACATTGTTTGGGCGAAGGTGGTTGTGAAGGAGAGTGGCTTGAACGTGTTGGGGGTGTTTGAATTGCCAAAGCAGCCGGCTGTTTGGGCGCCAAAAGACGGGGAATTTTACTTGATGGTAGAATCGGTTGAAAAGCCAGGTAATTTGGGCGCTTTGCTTCGTTCTGCAGATTCTGCGGGCGCAAACGGGGTGGTTTTGTGCGATGAGCGGATCGACGGGTTTCATCCGCAAGTGATAAGGAATAGCGTGGGAACGGCTTTTACTGTGCCCCTGTTTGTAATGGATTCGGCGAAAGCATGGGAAATTATCGAACAGAATAAAGTAAAACTGTTTACCACTTTTATGGAAGATGCGGTGAGTGTGTGGGATGCTGATTTGAGTGGCAAAGTGGCGATGATTGTGGGGACAGAGCATCAAGGGGTGTCGGATTTTTGGCGGGGTAAGGGTGTGAATGTGAACATTCCGATGTTTGGGACCGTGGATAGTTTGAACGTTTCGGTGGCGGCATCTTTGTTGATGTACGAGGCGAAAAGGCAAAGGAAATAATTCGCAGCGATGGTGAAGGTGCATGAGATTCAACAAATTGGTGTTTTGGGTGCGGGACGAAGTGCAGGATATTTAATCGAGTATTTGGGTGGGTATTGCCAATTGCATGGAAAAGCCTTGAAAGTGTATGATCAGCATTTTGATCGATTGAAAGGGTCTTTTGATGTGTTGGATTCAACGGAATTGTGCGAAGCGAATTTGGGCGATGCAGCGGTGTTGGATGCGGTGATCTCTGGTTTGCAATTGGTGGTGAGTGTTTTACCGCCCACCATGCACCTAGCAGTGGCCAAGGCTTGTTTGAAACACGGATGTCATTTGTTTACGGCTTCTTACACGTCTAGCGAAATGAAGTCATTGGGCGATGAGGCTGAGGCGAAGGGGTTGTTGTTTATGAATGAATTGGGCTTGGATCCAGGCATCGATCATTTGAGCGCGAGTAGGTTGTTTGAGCAGGCACATCAAAAGGGATTTGCGATAGAGAGTTTTGAAAGTCATTGTGGTGGATTGGTGGCAAGGGAAGATTGCGGAGAGAATCCATGGCAATATAAATTTACTTGGAATCCAACCAATGTGGTGTTGGCGGGCCAGGGTGGCGATAGTATTTGGCGGGAACAAGGCATTGAGCAGCATGTGGCGGGGATGAAGATTTTTGCCAGTGCCAAAGAGATTGAAGTGCCAGGGTTGGGTGTGTTTGATGTGTATCCCAATCGCAACAGTTTAACCTATGAAGCGTTGTATGGTTTGCAGGAGGCGAGTACCTTGCTGAGAGGTACGTTGCGACGTAAAGGCTATTGCGAAGCATGGAATGAGCTCGTTGAAATGGGTTTTACCAATTCAAGTGAATTGCTTAACATGGATTGTGCTGCGGCATGGTTTACCCACGTTGCTGGGTTTGCAGATACGGACGCTTGGTTGGTAGATTTGGCTGATCGCGGGAAATCTCATTTGTGCGGTTATATGTCGTTTTTGCGCTTGAATGAAGGCGTGGAAGGGTTAGAAGTGCATGGCAAAACGTCGGCACAGGTATTGGAGCAGATATTATTGGATCGATGGGCATTGGGTTCAGACGATAAAGATGAAGTGGTTATGGTGCATCGTTTGGGATTGGTAGGGCAAAACGGGGAGAAGAAGGTGTGGTATTCGGTGCTACAGGTATTGGGCGAAGGGGGCGATCGCACGGCGATGGCTAAAACGGTGGGTTTGCCTTTGGCGATGGGTGTGGAAACATTTCTAGAGGGTGAATCTCAGGGGGTGGGTGCGGTTGTGCCGTTTGAAAAATCTTGGTATCAACCCATTCTGCACAAACTTGAAAATCAAGGAATAGTGTTTCGGGAGTATTTGGGATAGACCAATTATCCACACCGTGAAAATCTACTGCGGTTTGGCGTTAATTTTGATAGGTAAAGTCGCAGCCCAATTTATGAAAACACCGTTATTTTTTTTAAGCAGTAAGTCCTTGATAGTTAGTGCATTGTTTTTAATGGCAGGCACAGGCATCAATTCACTGATGGCTCAATCAAAGCAGCCAACAGCTAAGCCAGGAACTGCGGCGAAACCAGCAGCTGCAAGAAAGCCAGCAACTACAGGAACTACAGGTGAGACAGCATCGACTACGGAGCTGACTAAGCCTGTGATTGATAGCGCTGCACCTGCGATTTTGGCAACGGATACCATTTTTACTTTGCAGGAGAAATTGATGGGACATACCTCGTCTACCGAGTCTGTGGCAATATCGCCCAATGGGAAATGGGTGGCAACGGGTGGATGGGATCGCAAGGTGTTGTTGTATTCATTGGATAGCAATGGTTTTTTTAAGTTGGTGCAAACGTTCACCGGCCATAACGGGGCGGTTACTTGTTTGATGTTTGATGCTCAGAGCACGATGCTGGCGAGTGGGTCTAAGGACTTCTCTTTGCGCGTTGTGGACATTGCTACAGGTGCTTTGAAATTCCAGACGATGGATCATCGCGATGCCATTACCGCGGTGGAATTTGAGGCCACGGGCAAATTTGTGATGACGGCCTCCATGGATGGTACCATTCGATTGTACGACATTGCCAATCCCACAAACAATCAAAAGCCCAGATTTTATACATACGGCAAGCCAGTGAATGATCTGTTGGCTGCGCCCAATGGCAAAACCTTTTTTGTGGCGAACAACGGAAATAACGATGTGGAATCCATTGATTTTACTGGGAAAGTCTATCAGAAGTTTACTGGGGTTCATACCATGCCCGTGAATTGTTTGACGCTCTCTAATAACAAGCGTTTGTTGGTGACGGGTGGCAATGATAAATCCATTGTAATTTGGGATATCGCAACCGCTAAGCCGGTTAAGACGTTGTTGGGACACACATGGAAAGTGAATTCTGTGTCATTCACCAAGAATGATCAATATTTGGTATCTACGGGAAATG
>JACCDZ010112008.1_pt1 | contig 15783 bp, 15 predicted proteins | sample 7449551 | NCBI WGS metagenome assembly JACCDZ01 (sample SAMN15323452, study PRJNA562643) | freshwater metagenome | isolation source: river surface water | place: USA:Blue River Watershed | collected 2017-08-18 | reverse complement strand
CAGCTCCATCAAGCGCGTGACCGACATCATGGGCGAGATCAGCGCAGCCTCCAACGAACAAAGCCTGGGCGTGAGCCAAATTGCAGAAGCCATCGGCTCCATGGACCAGACCACCCAGCAAAACGCGGCCTTGGTGGAAGAAATGGCCGCTGCCGCTTCGAGCTTGAAGCAACAGGCGCAGGAGCTGGTGCAGACCGTGGCCATCTTCAAACTGGCCGATGGGCCTGTCGCATCCGGCAGGCTCCAGCTCGGGGCCTGAGCAAGCTTTTCCCCTGATTCGGTTCCGGTAGACGTACCTTACCAAGGTGCTGGGGTACTGCTGTCCATGGGCGCCTCAAACTGGTACCGTATAGGGGTTTACGCTAATACGCTCCCGCGCCCCCACAGACTACTCACCAGAGGTTCACTGCATGAATTTATCGGATACACGGATTTCCACCCGCCTGATCTTCGGGTTTGGTCTCATCTCACTGCTCATGCTCATCATGGGCGTCAGTTCTCTCATCAAGGTGGGGGAGGTCAATGAAGCTTTCTTGCTGACGGTCGAGGACCGTGTGCCGAAGATCGCTGAAGCACGCGACATCAAGGACAACCTCAATCTGGTCGCACGTGCCATTCGGAACATGCTACTGCTGCAAAACCCGGAGGAGGTAAAGAAGGAAGGCGAGCGTGTGGCCAAAGCCCGCGCCGACAACAGCGCATTGGTCAAGCACCTTGAAGACGCTATTACGTCCTCCGAAGGAAAAGCACGCCTTGCCAAGATGACCGAGGCGCGCAACAAGTACGCCGCTGGCTTGGACAATGTTTTGGACGCTATCAAAGGCGGAAACACGGAAGAGGCTGCCACTGTGCTGCTCGGGCCCGTGCGTGAAGCGCAGGGCAACTACATGGCAGCGCTGGATGAACTCATCAAGTTCCAGGAGAGGCTGACCGACGAAGCCATGAAGGATGCGAAGGCCGACATCAGCGCACTGCAGCTCACCATCATTGTGTGTTTGGTCATTTCCCTGGGCTGTGCCGTGTTCATGGGGGCTTGGATTACCAAGTCCATTTCCGGCCCCATCAGGGAAGCCGTGGGCGTCGCCCGCGCGGTCGCCAGTGGTGACCTGTCGAGCAATATTGTCAGTACTTGTAACAACGAGACGGGCCAGTTGCTGGCCGCGTTGCACGACATGCAGGTCAGCCTGACGGGCATTGTCCAAAGCGTGCGTCAGGGCTCGGAGAGCGTGTCTACGGCCAGTGCCGAAATTGCGCAGGGCAACAACGACTTGTCGGCCCGCACGGAGAGCCAGGCCAGTTCGCTGGAAGAAACCGCTGCATCCATGGAGGAGCTCAGCGGCACGGTCAAGCAAAACGCCGACAGCGCCCGCCAGGCCAACCAACTGTCTGCCAATGCCTCCATGGTGGCGAAAAACGGCGGCGAAGTCGTGGGGCAGGTGGTGCACACCATGCGCGACATCAACGACTCTTCGCGCAAGATCGCCGACATCATCTCCGTCATCGACGGCATCGCCTTCCAAACCAACATCCTGGCGCTCAATGCCGCCGTGGAAGCGGCCCGTGCAGGCGAACAGGGCCGCGGCTTTGCCGTGGTGGCGTCTGAAGTGCGGGCTCTCGCCGGACGCTCGGCCGAAGCGGCCAAGGAAATCAAAACCCTCATCACCGCCAGCGTGGAAAAGGTCGAGCACGGCACCACCCTGGTGGACCAGGCCGGTAGCACCATGACCGAGGTGGTGGAAGCCATTACGCGCGTGACACAGCTCATGGGTGAAATTGACTCCGCCAGCAACGAGCAAGCCGCTGGCGTGGCGCAGGTGGGCGAAGCTGTGTCCCAAATGGACCAGGTCACCCAGCAAAACGCGGCGCTGGTGGAGGAGATGGCGGCGGCGGCTTCCAGCCTCAAAACCCAAGCGCAAGACCTGGTCAAGACCGTGGCCTTCTTCAAGCTGGCCGATGGCCACGTAACTCCCAGCAAGCTGCACGTGCGTGCACCAGCCTCCGCTGCCAAGCCGTTCGCGGGTACGGATCGGCGCGCAGGCGGAATCCCCAAAGGGGCCGCAGCCCGCGCCCCGAGCACCGCCAAACCCGCAGTGGCGCCCGTGAAGCTCGCGGCATCCAAGCCCGCTCCGAAATCGGCAGCCGGTGGGGACGACGACTGGGAAACCTTCTGAACACCTGGGGTTCCGATTTACAAGCCTTTTGAGGCTCTAGCCCCCGTGGGTACTGCGCAATACGCTACCAAATTGGTAGCGTATTTATCTTGGTGCGCCCGGCTCAAAGCAATGGCGGCAGCGCCTGTGCCAGAAAGTCGTACACCGCGCGGATGCGGGCATTGGTGCGGATTTCGCGGTGTACCGCTAGCCACATGGGCAACGCCGGTATGCGCAGTTGCTGCGGCAGAAGCTTCACCATGGCGGGGTCGTCGCGCACGGTGTAGTCGGCCAGAAAGCCCACGCCAAAACCCGCGCGCGCGGCGCGTACCTGCACCACGAAGTCGTCGCTGCGCAGGGCAAACGCTGCCGGTGTGGCGGCAAAACCCATGGCCGCAAAACCACGCAGGATGCTGGTGTCCGTGTCGCTGCCAATCAGGTCGAGCGCCATCAGGTCCTGGGCGCTGCGTACGGGCGCACACCGGGCCAGGTAGTCGCGGTGGGCCCAGGCGCCCAAGGCGACATCACCGATTCTGCGGGCCACCAGGCTGCCCTGCTCCGGGCGCACCATGCGCACGGCAATGTCGGCCTCGCGGCGCAGCAGGTTGCTCACCGCGTTGCTCGACACCAATTCCACTGCGATGCCCGGTAGCGCCTGGCGCATGGCGGTGAGTACACCGGGCAGCAGGTGCACCGCCACGGGCACGCTGGCCGTGATGCGCACCGTGCCGGTGGTTTGGGTGCGTGCGCCGCTGATGCGCTGGGCCATCTCCCGGGCCCCGAGCTCCATCGCGCGTGCGCTTTCGGCCAGTTGCAGTGCGGTGGCCGTGGGTACCAGTCCACGCCCGGTCCGTTCGAACAGCACCACGCCGAGCTGACTTTCCAGTTCTGCCATGTGGCGCCCCAGCGTGGGCTGGCTGGTCTTGAGCAGGCGCGCAGCGCCGAGCAAGCTGCCCTGGTCGAGCACCGCGAGGAAGGAGCGCACCAGGCTCCAGTCAAAGGCAGGGTTCATGGTGTGTATGCATTTATGCATTGCAGCTATGTTCAATTATGCAATTGTGTGAACAGGCGTGGCTGCGCAAAATTGCGACCATTCCCTGTTGTTGCAGGACCTACCGGAGCACACCATGACTTCTACTGTTTTGATTTTGGGCGCCAAGGGGCGTTTGGGCTTGAGCGCTGCACAGGCTTTTGCGGCCGCAGGCTGGCGTGTATTGGGGCAAGTACGCGCTGGTGCAACACCGCCAGCACTGGTGGGGGTCGAGTGGTTGGCCGACGATGTCTACGACCACGCCGCGTTGGTGCGCAAAGCGCAAGGTGCCACGGTGGTGGTGCATGCGCTCAACCCCTTGTATACCAACGCAGCCTGGCAGGCCGAGGTGCTGCCCCTGACGGACGCCGCGCTGGCCATCGCTGCGGGCCTGGGTGCCACCCTCATGGTGCCGGGCAATGTGTACAACTACGGGCCCGACGCGCCCGCCGTGCTGCAGGCCGATACGCCCCAGCGGGCCCACACCACCAAAGGGCGTATTCGCATGGCCATGGAGCAGCGGCTGGCCCAAAGCCCGGTGCAGACCATTGTGCTGCGCGCGGGTGATTATTTTGGCCAGGGTACGGGCAGCTGGTTTGATACGGTGGTGGCCAAAGAGTTGCCCAAGGGCGTATTGCGCTACCCGGCTGCCACTGGCGTTCACACGGCCTGGGCTTACCTGCCGGATCTGGCGCAGGCTTTCGTGCGAGTTGCGGAAAAACGTGCCCAGCTGGGCGCCCATGCGACGCTGCATTTCGCCGGGCACAACCTAAGCGCTACGGACTGGCAGCAGGCGCTTGCGCAGCCGCTGGCCGCACGGGGCTGGGTGGCGCAGGGGCAGTCCGCACGCATCAAGGCCTTGCCGTGGTGGGGCCTGCGTGTGGCGGGCTGGTTCAGCCCGGTGATGGCCTCGCTGTACGAGATGCGCTACCTGTGGGCACGTCCGTACGCGCTGGACAACGCGGCACTGGAGCGGCTCATTGGGCTGGAGCCGCGCACACCCTTGACGCAGGCGGCGGCTGCCGCTGTGGAATCGCTCTTTCCCTCGGTGCCAGCGCGTGGGAACAAAGCGGTTACAGTCGCCGCTTGACCGCAACAGGGGGCCAGGACTCGCATGCAACGCCGCAAATTCATTCGCCTTGCCGGGGGCGGCACCATTGCCGCTGCCACGGTGTCGTCGGCGGCCCTGAGCGGTTGCAGCGCCCAGGTGCCAGACTCCGCCGTAGAGGCCTGGCAAGACCCCTACAACACGGTTGCCAGTGGGGATGTGCGCCACTGGATCGTGAGCTACGCCATCCTCGCGCCGCATTCGCACAACCTGCAGTCCTGGGTGGTCGACCTGCGCCGCCCCTTTGAGATCTGGCTCTACTGCGACCCCCAACGTCTGCTGCCCGAGACCGACCCCCACGCACGCCAGATCATGATGAGCCACGGCACCTTTCTGGAGCTGCTGGTCATGGCCGCCAAGGAGCGCGCCTACCGTGCCGACATTACGCTGTTTCCCCAAGGCGAGTTTGCCGGTGACACGCCCGATGGTCGCCCCATTGCCCGCATCCACCTGAGCACCGACACGTCGCTGGCCAAAGACCCGCTGTTCGGACAAATTCTGCAGCGCCGCACCAACCGCGAGTTGTACGACCCGCAGCGCCCCGTACCCTCAGGCGCATGGTTGGCCATGGGTGCCAGCCTGGACACTTCGGTGCGCTTTGGTTTTGTCACACAGGAAGACGAAGAGGCCTTTGCCAAGCACCGCAAAATCGCCAACGACGCGTGGCGGATCGAAATGACCACGCCGCGCACCGTGCTGGAGTCGTACCGCTGGTTGCGCCTGGGCGCCTCCGAGGTGAATGAACACCGCGACGGCGTGTCCGTCATGGCAACCGTGCCGGTGCTGCTTTCCAAAGTAGGCTTGTTTGACCGTACCCAGGCGCCCGCGGCGGACGATTACGCCACCACGAGCCAGCTCGAAGACTTCAAAAAGAAAATCGACTCCACCCCGGCTTTTGCCTGGCTGATGACGCGTGACAACAGCCGCGCCACCCAAATTGCCGCCGGGCGTGCCTGGGTGCGCCTGCAACTGGCGGGCACCGCGCAGGGCCTGGCCATGCAGCCGCTGTCCCAAGCCTTGCAGGAATACCCGGAGCAGCAGGGGCCCTACACCGACATTCACCGCCTGTGCGGTGCGGCTGCCACGGGCCAAACGCTGCAAATGTGGGCGCGTGTGGGCTATGCGCCTGCGGTGCCGCCTGCCCCCCGGCGCCGCTTTGTAGACTTCATGCGCAAGGCCTAGGAGTCTTCGGTCGCCCAGGCCTCAGCGGGTCAGCGTACCGAGAGTTGCTGCACCAGCACCTGCAGTGCGTGGGCCACGGTAGCCTCGCGCACGGCGGCACGGTCACCGGGAAAGCACTGCATTTCCGATACCAGCCCTTGCGGTGTGACCCAGGCAAACCACACAGTGCCTACCGGCTTGTCGGCGCTGCCGCCGCTGGGCCCGGCTATGCCGGTCACTGCGATGGCTACCTGTGCTGCTGCATGCGCGAGCGCGCCCTGGGCCATCGCGCGGGCCACCGGCTCACTCACGGCGCCGTGGGTGGTGATGAGTTCCGCGTCTACCCCCAGCATCTCGGCTTTGGCCGCGTTGGAGTAGGTCACAAAACCGCGTTCAAACCATTGGCTCGAACCGGCAAGGTCGGTGCAGTGTGCGGCGATCATGCCGCCCGTGCAGCTCTCGGCGGTGGCCAGCATCCAGCCCTGCTTTAGCAACAAATTGGCCACTAGCCCCCGTGCTTCCTGCGGATGCAGCTCACTATTTGGTAGCAAATGGCGCTCCGGCACGGTGTTCAGACAAAGCGCCACACGGCAATGACCAGGAGCGTGCAGGCGGCCGCCACCAGGTCGTCGAGCATGATGCCCCAGCCCGCCTTGGCCCAGGCAAAGCGGTCCACGCCGGGCTGCAGGTGGTGGAACAGGCGGTCGGCCCAGCCCACGGGACCGGGTTTGACAGCGTCAAAAAAGCGGAACAGCCCAAAGGCCATGACCTGTCCGACCAAGCCGGTCGGCATGGTGAGCCACAGCACCAGCCAGAACGCCACCACTTCGTCCCAGACAATGGCGCCGGGGTCGAGTACGCCCATATTGCGCGCGGTCACGGTGCAGGCCCACCAGCCCAGGGGAATGGACGCGGCGATCAGCACCCCCCAGGAAAAATCGCTCATCCAGGGCGACAACACCACGAAGGACAGCCAGGCCCACAACGTGCCCGCCGTGCCCGGCGCGATGCGCGACAGCCCCGAACCAAAGCCCAGCGCCAACATGTGGGCAGGGTGGGCGAACAGGAAGCCGGGGGTCGGGCGGGCCAGGGGCGCACGGCTGTCGGTGTCGTGCGGGAAAACGGTTAAGGGCTCGGTCATGGGCCGAATTATCCCTGCGGGAAGCTCAGGCGAAGTGGTCGAAGGACTGCAGTGGCAAGTCCATGGGCTGCCCCGCCGTGTCCAGCACCCGCAGACCGGCTTCGGACTCGATGCCGCCAATGCGGTGCACCGGCACCTGGCATTGCTGCGCGGCCTGCTGCACTGCGCTGCGGTGCGCGGGCGGCGCGGTAAACACCAGTTCGTAGTCGTCGCCTCCGGCCAATACACACTGGCGGGCGAGCTGGGTATTGAGGTCATTTTGGCCGCTAGCCCCCGTAAATGCTGCGCAAGCAGCTCCTGAAAGCATAGCGCCTTGCAGCGAGATGCTGGCGCCCCTGCCGGAGCGTTCCAGAATGTGGCCGAGGTCACCGAGCAGCCCGTCACTCACGTCGGCACAGGCGCTGGCCACACCGCGCAGTGCCAAGCCCAGGGCCACACGCGGGCTGGGGGTTTCCAGGCGTTGGCGTGTATGTGCCAGCAAGTCGGGGGGCAGCGAGACATGCCCCAGCAGCGCCTGCAGGCCCAGCGCGGCGTCGCCCACGGAGCCACTGACCCAAATGTCGTCATCGACCTGCGCGCCGCTGCGCAGCAGGGCCTGGCCCACTGGCACTTCACCAAACACCGTGATGCAGATGTTGAGCGGCCCTTTGGTCGTGTCGCCGCCCACCAGTGCACAGCAGTGGGCATCGGCCAGTGCAAACAGGCCTTGGGCAAATGCTTGCAGCCAGGCCGGGTTGGCTTCGGGCAGGGCCAGTGCCAAGGTGAAGCCCAGCGGGCGCGCGCCACAGGCGGCCAGGTCGGACAGGTTCACGGCCAGCGCCTTGTGGCCCAGCGCGTGTGGGTCCACGTCGGCAAAGAAATGCCGGCCACTGACCAGCATGTCGCTGGACACGGCCAGTTGCATGCCAGGCCCCGGCGCTAGCAAGGCACAGTCGTCGCCAATGCCCAGTGCCACGCCAGCGCGCGACCCGGCAGGAATGGGGCGGTCGAAGTAACGGCGGATGAGCGCAAACTCACCCAGGGGCTGTTCGGCCATGCTCAGGTCTCCCGCGCCGGCCAGAAGAACCGCAGGGGTTGGGTGCGCAGGCGCTGGCGCAGCGCGCTGTAGACGGTGCGGCGCTCTACGTCGCCGACGTTGTGGGCTTGCAGGGCCACGCGAAACGCCAGGAAAAAGCTCACACCGACATTGAGCGCACCAATCAGGGGAATGCTGGCCACGGCCCACCACAGCGCGGGCTGGCGCAGAACCTCCCAACCCAGCACTGCGCAGGCCATGCCCAGTTGCCCGGTGGACAGGGTGACGTGGCGCACATCGAGCCCGATGCCCACGAACTGCAGCACCGGAGGTACCAGCCCGAGCATGAAGCCCAGGGAGATGTTGGCGGCAAAGCCGGACACGTTTTGGCGCAGGTAGTGCGACCAGCGTGCGGCACGGTCGGCGCCCAGCCAGCGCGTCACGGCAGGGTTGTAGCGGATGGCCGAGTCCAGTCGGTGCAGCACAAACCAGTTTTCCGTCCAGCCTGCCAGGATGCTGCTGGAAAACAGCAGCAGCCCGGTAAAGACCGCAAACAGCAGGCTCGGTCCCACCAGGTCGAGGCTGTGCAAGGTGTAGTGCGCAACGGCGTCGCTGATGATGGGCTGGCCCACTACCGCGGTGTAGCCCCAGGCCAGTGCCAGCGCGGCCGGAAACACGGCCAGCACATTGCCCAGCACTGCCGCCACCTGCGAGCGCACGAGGTGCGTGACCTCGTCCACAAAGCTCTCCAGACCGCCGGGGTGGCCAATGTCTTTGAGTTTGGCCGCCATGGCCGGTGCCGTCATCGCCGGCTGCTTGGTGGCCAGTGTGAAGTGCAGGAGCTGGATGACCACAAAGCTCAGCGCATACACCGCCCCGGCCCAAAAGCCGTACCAGAAGGCGGAAAAACCCAGCGCCATGACGCCAAATTTCAGCGCTGTGGTCACGGCGGTGAGCACCCCACCACCTGCCGATTGCGCCAGCATGCTCCGGTACTCGCCCACCGTGCGGGTGATGTAGTGCTCGCCGGTTTCAGAATTGCGCTCGGCGACCTTGGCTGCCAGCAGCGACGAATTGGCGCTGATGAGGGCCCGCACGCTGTGCTGTTCGCGCGCCACCTGGGTCAGGTGGGCCAACAGGCGCACGCTGGCGCTTTGTGCCTGGGTGTCGAGCAGGCAATCCAGCAGCATGCGGATGCGCAGTACGCGTTCGCGCAGTTGGCGCAGCCGGAACACCAGCTCCACCGAAATGCCATGGGCGTCGAGGTGGGTGTAGACCGAAGCCGCCGCGTGGCGGCAGGCCTCCAGTCGGCCTTTGAATTGCTGTACCGCAGGCTCCACGTTGTCGCCACGCAGCCAGGCAGCGTGCAGCGCGTCCCAGTCCGAAGCAAGGCTGTGAAACGGGCTGGCGTCGTGGCTGGGGCGGTTCATGCGCATGCGCACTTCGGGCGAAAAACCAATGGCGCGGATGTGACTGGTGCAAAAGGTAATGGCTTCGAGCAGGGTGTACTGCCACTGTGTGATGCCGCTGTAACGGAACGACGGTGTTTCCAGCAGCGCCCCCAGCCGTGCAACCAGTTCCTCTGGCAAGGCTTGCAGCCAGCGCGTATCGAGCGGGCTGCTCAGCACCTGTTCAAACAGTTCGGTGGCATCGTTGGTTTGGGGCGTGCGGGGCAAGATTTTGCGGTGCAGGCGGTCCACCAGTTCGCTCACGAACGCACTGTGGTTGGCAAACCCGCAGTCGGACAAGAGGGTGCTGGCGTCCACCGTGTCGAGCGTTTGCAGCCAGAGTTCGCGCAGCCGCTGGGTGGTGTCGGGGCGGCTTTGCAATACGTCCATGAGCAGCGTGATGCGCGCAACACAGGCGGCGGTGCCATCCGGCGGTGTTCCCCGCACCCACCGCAGCAAGGCCATGAGCCACAGGTTGCGCTGTACGGGCGGCCCCTGCGGGTCCAGTGTTTCGAGCAAATTGCTCAGGTCGGCAGGCGCGGCCATGGCTCAGTGCAGTGTGCGCGGCGGCACATTGTCCTGGCCCGAAAGGGCGTCGAGCACGAACATGGGAATGTCAATGTCGAAACGCTCGCCGTCTTCGGCCACGAAGAAAAAGCTGCCGTGCATGGTGCCGGTGGGGGTGCGCAGGCGTGTGCCGCTGGTGTACTCGAACGATTGGCCTGGCTTGAGCAGCGGTTGCTGGCCTACGACACCCAGGCCCTTGACCTTGTCGGTGAAGCCGTTGGCGTCGTGCACGTTCCAGCTGCGGGCAATGAGCTGGGCGGTGATGTCTCCGGTGTTGACGATGGTGATGGTGTAGGCGAAGACAAAAGAGTCGTCTTCCGGTTCGGATTGGTCAGGGAGGTACTGGGGTTGTACCTCCACGGTGAAGTGGTACTTGGCCATGCGCCTATCGTAGCCCAAGGGTGGTGTGGCCACCGGGTCGCTCGATAGAATGCCCCCATGACTTACCGCATTGCCCCCTCCATACTCTCTGCCGACTTCGCCCGCCTCGGGCAAGAAGTGTCCGACGTGATTGCCGCCGGTGCCGACTGGATCCATTTCGATGTAATGGACAACCACTACGTGCCCAACCTCACCTTCGGCCCCATGGTGTGCCAGGCTTTGAAGCCCCATGCCAAAACGCCCGCCGGGGTGGCAGTGCCCATCGACGTGCATTTGATGATTTCACCCGTGGATGCGCTGGCCGAGGGCTTTGCGCAAGCCGGGGCCGACCTCATCAGCTTCCACCCGGACGCATCGGGCCACGTGCACCGCTCCATCCAGGCCATCAAGTCCAAAGGTGTGAAGGCCGGGCTGGTGTTCAACCCAGCCGAGCCGCTGGACGTGCTGGACTGGGTGATCGACGACATCGACCTCGTGCTCATCATGAGCGTGAACCCGGGCTTTGGTGGCCAGAGCTTCATCGACTCGGCCCTGCGCAAGATTGAAGACGTGCGCCGCCGCATCGACGCCTGCGGCAAGGACATTCGCCTGGAAGTGGACGGCGGCATCAAGACCGACAACATCCGCCGCGTGGCTGATGCCGGCGCAGACACCTTCGTGGCCGGCAGCGCCATCTTCGGCAAGCCCGACTACAAGGGCGTCATCGACGCCATGCGCCAACAACTCGCGGCGTAGACATGGCGGCCGCCCCCTCGCGCAACGTTCCGTTGCTGGTGCCTATGCTCTTGGCGCTGGGCATTGTTCTGGCCAGCCTGACCCCATGGTTTGTGAATGCGGACTGGATTGTGTGGGCTGCACCGCTGGCGGTGGTGGTGCTGGTCGCTGTGGGGCTGGGTTGGTTCTGGCGCTTTGCACGTGCCATGCCCCCGGCCCCGCTTACGATGGAACCGGATGCGCAGGGCGCCGCCATGGTGCCCTTGTTGGAGCGGGTATTGCCGCTCTGGAAACACCAGGTACAGCTGGTCAAACACCAAACCGAATCGGCTGGCATGCAGCTCACCGGCAGCTTCTCGCGGGTGCTGGAGCAATTCGATGCGGCAGGTATTGGCAGTGCGGTTATTGGAAAGACCGCGCAGGCCAGCAGTTCCATCAGCCTGCTCACCTTGTGCGAGCGCGAGTTGCAACCGGTGGTGGGGTCGTTGACTGGGGTGATCGAGGGCAAAGACACCATGATGGCCAACATCCGCCAGCTTTCCGCAGAGACCCAGGGCTTGCACGCGCTGGCGGAGGCGGTGGGGGCCATTGCCTGGCAGACAAACCTGTTGGCGGTGAACGCTGCCATTGAGGCGGCGCGTGCGGGGGAGTCCGGGCGGGGCTTTGCCATCGTGGCCCAGGAGGTGCGCCAGCTTTCCCAGCGCTCGGCTGAAACGGGCAAGAAGATCACCACTGGCGTGGCCCGCGTGGCCTCCATCATGGAAAAAACCATGGCCATCGCCGAAGAGTCGCACGAGCAGGACAAGCGTGCTGTTCACATCTCGGGGCAAATCGTCGAGGACGTGCTCAAACACGTGCGCAAGCTCGGAGCATCGGCCGACGCCATGGAGGTGCACGGAGCACGCATTCGCCAGGAGGTCGAGCAGCTCATGCTGGCCATGCAGTTTCAGGACCGGGTGGGGCAGATTCTGCAGTGTGTGGACGACGATATGGAGCAGCTGCGGGCGGCGGTGGCCCGTCTGTCGCAGGAAGACTTGCCCACCATTGAAGCCTGGCTGCAGCGGCTGTGCGCATCGTTTACCATGGAAGAACAAAATCTGCGCTGACGCAGGGCGCACACCACCAAGGGGAGACCATGCAAGCAGGCACACCGATCGACAAGCGCCGCCGCGCGCTCATCGTCGATGACGACGGCTTTCAGCGCGAACTGCTCAAGGAGTTGATGGCGCAGCTCGGTTGGAGTGATGTGCGCACCAGTGCGGGTGGCGAGCAAGCACTTCAGGCGCTGGCCCAGAGTGGCCCTGCCGCGTTCGATGTCATGCTCATTGACTTGCACATGCCAGGCATGGATGGTTTTCAGTTCATGGGAAAGCTCGAATCCCTGGGCTACCGCGGTGCGGTGGTGATTGTTTCTGGCCAAAGCAGCGACGTTATGCATTCAGCTTCGCTGGTGGCGCAGTTGCGCCGTTTTCGCCTGCTCGGCGCGGTTCCCAAGCCGGTACAAAAAGCCGCTTTGGGTGCGCTGTTGTCGACCCTTTAGCCTCCGCCGGACAGGCGCTTTTTCAAGGCGGCCTGCAAGGCGTCTTCCACCGCAGCGTGTCGCTGTTGCAGTTGCTGTGCCAGCGCCAGGGCTTCCACTTGCTTTCCTTGGCGCGCGGCGGCTTCCAGCGCCCGACAGGCGTTGGCAAAAGCTTCGGCACCGACATGCAATGCGGTGGATTTGGCGCGGTGGCCGCATTCGGCCAGTAGCGCCAGGTCCGCCGTGGCCATGCCCCCGGCCAGCGGCGCCAGGGCCTGCTGCAAGCTCGCAATGGCGAGGCCGACAAAGTGCGCCAGCTCCGCGCTTTGGTTTCCCACGTATTCCACCAATACCGACAGGTCTACGGGTTCGCTTGTCATGCGTTGCTGTCCGCTTGGGGTGGGGCGGTACGCATGAAGCGCAATGTGAAGCAGCTGCCCTGGCCGGCATGGGAGGCTGCGCGCAACTCGCCGCAGAGCACGGACGCTGCGAGGCTGTGGGACACCGAGAGTCCCAGTCCGGAGCCACCTTTTCCCAGGCGGGTGGTGAAGAAAGGATCGAACACATGGGACAACACCTCTGGGGGCATGCCCGCACCGTTGTCCTGTACTTCCAGCTCCACCCACGCCCCATCTTCGCGCGCGCGGATGTCGATGCATCCGCCGGTGCGTCCGTCAAAAGCATGGACAGCACAGTTTTGCAACAGGTTACTCACTATCTGGCCGACCGCACCGGGGTAGCTGTTGCACACAATGCTGGAAGGGACTGCGTTGTGGATACCAAGCTGCAAATGCTTCATGCCGGGGCGCATGGAAGCCAAAATGTCTTCCACCAACCCTTGAAGGGAAAACTCCCGCCGCCGCTCCGAAGTGCGGTCCACGGCGACCTGCTTGAAGCTGCTGACGAGGTCGGCTGCGCGCTGGGTGTTGCGGCCCACTACCTCTGCCATCTCGTCGAGCTCGCGGAAAAATTCGAGCAACGCAGACCGTTTGATCTGGTTCGCCTCCACGGCGGTGCGCATTTGGTGGGTGCTGTGCTGTATGGAAGTGGCCACCGTGAGGGAGTTGCCCAGCGGGGTGTTGAGTTCGTGGGAAACCCCGGCTACCAGTGCGCCCAGCGAAGCCAGTTTTTCGGAACGTACCAGTGTTTCCTGTGCCTGCGTCAGCTGTAAAACGGTTTGTTGCAGTGCGCGCGTGCGCTCGTCGACACGACGTTCGAGCTGTTCTTGTGTCTGGCGCTGCGCGTGTTCCGCGGCAACCCGGTCGCTTTGGTCCAGCAGGGAAAACACAAAGCGACGCTCGTTTTCGTACTGCACTTCCGAGGTGTACAGCAAATACGGTGTGCTGGGCCTGGCCGGGCTTTGCAATTGGGCGGCGAAAGGCGTGCGCCGACCTGCACGGTAGTTGGCGTAGAAGACCTCGCGCTGCGCGGGGACCACCCAGAAATCGAGCTCCCGCGCCGTCAGGCCTACCACCTGCGCACGGGTGTACCCAAAGTGCCCCAGCCAAGCTTCGTTGACGTCGACGATGACACCGCTTTCGTCCACGGTGACACACGGCAGCGGGGTGCCGCGGAACAATGCAACGAACCGGGCTTCGGACCGTTCAAGGTCGGCGATGCGCAGGCGCAGCGTCTCCGACAGGCTGGTGATCTGGCGCATTTGGGCCAGGAAGCCTTTGAGCGACCCATAGGTCACGGCCATGGTGGTCAGAATGCCCATGATCAAAACCACGGCGTAGTTTTGTGCCGGGCGGCTGGTGGTGAACTGCAGCCAGCCAGCAGCCTCGGCACCCCACAGGGCGAGCACGCACGCCACGCCCAGGGTGCCAAACACCAGCGCGTTGCGCAGCCCGGTGAGCCAGCCCGACAGCAACACGAGCATGGGCAAAGACACCAGCAAGCCGGGCGTGCGAATGCCTTGCACCAGCACGGCATTGGCGATCATGACGGCCAGCAGGCTCCACATAAAGAACTGGGTTGCCAGGCGGGTGTGCTTGCGGTGGGTGAGCCAGGCGCAGACCAAGGCCACCGCCAGGAAAGCGTAGGTGGGTTGGTTGCTGCCCAGGAGCAGGGAGCGTTCTGCGGTGAGGGCCAGCAACACCAAAATACCTCCGGCCAGCGTGAGCGCCGCGGTCATCAAAATCCGGGCAGCACCTTCACCCAGGACCAAGCCCTTGGTCTGGATGTTGAGGGAGTCGGGCGCCGGTGGTGCGGCAGAATCCACGGATTGCATTTTTTACGGGTGTTGCAAGCGGTATGGAGCTACGAAGCCAGACAAATCCTAACCATTTCCGATTCGAACGGACAGCTTTTGATGCCGTGTTGTTGGACCTGGACGGAACCCTCGTCGACACGCTGGACGATTTCGTGGAAGCCTTGCAGGCCATGCTCCATGCGTTGCCGCCACCTTATTGTCACCACCACTTGCTTCGCAGTGAAGTGGAGTTGCGCGTAGGCAAGGGCTCGGAAAATCTGGTAAATCAGGTTCTGGCCCTCGTGGATATTGCGCAATGCGCTATCAATAGAGTAGCTAGCAAGCAGCCTGATGATGCCTTGGCCGCGCAAGCCTTGCAGTGCTATTTGCACCACTACCGCAACATCAATGGCCGCCGCTCGCGTGTGTACCCTGGGGTGTCGGATGCGCTGTCCGGCTTGCGCGGTGCTGGGTTGCCGCTGGCCTGTGTGACCAACAAACCTACTGTGTATGCCCAGGCGTTGTTGGAGCGCACGGGGCTGGCTGGCTACTTTGCCGAAGTGATCGGGGGAGACGCTGTGCCGCGCAAGAAGCCCGACCCGATGCCACTGCAAGAAGCCTGTCGGCGCCTGCGGGTGCTGCCAGGGCGCACGCTGATGGTGGGCGACTCCAGCAATGACGCGCAAGCTGCCCACGCGGCGGGGTGTTCCGTGTTGTTGGTGCGCTATGGCTACAACCACGGGGAGCCCATCGACGCCGTGGCCGCCCATGGCTGGTGTGACTCGCTGGCCGATGTGTTCGGCCCTCCGTCCAGCGCGTCCTAAAAAGTTTCCCAGTCGTCGTCGCCACCGGCGGGCGTTGGTTTGGGGGCGGGTTTGGGCGCTGCGGCGGGTAGTGCGGCTGGTGTTTTGGACGCTGGTTTGGCCGCAGGAGGTTTTGGCGCGGGGCCGGGCTGGCGCTTGGGGGCTGCGGTGGGGCGGTAGGCCGCAACCTTGGGGGCGCTGTGGTGCGCGTGTTGGGCCAGCGTGGCGTGGGTGTTGCTGTTGATCTTGAAAGTAGAGACCACCTGCACCAGCTCCTGCGCCTGTTGCTTCAAGCTCGAAGCGGCAGCGGCCATCTCTTCCACCAAGGCCGCGTTTTGCTGGGTGGTCTGGTCCATGGAGCCTATGGCCTCTGCGATTTGGCTCACGCCCAAAGATTGCTCGTTAGAATCAGCGCTGATCTCGCCCATGATGTCGGTCACGCGCTTGATGGAGCTGACCACTTCGGTCATGGTGCTGCCGGCTTGGTCGAGGAGGGTGGTGCCGTGTTCGACTTTCTCCACACTGGCGGTGATGAGGGTTTTGATTTCCTTG
>JACCDZ010935420.1_pt1 | contig 15792 bp, 15 predicted proteins | sample 7449551 | NCBI WGS metagenome assembly JACCDZ01 (sample SAMN15323452, study PRJNA562643) | freshwater metagenome | isolation source: river surface water | place: USA:Blue River Watershed | collected 2017-08-18 | reverse complement strand
GAGGTAAAAGAAGTAATGGATAAGTCAGACGCAATTACTATAGATTCATATCTTGAAGATAGAATCCAAGGTAACCATTTCAAAGATCGTAAAGTAATGACTAGCGGTGGATTGGTAAAACAAATCCACCAAAGAAAAAGATCAGATATTACTATATGGAACGCTCTAAGCTACCTCGGATACAATTGCTTTCAACTTAAAAAGTATTTACGCTGTAGGAAGATGAGTTTATCTGAGTTTATGGGTACGTTGAGTAAACCTCAGTTAATTGAAATCTATAACTATGTGGATTCACATATGGCTAGCAGAGGCCCTAAATGAAAAATGAAATTGAAATAGGTAAATTTCCAGTACCGCAGCAAATGTTGATTGAGGCTGAGAATGATCCCATGCTAAAAGGTGTGGTGTTATCTAGAATTGGTCAACAGGTTTCTATCTCAGTAGGTGAATCTGTTGTAGGTTTTCTCACACCAAGAAAAGAACATGATTATTGGAGGACAGGCGCAATCTACATTGATAAAGTATATCGTTCCCACGGCTATGGGTCAAAAGCAGTTAGTGTGTTTTTCTCTGATAAAGAAAAAGGGTTTGCTCTCATTGAACCCGATAACTATTCCAGTCAAAGAGCTTTTGAGAAAGCTGGCTTTAAGAAAACAGGTACATTCCTTGATAAGTCAGATAACGTAAACTACCAAATTTGGAAGAAATAAAATGCACTATTATAACGATCAGCTTGTCGAAGATGATCCAGAACCAGCTGAAACTGTCCACATACAAAATACAAAACACGAAAGAATCCAGACTGGACTAGTGGCATGTATTTTGAATCGCTGTCCTTACGATCATGTGTTTTGGAACAGATTGAAGATATCTGGTTTTGATGTAGTGAAAATCAAACACAAACTAAGAAAGAGCAAGCTGGGTAAGAAACAATTCCTAGGCTCTTATTTCACAAAGGCAGAACTGACAAAAATATTTAACACGGTGGTTAAATATGAAGATCAATACTGGCATGAAGTGATCGTAGATGAATCAACTTTAACTAAGGCTAAATAAAATGAATTATGAGCATATACGTGGAAATGTTGTCGATATAAAAGCATGGACTAAGGGCGTTGAAATAGAATCAGCTGCATTAGAGCAGTTGTTGAATTTATCTAAAATGCCTTTTATGTTTAAACATGTGGCCGTTATGCCTGACGTACATTCTGGGAAAGGCGCCACTATAGGTAGCGTCATTGCAACAAAGAACGCTATTATTCCAGCAGCCGTCGGTGTAGACATTGGTTGTGGTATGATGGCTAGACGCACCACTTTAAAAGCCAGTGACTTGCCAGACAATCTACATGAGCTACGTTCTAAAATAGAGGAAAGGATTCCTCACGGAAGAACGAATAACGGGATGACTGGTGATCGTGGATCGTGGGGTAATGTGCCTGAGGAAAACTATACCAGACTAAAGCCAAAAATGGCTTCTCTAAAGGTTTTAACGGACAAATACACTATCTTACAAAAAGCAGCAGAGCGAGCAGTCAAACACGCCGGGACACTAGGTACAGGTAACCATTTTGTCGAAATATGTGTAGACGAAAATCAAGACGTGTGGGTAATGTTACATAGCGGTTCGCGCGGAATAGGTAACACAATAGGCACATACTTCATAGAGCAAGCTAAGAAGGATATGGAGAGATGGTTTATAAATCTACCAGATAAAGATTTAGCTTATATACCACTAGGTTCTGATCTATTCAAAGACTACGCATACGCTGTAGAATGGGCACAAGACTTTGCTCTATTGAATAGAGAGATTATGATGAGGGAAACACTACGTGCACTGGAAGATGTTATCGATAAACCTTTTAGCTGTAATCTAGAAGCGATAAACTGTCACCACAACTACGTTTCATGGGAACGGCATTTTGGTGAAAACGTAATCATAACTAGAAAAGGTGCTGTTTCTGCTAATTTAGGTCAATTGGGTATTATACCTGGTTCAATGGGTGCAAAGTCTTTCATCGTAAGGGGTAAAGGTAACAGAGAATCATTTTGCTCTTGCTCACATGGGGCTGGTAGGAAAATGTCTAGGAACGAAGCTAAACGTGTGTTCTCATTAGAAGACCATGCTAAAGCTACTACAGGCGTTGAATGTAGAAAAGACGAAAGTGTTTTGGACGAGACACCAGGAGCATATAAAAACATCGATGACGTGATGCTTGCTCAATCTGATCTGGTAGAGATTGTACATACTTTAAAACAAGTGGTTTGCGTAAAAGGCTAAACAAATGAAAACATATCTAACACAACTGAATGACATTTTAGTAAATGGGCATAACCACGAAGATAGAACTGGCGTAGGTCGTAGGTCTGTCTATGGTAAACAATTCAGATTTAATCTGAAAAATGGTTTTCCTCTTGTAACTACCAAGAAGGTAAACATCAAAAATATTATCATTGAGACTCTATGGTTTCTCAGTGGTAGTAAACGCGCACTTGATTTGGAAGAGCAAGGTGTGAACATCTGGAAGCAATGGACACCTACACACGCTGATGCTGAAGCCTTCTACGACAAGCTGTCCAATAGTCCTGAACTATTGGAAGCTGCTTTTGGCCCACAAGCTACGCGTGAGCTGGCTACGCCTTGGCATGTGCGTAGGTATGATCTACAGATGTTTCCTCGCGTAGGAACAATTGGTCCTTTGTACGGTGCTGTGTGGCGTGGTAATTACGGTGTTAGCCGTAAGCCCGATCAAATCGCTAACTTGATCAGCGGATTGAAAGCTAGACCTTTCCATTCTCGTCACTGTGTAACTGCGTGGATTCCTGAGTTGCTACCCAATCCAGCGTTTAGTCCAGTGGAGAATGTGTTGCTAGGTAATGGTGCTTTGGCACCTTGTCACTTCTTCTTCCAGTGCTTTGTAAAGGATGCTGAAGAGCCTGGTGGTAAATTGCGACTTAGCATGAATATGAATTGCCGTAGCATGGACACGCCGATAGGAACTCCTTACAACGTAGCCCAGTACGCAATGCTGTTACTGATGCTAGCGCAAGTAACTGGCATGGAAGCTGACGAGCTGATCATCACTGGTGGAGACTGTCATATCTACTGGGATCAGTTAGAGCTGGTACCTACTCAGTTGGAAAGAGAGCCTTATCCACTACCACAGCTTAAACTTAATCCAGATGTTAAAAACATCGATGACTTTAAGTTATCTGATTTTGAATTGGTAGGATATCAACACCACCCTTTCATTAAGTACCCAGTAGCTACTTAATAGTTAACATCATAAATGGGAGGATAAGTCCTCCCATTTATGCCTTATTCTTTTTCAATTTATTTACAACCACATATCACTCTTGTGTAGTAGCCTTAGCTATTACACAAATTAACATTCTAGGAAATCAAAATGCAAACACGTGACGGTATTACGTACATGACTGTTCCTGAAACAGAAATTGACATTGAAAGGTTTACACACGTTCACAGTGAAGGTAACCTTGTCTTTGGTAAATACCGAGGTGTCAATACAGTGGTAGATCGAAGGAAACAAGTGTTTTGCCATTTTGCTACTTGCAGAACATTTTCATGTTACGGAAACGATGACTATGTTTATCGTCGTTGGGGATGTGTTGAAAAAGAAGAACAATACGAGTTCTATGACTACCGTATTAACGGTCAAGTAAGTAAAAAACACACCTTCACTAAGGGCACCTGTTTTAAAGTATTGCGTCTTGGATTCTATATTCAAATCTACGCACAATTCCCAACTTATGGATATCTCGGATCTGAAATGTGCAATACGATTGAAACATCTGACAGACACCAACAAGTCCCTCTTCCAACCGGTTACAAACCAATCAATGATTCTGAAATCAATATTGATAAATTTAAATTAACAACAATTGTTAACGATATGGTATTCGGTATCTATAACAACGAACACGTGTGTATCGATCGACATTATGCTGTATTCTGTTCGTTCGTTGATGTTACTCTGGATAACGCACCTTCTGCGTTTACGCCCGGAAAATGGTATAAAGTAAATAACACTGGTGATTTTGTCGTTACCGCTGATCAGCCCCATTGGTTATTTAATAAAACCAATGGGAGCTTTGAGCTTGTAAAAGGTAGTGTTGTTAAATTTGAAAAGAAAGAAGCAGGTACTGGACTTATTATGAAAATCCAAGTACAGAATAGGGGTATTAATTATTTTGGTACAGAATTGTTTAATAAAATCGAACCAGTGAAAGAAGAACCTGTGGCCAAAGAACAAACAAACTCACCCAGCTTCACATTGTCAGACATGTTGACGCAATCGAATATCGGCGATGTATTGGGTGTGTACGGGCCTAATGAAACAACCGTGTTTGTAAAAGCAATTAATCCAAATATTGACGCTAGCTACATTTGTGACGCAAATGGAAACAAATGGGTACTGTCAAACCGTAACTTGAAACCGATCAATCGTAACGAATCAAATATTGAACCAAAGGAAAGCGGCTTGGCTAAAGAACAAGCGCAAGAAGCAGTCATTCATTTTCGAGAAGCCAATGGAGTAGATTTAGCAGAATATGCAATTTACAGTTTTAATGGTAAGTATTTCGTGTCTTGTGAAATCATCAATCCGCAAGACTTGGGTTTTGAATCCAGTAAAGTCGTTACCAACAATGAGTCTGCTCAACCTGTTGAAGAGATGGAAATCGTTACACCTCGTGATATTGACGAAGTGATGGCTTTGGTTAAACAAACGGAAAAGAAAGTCAATCTTGGTCACCTGAGTTTCCTTTTTACGTTAGATTTTGATTCTACCTTCAAACAAAAATTCATGCATTTGCCCGATAGGGAACAAAACACGGTTATTTGCGAACCAGTTAAAGGTAAGGTTGCAACAATTAGTTTGAGGTCAGGCGACATTTTTACAATCTTTAAATCCAAAACGACAGGTAAACTATATAAAGAGCACAGTGTTAATACCGCTCAGCAGTTGCTGGATGTTAAACATTATTCAAACAAAGACATGCAACCAACTAATCAAACTCAAATGTCAACAGGTGTGTTGTCAACAAAACACATCCCACAGAGTGCACCGACAGAAATACAGCTAGGTGCGCGGCATGTTAACGAATCAAAACCAACATCAGCTACACAGTTCGGAGTAATCGAAGATATCGACGCGTCATACCCCGATCATTTGTTTGAACGCGCAGTAAAGGTTGATAAAACGTACTCTTCCTCTAAAGGATCGCTTGTTGTTCCTGGTATGGAACTTTTAAATTCTTTCCCTATTACAGATGAAACATTCAAAGAATACAATGAGTCATTGAATGCTTTTCAAATCAGTTTTAGTGATAAGCTTTTGACTTATGTTCCGTACGCCAATAGACTGGTAGGTGAGTTTGTTTCAAAATTGAGTAAATATAACATTAATCCTGCTGACATGGTGAACTTTGATGCTGGTGACAATCCTTGGTTGATTATTCAAACACCTAAGGTGGTAAAACCGATTGAGAAAGAACCAGTCGTCATTAGTCACGTACTTAACACAGTGGATGATTTGTGTAATAACACAATACCTGCAAAGTTTTGTTTAATTACAGACACAAAACAGGTCTATCAGATGCTTTCGGAGCTAGAGTATAAACAGTACAGGCAATCCCAATTTGCAAAAGGTAATCCGGTGGTAGAAAGCATCATTGATAAAACCGATCAAATCTGGGTAAAGATTTCCATGTAAGTAACTGCGTAGGGTGGTGAATATTCACCACCCTACAAATTCCTAATAGGTTTAAAAAATGAACAATGTAAATAAGTTTTTGTTAATCTTTAGCGTCTTACTATTGGTTGGTTGTTCTCGTGAAAAAGCTGTTGAGACAAATAATCCAAATTTTGAAATCTATAAACTATTCACTAAGGACGGCTGCGATGTTTATCGATTCCATGATGCAGGATACCCAAGATACTTTGTGAATTGTGGAAACAATAACGCTGGTATTTCGTGGAATGAAAGTTGCGGCAAACATTGTACTAACAATGTATCAGTTCAAACAAGTAACTCTGATAAATAAACCTAAACACAAAGAAACATATGTTACAAATTGATTATCAAAGATTGCGTAATCTTACCACAGGTATCTTACATACCGAAATTGGTCACGTGTACATTGATTTAGAAATCATTACTGGTGAAGAAGGTCTAATGACGCACATGTTGCCGAGAGCAGCAAAAGCAATTGAGTCGTGGCTTAGAAAACAAGTAACAGATGCTCGTTTTTGGGATGGTAAGTTTGATACTACCCACATCGGTGTTTATGAGCTACCACAACCAACCGATGAAGAGCGTGTGGAAATGTTTAAACTATTTGCATCGCAGCCAATCCCTTGGCTTCGTTTAAGTGAACCAACAAGTAACTAAGGAATAAATCATGACCATTGCCGGACGCACATCGAATTCATTTCAATCCGCAAACACAACGCCACACGAAGGATTAAAAAACATGCTCGATTTAGCAGAAGTAATTTCAGAACTCAAAGCTGTCATTGCTCAGCAAAACAAGTTACTCGAACAGTTGAGTAAAAACACAACCAATGGCTGCGAGTTTGTTAATGGCCAATACCCACAGCCTCAACAACGCCAAATGTTGTTTGGTAACCCGGCGTACGGTATGTCTAGCCCACCGTCAGGATTCGTGTTTAATGGTTCTTTTAATGGCCCTAACAATAACCACTATCAAAACCAAACCGCAGTACAACCAAACGTAGATACGTTACCTATCTGGCATAAGCCATACATTCCTATTCATTGTTTGCTGGACTGTTCAAAAGAACATAAAGATGTTCCTAGGGAATTTAAGTTAGCGCTTGTAAACAGTACAATATATAAGGTACCGCCTGTAACAACGGTGTGTCACTACAAACCAATGGTCGGTGAACACGAGGATTGGGCTTTACAGTTACTTACCAAGCTTAAGCACCATGTGGGTCAGGGGTGGTGTATTGTAGGTGATAGTATTTTTGATCTTCCAGCAGGTACATTAATTCATCGTAACTCGGGTCTTAATGAAGGTGGTATTTTGTATAGGATCCCAGAATTTCAATACCCTGATCCCGTTAGCGAGAAATCTTGGTTTTAAGTAAATGAGTAATAATAGCCTAGGAATTCCTAGGCTATTATGCTGCATTTTTTCTTTAATTTTTTAAAATCATCATACACCAAAATGATATAGAACAGTGCCAGGTCATCTGTTCTATTTTTTATCAGAATTCATTTTTTAACACTATATACCCGTAAACAACATGCTAAAAACAATCATTAAAAGGAACGGTAGTCGTGAAGTATTTCAACCATCTAAGCTCAATAAATGGTCACAATGGGCATCTGAAGGTTTGCGAGACCGTGTGGATTGGTCAGGTATTGTTTTAGAAACAGTCAAAGCGTTTGGTGAGGAAACGCATTCTCAAAAGCTACAAGCACAACTCATCCTCAACTGCACAATGCGCAGAGAATGGCCATATAACTTAATGGCTGGTAAATTGTTTGCTGCTACTTATAGGAAAGAAATATACGACGAGTATATTCCTACCATTAAAGCTTTGCACAATAAACTACATAAAGCTGGCCTGATGGTAAAGCTCAATTATACTGACGATGAATATATGCAAATTGAGTCCATGATTGATCACAATCGTGACTTCAACATGGCTCATTTCCAAATCAAACAGATTCGTAATAAGTACGCCATTAAAAACACAGTCACAAAGAAGGAGTATGAGACTCCTCAGTTTGTCTACATGCGCATGGCTATGCAGCTAGCTGAGTCTGAATCAGCTCATCAGCGTTTAATTGATGTACAGGAATACTACAATCACTTTTCATTTAACCGAATCAATCCACCTAGCCCTAACTACATCAATCTAGGTACACCTCACAAGGGCTTTGCTAGCTGTAATCTGTACACAACAGACGATACTGCAAAATCTTTAGCCATTGGTGACCACATCGCGTACGTCATGACTTGTATGTCAGCGGGTATTGGTAGTAATCTTAATATTCGTTCAATTGGTGACCCTGTCAGGGGTGGATCAATTACACATAACGGAAAGCTCCCATACTACAATGCTCTAGCTGGCGCTGTAAACGCCAATATGCAAGCTGGTAGAGGCGGCGCATGTACGACGTATTACTCTGCGTTTGATCCAGAAGCAGAAGTATTGACGATGGCTCAAAATCCACGCACACCTACTGATAAACAAAATCGTGACTTACACTTTGCCATGATGAGTAATCGTTTCATGGGTAAGAAAGTATTGAATAATGAAGACTTCTTTACATTCAATACTTACACTGCTCCTGATTTGGTAAAATCTTTCTATAGTGGAGACCAGGATGAGTTTGAACGCATTTACAACAAATACGAAGCAGATACAAACTTCAAGAAAAACTATGTAAGTGCACGAGAATATATCAGTAAAGCGCTGGTGCAGGGATTTGAGGTTGGCACTAATTATCTAGCATTCATTGATGAAATCAATCGACATACTCCATATAAAGAAAAAATCTATTCTTCAAATCTTTGTGTAGCTCCAGAGACACTTCTTCTTACGGATAACGGTTATTTCCCTATTAAAGAACTGGAAGGTAAACATGTTAACGTTTGGAATGGTAAGCAGTGGTCAGCCACTCAAGTGGTAAAGACTGGTGAAAATCAAGAACTCGTTTCTGTAAAATTCAGCAACGGTACAATCATTGATTGTACGCCTTACCATAAGTTTTATGTTAAGGATAAAAACGGCAGCGAGGTAGAAAAACGAGCTATTGATCTCGTGTTTAGTGATGAGTTGATTGACTACATTACACCAGATGAACAATGGCATAAGTACATTGAAGTATCACAAGTAATCTTTACCGGTAGAACAAACGACACCTATTGTGTAAACGAGCCACTTGAGCATAAAGTCATCTTTAACGGTATCCTCACAGGTAACTGTCTAGAGATCACGCAACCCACATCACCTTACTACGATATGCGTGACCTGTACTCTGCGACTGACCACGGTCGCGGTGAAGTGTCACTGTGCAGCTTAGCTGGTATTGTGGAATGTAATATTCAAAACGATGAAGAATACGCTAGTGCCACATATTACGCACTCAAGATGATTGATTACTGTATCCACGCATCTGACTATCCTCTACCGCATGTGGGTTTTACTGCTAAACAGAGACTTAATGCAGGTATTGGTATTTTAGGTGTAGCCACTACTATGGCTAGAGCCAATGTGCGCTACAATACAAAAGAAGGTCTGCAAAAATTACACGACATTGCAGAGCGTCATTCTTATTTCTGTATCAGCGCATCTCTGCGCCTAGGCCAAGAACGTGGCAATGCTCCCTGGATGCATAAAACAAAATGGTCAGAAGGGTGGCTACCAATTGACACATACAAGAGCACGGTGGATGAACTGGTGGCTCCTAACTACAAATATGATTGGGACGCATTACGTGCTGGTATTGTAGCAAATAAAGGTATTCGTAACAGCTCCGTAATTGCTCATATGCCCACAGAGTCTTCTTCTAAGGCATCTGGTATTCCCAATTGTTTCTATCCTATTCGTGACTTGTCTATTAAGAAGAGTGATGGATCGAACGTGGTAGATTGGTGTGCAGTGGATGGGGATATTCTAGGTGACAAATATCAGTCAGCGTGGACTATCGATTCACTGGACATGATCAAGTGTTACGCGGTCGTTCAAAAGTTTACTGATCAAGCCATCAGTGCTGATTTGTGGAAAGATCGCTCTAAAGATATTAATCTGTCTAAGGCTACACTCATTAAAGAATACCTCACCATGATCAAGTACGGAATGAAAACCCGTTACTATCAAAACTCATTAACAGGATCACAGTCAGGCACAACAGCGTCTACAACTGAAGTCCAAACACCAGTCACACCTGTGGTAAAAGAAAGAGGTTGTTCTGGTGGAGTATGTGATATCTAAAAAAAGGAAATAAACAAATGACTATCGATGCAAAGATTTTCAATACAGAGAAAACTGATTATAAACAACCCTCTTTGTTTATGGGTCAGCAACTAGGTCTACTCGATACCATCAACAAGAACTATCCAGAGATCTTTCGTCTGTACAAAAAGATGAAGAGTCTGGACTGGGATGAGAACGAATTTGACTTTACAGCCTGTAATACTGAATTTAAGACTTGTAGCAAGAACACGTATGAGATTATGATTCGCACACTGTCTTGGCAGTGGGAAGCTGACTCTGTAGCGTGTAAATCCATTATCCCAATCATTGCTCCTTTCGTAACTTCTACTGAATTATGGGCTGCCTGGGGCAGAATCGCCGATAACGAGTGCCTAACGGGTGATCATGAGGTACTTACTCCAAAAGGCTGGAAAAGAATAGATGAGGTCACCACGGATGATACGGTGGCTCAGTGGGAATACAGTACACGTGCCATCACTTTTGTAAACCCACAAGCAATTATTGTAAAACCGCACGATGGTCTAATGTACCATTTCTACGATGGTAATAGGAACGTAAGCCAGATTACTACGCCTAACCACAGAATGCCTATCGTTTACCCGTACAGTTCTTTTCTTACCTCACCACTGTGCAATACTGCTGAAACCGTCCATTACAGTGGCGGCAACGCGTTACCTACAGCCGGATTCATATCCACTGGGGGAAGGCACATGACAGCACAAGAGCGCCTGTACGTTGCTGTTCAAGCGGACGGGTCACTGTGTAGTGAAAAATACACTGGAGCAAACACAGGGCATGTGTATTATAGGTTTGGTTTTTCTAAGAAAAGAAAAATTAATAGATTATTTGAATTATGTAATGCTGCAAATTGGAGAATTTCTGAAATAGACTCCAAGAGCGAAAGAACCCTCACTGAGGGCATTAGAACCTTTTATGTGTATGTTCCAATATGCGAATACAATAAGCTAGCAAAAACATTTGACTGGTTTGATTTAGATAAAATCAGCTATGAATGGGCAATGGATTTCCTAGATGAAATCAAGCACTGGGATGGCAATGTAACTGATAAGGGGCGAACAAGGTACATGTCTACCAATAAAGCGTGTATTGATAAAGTGGTGGCTCTTGCTCACCTGGTTGGTCACAGGGCACACGTTACTGTTATACCTGAACGCATTAGTGCACTAATGCCCGGTGGCAGCTACAGTAATACAAAACAATCTTATCAGGTGTATATATGCGACAGACCATACACCGTGGGTAACGCTATTATTAAAACAGCGATAGAATATACGGGTAACGTATATTGCCTTACTGTTCCTAGTAGTTACTTTATGGTTAGGCACAGTGGTGCTGTTTCTGTAACGGGTAACTGCGTGCACGGACTTACATATTCAGAAATGGTGAGGAATAGCTTCGATGATCCTGATCAAGTATTGAAAGAAATCCTAGAAGTATCCGAAGCATTACAACGCATGGATGCTGTGGCAGATGTGTTTTCTAAAGTCTACGATACTTCACTTGCGTTAGCCAGTGGTAACATTCAAAAGGATCAGAAAGCATACGAAGACATTTACATGTTTGTAGTGGCTATGTATTGTCTTGAGCGTATTCAATTTGTAGCTAGCTTTGCTGTAACGTTTGCTGTAGCTAACAGTGGGCAGTTTGTACAGTTCGGTAAAGCAGTACAGAAAATCTGTCAAGACGAGTTTGAAGTGCATCAACTACTGGATCGCGCTGTATTGGATTACGAAGCTAAGACCGAATACGGTAAATTAGCACGTATCAACAATAAGCAACGTATTGAAACACTGGTGACTTCAGTTATTGATTCTGAACTAAACTGGGTAGACTACTTATTGTCAGATGGTCGTGAGCTAGTAGGTATGACACCAGAACTGTTAAAAGGTTGGGTACTCTATAACGCTAAAGACGTATTAGACTACTTTAACATTGAGCACGGTTACGATATCCCTACTAAGAATCCTATTCCATTCATTGAAGACTGGATTGACATCAACCGAATCCAAGCCTCTCCTCAAGAGGAAAAGAATGGCCAATACATGTTGGGTATGGTAATGGATGATATGAGTGACGATGTTATTCAAATGGAATTGTAAAGCAATGAGTTAAGCTATATTTCTTTAAATAAGGAGTCAATGATGCCTTTTCTAGCAGAGCATATTTGTACGAACATATTGTTCAAAAACTTAAATGACCCTTCATTTAAAGATTACTATACACTAGAAGAAATCAATGAAGAGTTGATAGAACTAGAAGGAGCTAAGATAGAGTTTAAGTTTGAAAGTGAGGAAGATGTAAAACCTATGCGATTTTGCATGCGGTATTCAGATTACTTAAAGTCATTTAAATTCTGTAGCTTCATAGAGCATGAAGACGAGATACGTGCTAGAACTCACGACTTCATGCGATTAGCTTTAGTAAATTAATATCATAATAGCCTAGGAATTTTCCTAGGCTATTATGACGCATTATTTCCTATTCCAATTATTTTCAGTCACATATAGTAAACATGAGTAGGAGTAACAGTGCTCTTATGAAACTGGAGACTTAAATGTCTGTACACGATTTCCAATCACAAGCGGAAGCTGCGCGAGCAGCTACTGAGGCAAACCGTGCCTCGCAAGAGGCGATGGAGCAAGCCGCCGCGCATGTGCGGCGACAACAAGCTACTCGGCGAGCAGCCGAGAAACTTGGTGACAGTCTGTTGGTGGTTGGCGGTTTGCTTCTTGCAACCGCTGTCGGTTTTGCAGTTTTCAACAAACGGAAATAAAATCATGGCAACAAAGTACGATGATTTGATGAAGCAAGTTCTGGTCCTTCAGCGTGAGTTGTTGGACATGCGTGTCCAGCGCATCTTGGCGGCACTTGCCAAGATGCAAACAAAGTCGCGCTATGTGCGCGAACTGGAAGACAAGTTAGGGTTTGAGTTACGGACTCATCACCGCAAGCTTCAGATCGAGACTATTCTCGAAATGTTGGAAGAAGAACCTGATGTTTTCAAACACGTCAAGTTCTGATTCGTAAATACTAGTGCTAGGGTATTACCCTAGCACTAGTAGCTATTTTCTTTTTTGTTTTCAATTTAATTACAACCACATATCACTATGTGGATACTAATAAAACAGTATCTTATCCTAACTCAAACCCATTTTTAAATCATGAACAACATTGATTCCGTAGTATTATACCACAAAAACTGTAACGATGGCTATATTGCAGCACTCGTCATGTACGCTTATTTCAGTGAAATGAATTTGCTACACGTATCAAACTTTATCCCTGTTCAATATGGTGAACCCCTGCCAGACGAAGAATTGTTAGAAGGAAAAACTGTCTACATTCTTGACTTCTCTTTCAGCAGAGAAGACACTGCTAAGCTAGCTGATCTAGCTGGAACATTGTTCATGTTGGATCATCACGAAGCTGCTGTCAATAACCTCTTTACTGGTGACAAATTCCTAGACAAAGCTTTCGTAGAAACAGATGAGGATGCTGGCGTATATGTGCTGCACACCAAAACTGTCTCTCTGATGATAGATAAAACAGAGTCAGGTGCTACGTTGGCTTACGATACCTTTGGTGAAACCATTGAGAATGAAGCTATCAAAAGAAGACTAAAACATTTGTGTGACCACGCTAAAGATCGTGATCTGTGGAACTTCACATTACCCAATACATTGGCTATTTACGAATATTGTTCTAGTTTGAATTTTGATTTGAAAACAGGATACGAGCTATTGGTACAGAGTAGCCCTGCTGAATTGAATAGTCAAATTGAGAAAGCACAAGTGCGTGTAGATATGCGAAACGAGCTAGCTAATAAATACGCTAGCAAAGCTGTCAAGATTCAGTTTATGGGATACGAGATTCCAGCAGTCAATGTACCGTCTGATTTCTCCAGCATTGTAGGGGATATTCTTGATAAGGATGCGCCGTTTGCGCTCATGTATGCTGTTGGTGTAGATAAAGTATTTTGTTCTCTTAGGAGTAATAAGGATGACGGGATCAACGTTAACCAAATTGCAAATAAGTTTGGTGGCGGAGGACATTTTCACGCATCAGACTTTTCTATTCCAACAAGCAAACTAGACGATATGTTAAGTGGAGAAATGGATAATGAAGATTACTTCTTATTGGATTCAGTTAATCCACCAACATACACGGTAACCGAATACGAGGCTAGACCCTTTACAAATTTAATCATTTGGCTGATCATTGCAATGGTGACTCTTACTTTCCTCTATGTGAACATTAAACAATCTGGTGATGTAAATGAGCACATTCCACAAATCAAACAAAGTATTTTCAGAGAAACATGATTGAAGTTATTCAAGGTGATTTACTCAAACATCAAACAGATATCCTAGTCCACGGAGTAAACTGTAGAGGAAAGATGGCTAGCGGAATAGCGTTGGCTATTAGAAAGCTATACCCTAGAGTATATTCCGACTACATTGAAATGTGGTCTAGGTATTATAGAGAACCAGAGTTCCTACTAGGAAAGGTAATCTATACCGAGATCAATTCAGGACTAATTATAGCCTCTGCTTTTACACAGTTAAACTATGGCTACAATGGTAAAAGGTATGTCAGCTACGATGCTGTGGATACAGCGTTTGCTGATATTAACCGTAAGGCTATAGAGCTAAATATGATCATTAAGTTCCCGATGATTGGTTGTGGTTTAGGTGGAGGTAACTGGAACATTGTCTCCAAGATAATTGAAGAGAACCAGTCTCCTAACGTAAGATGTATTCTCTTTAATCAATAGCAAAGTAGCTACTACAGACTATCCGTTTAGGAATAGTCTGTAGTAGCCTATATGCTTTATTTTTTGAAATGGTATGCAGAATATGAATATTTTTTATTTATTAAACAAAAGGACATAAATTATGTTTGGATCAATTAGAGCAATGGCTGGCATGATAGATGTCAAGGTAAAAGGAGAAGACGTTACTGTGTCTGGTGTATCTGCTTACAGCATGCAAAAAGACATTAAGAAACTATGGGGCACAGACCGAGTCAGTAAGTACATGTTTACTGATATCAGCGGATACTCCTTTAGCTTTAAGAGTTTCTTTTTACCAGACGTTATGTTTACCATTAGAAAAATGGTAGAAAGTAAAACAGTAACTTCTATTAGAACACTAAAGAAGATACAAGATGCTCTACTGGAGCATACTTGGTTAGCTAATACACAAATAGAACAACAAGTCTATTTCAATAGAGAGCATTTAAAGAAATTCTACCTTACCCCACTTGACTTCCAAGAGGAGTTGTTTACCATTTATGGTAACAATAAAAAGAAGTATAATTTGAATGGTTTTTTATTTGCTGGTTCTGTGGGTTCTGGTAAGACATTTACTTCACTTGCACTAGCAGAATGCTTAGAGAAGAGTAAGATTATTATCATCTGCCCTAAGAACACGATCTACCGTGTATGGGAAGCTAACTTAAAAGAAAAGTTTAAGGAAGCTCCTAGCTATTGGATATCTGCTGAAGGTAAACCAATGAATGGTAGTGAAAAGTATCTTATTTTTCATTATGAGGACATTGGTAAAGCTTTGGAATATGTAAAAGCATATCAGCCAAAAGACCCAATGGTAATTCTGGATGAGAGTCATAACCTAAATGAGACTACTTCAAGTAGATCAAATCTGTTTATTGACTTTTGTAGAGCTTCAAAGTCTACTGACATACTCTGGCTATCCGGTACACCTATTAAAGCTCTCAGCAAGGAATCTATTCCTTTACTTAGATGTATTGATCCGCTC
>JACCDZ011603017.1_pt1 | contig 15794 bp, 5 predicted proteins | sample 7449551 | NCBI WGS metagenome assembly JACCDZ01 (sample SAMN15323452, study PRJNA562643) | freshwater metagenome | isolation source: river surface water | place: USA:Blue River Watershed | collected 2017-08-18 | reverse complement strand
GCCGAGCGCGGCGGCGTGCTGGGCGCGATGGAAACCGGTTACCAACGCGGCAAGATTCAGGACGAGTCGATGCACTACGAGATGCTCAAGCACACCGGCGAGCTGCCCATCATTGGCGTCAACACCTTCCGCAACCCCAAGGGCGACGAAGTACTGGAGAGCCTGGAGCTGGCCCGTTCGACCGAGGAAGAAAAGCAGTCGCAATTGCAGCGCCTGAACGACTTCCACCAGCGCAACGCCGCAGCAGCCCCAGCCATGCTCAAGCGCTTGCAGCAAGCCGTGATCGACAACGGCAACGTGTTCGAGGTGCTGATGGACGCGGTGCGAGTGTGTTCGCTGGGCCAGATCACCAACGCCTTGTTCGAGGTGGGTGGTCAGTACCGTCGCAACATGTGATGACAGCTGTCTGAGCTAAAGCTCCGACCTGCAAAAACCTTGTAGGTCGGCGGCTTTAGCACCGACACTACAGGCACGACTTTGGCAATTCAGCCCACGATCTGGGACACGTTGCCCATGGAAAAGAGTTGCGCATACGCCAAGCCCAAAGCATCGGCTCGGTGGAGTTGCTGCAATTGCTCGGCATCCAGCGCCTTGAGCTTGCGCTCATTGACCACCATGAAGCCCTGAATGTTCAGCGGCTTGTCGGACTGGGCTTGCCGGATCGACAGGCCCGCATCTTCCAGCACATCGGCCTGCACCAGCGCTTGGGTAACGCGCTCGGTCAACTGTGACTGCGACAAGAACTCCTTCTGGAATTCAACGATTTTCTGGAGCTGTTCCGTCGGCTGACCATCGCTGCCCACCAACGGCTGCGCATCGCGCTTGTCTTCAAATACAGCGGCCTGCACATCCAGCGCCAACATGCCGTCGCCCTTGGCATCGGCCATCAGCGCGAACGGATAGCGCCGGACCCACGCAGGCACATACACACCCTGACGCCATTGCCCATCTGTGTTGACAAACTGGTTTTTGCCATCGCCTTTACCCACCAATGCGACCATGGTCACGACAGAAGATGCCTGACCCTTGATGAAAACAATGGGGTAATGCCGCACGGCATGTGTGACCTCGGACACCAGCAATGGAATGATGTCGGTGGACGATGCAAACGCATAAGCGCTTATCGCCTTAGGCAGCGTGAAGGAGCGATGCTCGATGCTGCTGAACGGCACCAGTGTTTTGTAAAAAAGTGGCAGAGGAACAGTTGACGACATGAGACAAGAAAAGAAAGTGATGACAAGGCGTCAAGGCGTTGACTCGTCGCCCTGCAAGGTCCGGTGCCCAAACCCTCGCGGGTTTTGGCACCGGAAGCTCTGCGCTTAGAAGTCCCAGCGAACGAGCAACTCGGCCATGTTGGACGAGAAGGTGTCCCGCTTGACGTGCTGGTAACGCATGGCCAGAGAGGAGGTCTTGCTCATCAGCAGGCCAACCCCCAAAGACACCTTGGTACTGCGTGGTGCATAAGTAGCCACATTGGTGTTGAACGATGCACCCGTGGTCGCATCACCGATGAAGCTCGAAGTCACCGCATCGGTGTATTGACCACGATCACGCACGCTCATCACCATCAACTCTGGCTTGATGACCATGCCGCCCACGTACTCGGTCGTGCCCAAGCGCAAACCGACGCCGGTCTGCTTGCTCTGCAGACGCTGGCCAGCCACATTCAAGCCAATATCGCCGGCATTGGTTTCAGTGTAGGCGTCCTGTTTCAGAGTGCGGCCTTCAAAGCTGACCAGGGGCGTGAGGGTTGCAGCAGTGTTTTCAAACTTGATGCGGTAGCCCAAGTCCACCTTGTAAGCGGATTGGGTGCCATCGAAGTCATACATTGCGGTACGGCCCACAACGGTTGCACGATTGCCGGTGGTGTTTTGCTGGGCAACCGAAAGCGAGCCGCCCAGGAAGAACTCAGGCGTGAAGTCGTAAGCGCCATACAAAGACAGTTGCCAGGACTTGAGGTTGGCCTGCTCGCCAGCGCGGAACTGGGTCTGACTGACCGTGCCTGCACCGTAAGAGAGGGCAGCACCGGCGATGGAGCTGTTGTTCGGACGCGAATCCAGACCCATGGTCACACCCGAGAGTTTGGTGGTGTAGCCATCGTTGTCACCCACTGCCAACTGCGTGCCGCGCTGGTAGTTGTTCTTGAACCAGAAACTGGTTGTCTCGTAAGCAGTCTTTTGTGGCACGTTGCGCAGCTCGTGCATGCGCAGACCAATGCTGTCGGCGGCCATGGCCCCCAAAGACAATGCCGACAAACCCAGCGAGTTGTTAGCAATAGGTGCCAGACGCTTGACTTGCGTGGCCAGATTGGCCTGATTGTTGCCATAGCCCCACTGGTCAATGTCGAGCTTGTTCAGCACCGTTTGCATGTCCTGACTGTAGCCCACACCGTTGGCCGCCAACGTGCCCAAACGAACTGCTGCATTGTTGGAGAAGTGGCCAGCGGTGCCAGACTTGGTGACATAGGTATCGGCATCACACGAGGCAGTCATGACCAGGTCGCCATCCACACGTGACAGCTGGGTGTCGATGACATAGCTGTTGTCGCGGTAGGTGGCTGGCACCACGTTGTTTTCGCCTGCGCCCGCAACATCAATGAGCGTGGCTGTTTGACCGTTGTGCAAACTGCCCAGCAAGCTGACATTGACCGTGCTGGCAGCGCCCATCTCGAGGGTGCTTGCCCCTGTGATGTTGCTGGAGCCAGCCGCATCGACCAAGCCGCCTGTGCCTTTGCTGTCCGCAGCCCAGGGTTGGGTGGCCACGGCAAAATTGAGCGTGGCATTGTTGGTTTGAATCACGCCAGCGCCGACCGTCGATTGGGTCACGACAGCCGTGGGGGCAATCGTGCCGTTGGTGTAGCTGTTGTGCGCAAAGTCCACTTGGGAAACAGCGGTGCCTGCATTGACAGCGCTCTGCGTTGCCGTGGTCACGGCGCCGGCCGTATTGAGGGTCGTCTTGTCCGACAGTGTCAGGTTTGCGCCGAGGTATTTGCCCGTAGCCGTGATGTTGGCTGTGGTGGTGCCTGATTCGTTACCAATCGTGGTGGTTGTAGCGTAGACGTCATGGCCGATGTTGACGGTCGCAGTCTGCACATCCGTACTCGAATGGAAGTTTACCGCATGGAGTGGCAAAGCACTGGTACCAATTGGCACGTGCGTGGTGGTCGAACCCAGGAAATTCAGTGTGCCTGTATCGGCCACCGTGGTCGTCACACCGCCTGCGGCAGTAGCGTCTGTCGAGGGATAAATGGATTTGGTGTCAGCCACATTGACCGTACCATCTGCGGTGTAATGCAGCGGGCCATACAAATCATCCTGGAAGTTCACCGTGCCTGTTCCTGCCACGTTAAAAGTGGAGCTCGACACGTACACCTTGCCCAGGAAATTCACAACCTTGTCTGACCCACCATCGGCAAAGATGTGCGCGAAGTTCTGATTGCCAGCGTTGTCCGCCGTGCCCAGATTGCCAGTGACGGTGCTGCTGCCGTCAAACCGCAGGGTTGCACCATTGGCATCGCGGAATGTGGTTTGCGTATTGGCACCAGCGCTTGTGGCGTTCTGGGTCACCAGGTCAACGCCGTCACCGAGCCTGAGGGCGCCAATGCTTGTGACGTTGGTGCCGAAATCAACAGCGCCAACAAAGCCTACATTGGGTGCCGCCCCCGCTGGTGAAGCGCCTTGCAACAACACTGTGCCGTTTCCGGTATACGCCAAGGTGTTGGCGTAGGTCACACCATTCTTGAAGGTGACAAGCTCATTTGTGGCACCCGCATTGATCGCGTTCAAGGCAGTGCCTGCGGCACCAACGTTCCCTGTGACTGTCGAGGTGCCCAGCAATGTCAACGCACCCGTACCGGCCAAGGCGGTGGTCACATTGCCGGTCAAGTCTTTGTTGTCGGCCATGCGCAAAACGCCATCGTTCTGCAAATTCACTGTGCCTGCATTGATGTTGCCCAATGCGTCGACCGTTTTGCTGCTGGTGCCAGCGGTGTTGATGTTCAACTGCTGAATCGCAGCACCGGCAGCGCCGACGTTGCCACTCAGTGTGGCTGCGCCCAAGGTGTTCAAAATGCCCGTCTTGTTGGCGCTGGTGGTGATATTACCGCTGATGGCTTTGGCATCAGACAGGTTCACTGTGGCGTTCTTTCCAGCGAAGTTGATCGCTCCGGTCAAACCGTTGTAGAGGTTGGCAGTACCGGTATCACTGAACACGATGTTGGTGCTGGTGATCGATGCGCCATCTTTGCTGAAATTACCGGTTCCGGTGCTGATGGTGGTGGTCGTTGCTGTCAGGGCTTTCTCAAAATTCGATGTACCGGCAAGCACATTGACATTCGTTGAAAACACGTCATCCTGGAATGTGCTTGTGCCTGTGCCGGAATTTTCGACCGTGTTGGCATACACCTTTTGCTTGAATGTGCTGAGGGCACCATCTGCGCCTGACAAGACTGAGTTCAAACGCGTGCCTGTAGCACCCACCGTCGCGGCAACGGTCTGCGTACCGCCTTCCAGAATCAATTTACCCATACCCGCAGCATCTGTCGTGATGCCTTGGTCGCCATTGGTATCTGTCAGGCTGTAGTTTGCGCCAAGAATCAGGGTGGAGTCATTGCCCGCCAGACCATTGTTCAGCGCCACCACCTGCGCAAAAACATCGCCATTGACTTTAACTGTGGTGTAGTCGTCAGATGCGGGGCCACCAATGTTGAATTGCTTCAAGCCAAGGTCTTTTGATCCCAGGCCACCTGTGACAGTTTGCGTCGAACCTGTCCCAACAAAAGTCAGTGTGCCTCGACCGTCGATTGTGTTGCTGACCACTGGCTGTCCGGCAAGCCCTGTCAAGCTGCCGCCAATGATGGTGAGTGAGCCGTCTTTCTGATTGAAGGTCACACCCTTGACTTCTGCGGGTGCCGCATCCGGATTCATGATGAGGCTACCCGTCACGGTCACGTTGGATGCTGCGCCGTAATCCAGTTGATTGGTCGTCACTGAGCCACCAAATGTCACAGTACTGCCGGAGCCATCCAAGCGGATCAAGGACAGACCGGAAGTGCTGTCACCAATAGCACCCGTCACCGTGGCATCGCCCTGAATGACCAGAGAGCCGTTGGTCCGGTCGCCCAAGGGGCTTTCTGTATTGCCCGCTCCGCCCTTGTTGATGATGGAGCCATCAAAGACAACTCCCGCACCCAAGGTCACAGTGACATTGTTGCCGTTGTAATTCAGCTGCGTGGTCGATCCACCCTGAGCGCCATCGCGGTCCACAAGTCCCATGAAGGTGATGTTTCCGCCGGCACTGTTCACATTGATGGCACTGGCGTTCACATTGCCGTTGAAACGGACATCTCCCTCAACGTTGATGGCATCCAAGGCATCGGCATAAACCGAGTAGCTGCCGCTGATAACACCACCCGAATTGAATTTCAAGGTGTAACCCACATCACCGGTGATGGTGTTGCCGCCTTTGAGCACCAGCGAAGAGGCTGTCGAGCCTGCAAAAGTAAATCGATCAACATCACCGCTGTTGTCTGTGTCGCCAAGATCCCTTTTCTCGCTCGAATAAATACCCAAGAGCTGACCGCCTACAGGACTTACACCTGTGATCGTTGCGCCTTGCTGCAGAGTTACCGTCACTGCTTCTGTGTGCGTCTGATCGCCGTTGTTGAAGGAATCCTGAGCATAAACTTCAATACCTTTACCGGTTCCTGTGTAGGTCTGCGATGGTGTTGTCAACACATTCTGTCCCACCACGGCGGTAGAGCTGAGTGTCTGCGCTCCAGCCGCACCACCCAAGGCAGCCATCAAGCCACACACCGCTACGGAAACGGCTGTTTTACCGATCTTGATGATGCGGTAGGTCATATCTTCTCTTTTCATTGTGTTTCTCTCGTTCAAAGTTGGATAGGTTCAAAAATCATTCAGCACAGAGATAGCCGCCCTGCAACATGGGTTGCCCGCTGGCATTCAGAGGTCGGGGATGAAAGCCCAGCGGCTTCGCTTTGGGGTTTTGTGTTGTGCACACCTGACGTGCAGCAGACAAGCGGTCTTCAGGAACAGGGCCAAAGGCACCTGGTCGATCCCAACCTTGCATGCCGTCCTTGACCACCACTTGGGGTGGCCGTGAGTCAGCAAGGTTCTGCAAGGGCTGCGGCTGACAAAAGAATCCACCGCCAGGCGTGGCCAGGCCGTTCAGATCCAGAGCTCGCGGGTGGTAAGCCACCGCCCGCAAGGTATAGCCCAGCTTCATGCAGCTCATGTCGCCCGACGACTGCAAGTCGGATGGCACAGGACCAAATGCCCAGGACCGATGCCAAGTGAGGTAGGGCTGGCCCTGCGCATCTTGCGCGCCCATGTAAGAGACCTGCGGCGGGGGTTCACCGTAGCTGTCGCCAACAACAAACGCGGTGGACACACAGCCTGAAATGCCAAACGCCGAAAGCGTCAGCAATACCAGTCGACCATAAACACCGGGGCGTGCATGAATGAAGTTATTTCGCATCAACATGGCCTTATGCAATAAAGAGGTAATTGGTCACGGGGTGCGCAACGTCAGTCAGACCCGCGACCGTGGTGATGTTGGACAGCTGAATCAACAGGTCTGAGGTATGAACGCTCGGGTCTGCCGACGTGTGCTGGAACACGTAGCTGTGACTGTCTTGACGGAACACCACCGTCTGCCCATTCCCGTTGATGTTGGATTGCAGATAAGCCACCGCATCAGCCAAGCTGAATGCATTGGCCCCCAAAGCCCCGACATAGGTGTCTGCATCGTCAAACGTCAGCAACCCGTTGCTGATGCTGTGGGATTTGATGACGCCTGAATTGATGCCATCGGTGCCTGCTGTATTGGCCGCAATGGCAGGCAGGCCTGCAAGATCAAGAACATCCTCGCCCAGCACCATGTCGGTGATCCGGTCGTAACCTGATACCATGCCGCCCGAGATCGCGGGTGTGGACCCGCCTGCGACAAAGACAAAGGTATCGGCACCACCGCCACCACTGAGGGTGTCTGCATTGGCACCGCCGCCCAATATGTCAGCCGCGCTGGTGCCCGTCAAATCGAAGCGCAAGGCACTCTGGAAATTGGCAGCCGTGTATGCCCCTGCAAATTCAACCAACAGGTCAGCGGTGCCTGGGGTCAGTGCAACACCATGCAAATTGACACCCAATTGGGTGAACGTGGCGGACCCACCCATGAGTGGATCGGTGATGCTGTGCTGCGTCACCGTGACATCAACACCCGCCGTGAAATTGTTCACGCCTGTGGCCACCAGAAGCAGCGTGTCCTTGCTGGCGTCGAAATCGTAAACGTGGTCTGTCGCCGCGCTGTGGCTGTCAGATGCTGCGCCCGCACCCGATGCCACGACATTCCAGACGATCGTGTTGTTTCCACCGTTCAGATCGAGAATGTCTGCACCTGCGCCGCCGACAAAGGTGTTGTTCTTGGCGATGCCGATGAGTTTGTCATTGCCTGCACCACCGTAAAGGCTGGCACCCTGATCATTAGCACCCGCGTAAGTGCTGGTCATCACATCGTCGCCCGCCAAGCCGTAGACATAACGGGCATCGGATGACACAGACGCGTCGTTGCCAGATGTTCCGGTTGTGACGGAGCCCAAGGCCGTCGTTTGTCCAAAAATATCTTCCACCGAGAGCGACTGAGTCCCACTCGCCTGCTGAGCCAAGTTGAAAGCACCTTGATTGCCGTTGGCATCCGTCAACTTCACAGAAGCGCCGCCCAACTTCACAAAACCCGACTCATGGGACGTCACAATGATGCTGTCCGCAGTATCGGTCACCACCACCATATTGGTGGTGCTGTCGGTGATGTTGGGTGCTTGGGTATCGCGCACGAAAGACACACCACCTTGAGACTCGAAGCCTTGGGTGTTGCGCACGATAGCGGTCACTGTATTGGTGCCATCGGCAACAGCAGAGATGTCCAGGATGGCCTGGTAACTGCTGCCTGTTTGATTGGTGATGTCACCGCCGACCTGTGTGCCACCGATATAAATCTTCAGTACGTCGGTGGCCACAAGCGGCTTGTCAAAAGCGATCGTGACGGAGACTGTGCTTTCGTTGGTGTAAGCCCCCTGCAGACTCAAATTGGTCACCGTTGGCTCTGCCAGCTGAGAATCGGCCACGAGCGTGTCGTACGCTGACTTGGTCACGTAATCGACCACATCCGTTGCATCGCGTGTGTATGAGACACGGTACAGCACCTGCTTGCTGTCCCCAGGGGTTGCCACGATCGATGTGGCCGCAATGGTGGGGTTGGGCGGGAAAACCGGTGCTTCAATCGTGTTGTTGAAGTAGCGCAGGTATTCGGCGTCTGTGCCGCCGTTGTACATCACCAATTGACTGGCGTCGACGCGACCGTTGACTTGGGCAATCAAGATGGTTTCGTTGTTCTGAATGAGCGCGTCACGCGACGCCACCAGATAAATGAAAGTCTCACCGTCAGTGCCATTGGTGCCGTTGTAGACCGCCAGATAGCTGGCCACACCTGTGAGCGCAGGGGCCTGGTAGTAGGTGAAATTGAAGGTACCAAGGCCTGGCACAGGTACGCCACTGGTCACGGCTGTATAGCCCGGTTGCTGACTGCCAATCTCCAACGACGGCACAAATCCGCCGCTCGATTTGACGTCGTAGAAATCGAGGAAGTTCAAAGGATTCCAGGTTCCGACGACCGAACTCGTTGCCTTGTCTGCGGTGATCGTGCTGGCACCGCTGGCCAACACGCCGCCGGAGTAGACCGGGTTCAGATAAGGTGCCACGTTGTTGATGCCATCGTTGAGCATCAAGCCACCGTTGACCCAGAATGGAATGGCCAGGAAGGGGCCCACAAAAGGAATGCCAGCCAAGCTGCTGCCAATGGCGATGGAGACCGAGCCTGCACCAATGACCGCGATTTTTCCGGTCAGGTAGGCCGACTCGTAAGCGACGTTGTTCCATGCACCATTGGTGGACCAGCCAAACTTCAGAATGCCATCACCAAAACCACCGTAGACATTGAAGTCCGGGTCTTTCGGGTTGGCGTTGTAAGCCTGAAGCGTCCCGTTGTAAGTGGCGCCGTACGTCAATTGGGACGTGATGAACGACCCTTTGTTGTAGTCCTGGCCAGAACTGATGGCATCCGTTGATGTCAGATTCGGCGCTGCCGTGGTGATGCTGTAGCCCGCAGGGGTGATGATGTGTCGCTGATCGATGAAGGATTGCAACACTCGGGTATCGAGGTAGATCCGGTCATCTGCGCTGAAGCCGCTGATTTGAGTACGGGTCAGAAAGTTGTCCAGGTAAACCCGATCGGTACCGCCATTGCCCAAGTCCAGGGTGTTGAGTCCTGCGCCAGGGTTGATCCAATCCACACCGGATGAGCCATAAATCGCATCATTGCCGTCCGAGGACTCCACAATGATCTTGCCGTTATTGACGACATCTGAACGCAAATCAACGGTGTCATCACCAGACCAACGGTCGGGACTGGTCGAATCCATACCCCAAAGGCCAGAGATCACGACATAGCTGTTGGCCGAAATGCGCAGACCATCGATGCCGTTTTGCCAGTCCCAGATGCGGGGTTCGGCTGCATCTGCGCCAAACGCTGCCCAGGATGGGGAATAGCCGGCGTAGAACACATCGTTGCCTGCCCCGCCCCAGACGTTGTCCATACCGGAGCCGCTGTAGATCAGGTCACGACCGGCGCTGCCATAGATGTAGTCACTGCCTGATCCGGTCCAGATCTCGATGACGCCGTCGTTGGTGACGTGGCTGCGCAAATCCACCGTTTGAGAACCATCCCAACGTGCGGCGTCAGACGCACTGGCACCAGACAAGCTGGCAATGCGGGCGGTTGAACCGGCATCCACTGTGAGGCTGTCATAGCTGTTGTCGGCTGCTGCTGCGCCATTCCAATTGGTGCCTGAGTGCCAAGCCCCGGTAAAAGGGTCATCACTCCATCCCTGTGCGTTCCAGCCATGGATGGTGTCGACCGCGACATCGCCTGTCTTGTATTGCGCAGTACCGCTGTCATCAACGGTATAACCCACGTAAAAATGGTCGTTACCGCCGCTTCCGTACAAAGTGTTGCTGCCCGCTCCTGCGGCGATCTTGATCAAGCCGGCATTGTTCACTTGCGTACGCAGGTCCACTGTGTCGTTGCCGTCCCAGCGGTTGGCATTGGTCGTGTCCATGCCCATCAAGCTAGCGATCGCGGCGGTGCCTTGTGCCGACACGTTCAATTGATCGCGTCGCACACTTTGACTGTCCCATGACCACAGCACATCCACGATGTTGCTCAACTCCGTCGGAATGGCATAGCCATCGATCGTGTAGTCACTGAAACTCGACCCGGTGCGCGTGAACTGATAGCCCGACCACACTTGGTCAGTGCCTGTGCTTAAGTACAAGTTGTTGGTCCCTGCCCCCGCAGCCAGTTTGATCACGCCCAGATTGGTCGCTGTGCTCACGTTCACCGTGTCATTTCCGGCCCAACCTGTGACATTCATCAAGCCCCCAATGACGGCCTGGCCACGCGAACCGATGGTCAGCGCATCCATGCCGTTTTCCCAGTCGTGGATCACGTCCACGCCGGTTTCGCCAGGCGCCAATTCACTTCGGCCTGCGGCGTCATCCACCGCGCCTGCCAAGGGGCTGTAGTTGTAGCCCACATAAAACCGATCGGCGCCCGCACCACCCCACAGCTGATTGCCATTGATGGTTGACGCACCGCCGTAGACGTGATCAGAGCCAGCGCTACCCCGGAAGCGGTCATTGCCACCGCCCAAGGCAATCATCACGATGCCTGCGTTGTTGATGCGCATGGTCGAGAAGTCGACCGTGTCAGCGCCATCCCAGTTGCTCTGACCATCGAGCAAGGCCAGCACAGCAACCCCCGAGGAGGACACATTCAACGTGTCGTTCACGGCGGAATAATCCCAGACCAGATCTTTGGAAGTCACCGTCGACAAAGCGCCATCTGCCGCATTGCGGTTCGTGCCCACATACAGCACGTCTGCGCCGGCACCGCTCCAGATCTGGTTGTACCGCCCAGCGCCCGAGCTGCCGTAGACAAAATCTGCGCCAGAACTGCCGTAAACGGTGTTGTTGCCCGCACCAGTGGATACCACCATCGAACCCGCATTGGTGACCTGTTGGCGAAGGTCCACTGTGTCGTTTGCGCTCCAATCCGCCTTGCCTTGCAACAGGCCAATCACGGCCGTGCTGCCGGACGCCACGTGCAATTGATCACGTCGATTGGTCTGATCGTCCCAGCCCCAGATGATGTCGCTGGCCGCGCCCGAGGCAACAGCACTGCCCATGCCATTGACCCAGCCATCCGTCAACGGATACTGGTAGCCCACCCACAATTGTTCAATGCCGTTGGTGGTGTAAATCTGGTTGTTGCCCGCGCCAGCAGCCACTTTGATGATGCCCAGATTGACGACACCCAAGTTGGAATCATGGGTTCGCAGGTCCACCACATCGGCACCATCCCAGTTGGCTTGCCCATACAAACCACCGATCACGGCCACCGCTGAAGCGCTGACGAGCAGACCATCTTCTGCAGCATTCCAATCCCGCACCACGCTGGTGTTGACCACCTCAGAGATACCAGTGACATCGAGCAGCGGATCAAACGCATCAGGGGACGAGCTCAACTCGGTTGTCCCGGTAATGGTCAGGGCACGCAACACCGGATTGAGGTCATAACCGGCCCAGAAAAAGTCTTTGCCTGCGCCACCAAACAGCTGATTGCCCAAGGATTGCGCAGCACCGCCGAACAGCTGGTCGTTGCCGTCACCGCCATCCAGCCAGTCGTCCCCGGCAAAACCCACCAGGATGTTGTCTGCGCCCGAACCTATCAGGGTGTCCGCACCTTGCGAGCCTGCCGCGTGTTCAAAGCCACTGGCCTCCATGAATGCGCCGGTCGTCTGACTGTCGTTGCGGTAAATACCCACAACACCTGACAAGCTTTCATGCGTACCTGCCAAACTGAGGTACACGCCATCGTCATACGGCCCCACCACTTCGCCGCGGGTCATTGGCCTGAAGAGCACCCAGTCCTGTCCTGCGCCTCCGCGCAGGGTGTCCAGACCGCCACCGCCATAGATCACATCATCGCCCCCTGCACCATCGAGCAAGTTGGCACCAGCGTGACCACTGATCTGGTCATTCACCGACGTCCCCAGTACGTTGTTCACGTCGCGGTAAACCACCACATGGGTGGTGACGACATCTCCGGTTTTATCGGTGTAATACAACGTACCCTGGTAAGCGCCAAAATTGGCACCCAGATCGATCACCAGACTCTTGTTCAGGATGCCCACCGGTAATGCCGTGCCGTCAACGGACAAGCGATGCACAGCCCCTGCATGGCCCAGATCCAAGGTCTGGGCATCTGGCCCTGGATAGGGGTTTGATGGGGGCAGCGCTGTTGGCTCCGAAGTGATGGAACCACTGCCACTTCCGCCGGCCGCAGCCCCCAACATCACCGCTCCGCCAGCCACACTGGCCAAAGACGAAAAACTGCCCACAGAGGCCGCTGTTGATAACGTCGTGGTGGTCACCGCCGTTGCGGACGATGCCGCCAGCGCTGACGCTGCAGATGCTGCGCCAGCGGCCGTGCCGGTCACACCGGCAGCGGTTAAACCTGTCGTCGTCACCGACGCTGCAGCGGAGGATGCCCCCGTCGTGGCCCCACTGATCAACGCCGAATCCAGCTGCGCAACAACCATCCCCGTCACATCGGACATCACCATGCCGTCACTGCTCGAATCCACCGCTTCTTGCTCTTCGCTCACGCCGCGTTTGCGCGGTGCCGCACGGCGCAAGAGCGGCGCATCAAATTCCATCCCCCAGTCAGGAAGGCGCTCTACCGACGGCACAGGCCCCTGACCACCCAATGCCGATGCCTGAGCCTTGCCACTGGAGTGCTCATTTTTTTGATTTTTCATGCTTACTACCGCGATAGGATTTGAATTAATCGAATACCAAAATATTTTTTAAAAGAATGTTATTTTGGTATATTTGATCTTTTTAACAATTTATTGCAAAAAATCCCAAATTAATCCAAAGACTGACGATTTAATACAACAAGTCTTGTTGATCGCAACGAAGTCCATTGGAAGCGCCTAGCCTGTTTGCCGTGTGCCCGCTCCAGCAATTGGCGCTGGGGCTAACCACGATGTGGGTTGTCGGCAGATAGGGGATGTGGGCCACCTAGGCCTGATCACTGGCCGTGTGGCGCAAATCTGTTGCGTACCCGCCTTCAGCAGGTTCGGATGACGGCGAAACCGGTGATGGTTATCGGTGGTCTTGTGATTCGCCCACCGCCAGCTTAAAAGCCAGCGTGTAGTCTTTCTGAGTTCTCTTGATGCCTGATTCCATTTGACTTGCTTTTTTTCTTGAAAAGGTGTCAACCTCTGACAGGACGGGTCACCCCCATAAAAAAGCCCCGCAGTAGCGGGGCTTTTTGTCATCACGTCTCCGGGCAAAAACCAGAAGACGCGCTCATCAGCCGATCACAGGAATACCGCTGATGTAGCCCATGGCTGCACGCTTGGCCACCGTCTTGGAACCAAAAGGTGCGGATGGACCGTAGTTGCTCAGCACAGCGGCTTTCAGTGCGTCTTGCGACGGGGTTTTGAAAGTCCAATCTGCGGCATGCTGAAACGCTGACATGACATAGCAATTGCCATTGAGATTGTCTACCGCCTGCAAGCCTGTGCACTCAGCACCAGCGGGCACAGACAACACGCGACTCAACACTTTGGTGTCGACGTTATAGGCCCACACATAGTTATTCAAGTGGTAGCCGGAGTCTTCGCCGATGAACAAGGTGCGCATGGCTTCCGAAAACTTGAGGTTGTCGGGGCATGAAATTTTGTCCACATTGGAGGTGTTGCCATCGGTATCCGATGCAATGTCTTCACCCAGCAGCTTGCCTGCGTAGGGTGCCGCCACATCGGGCACGGCGAATGTGGTCGGGACCCACGCGCTGTTGATGGTGTTGTTGTCCGTGTCTTTTTGCGAGGCATTGAGGCTGGCCGCATACACACCGCCGGACAAGACTTTTTTCACATTGATGTCCCCCGTGCCGTCTTGCATGGTCTTTTCGATGCGCGACATGGCGACATAAGCCACTTTGTCTTTTGCATTGAGCGTCACCCCTTCCAGCTTGGTGAACTCCATCGTGGCGCCTTTGATGCCCGCATAGCGGTGCGTTTCCAGGAAGGCGGCGGCTTTTTCCATGCCGGTTTGGACTTTGGTGTATTCGGTCACGCCGTCCAAGGCGATCTTGGTGTAGCCCGATGTCGCAGCACCCACGACGTCAATGATGGCTGCCGCTTTGGCATTGCTGCTCCAGATCGTATCGGCCAGGCGTTCGATTTCCTGACTGGTTGCGCTGCCAAGCTTGATCCACTGGACCGTGAAGGCACCGCCATCAGCGGTCTGTGCAGCAGACGTCTGGGTCAACTTGGCGGCGTAAAGCGTCCCGGAAGACAGCACATTCGCCACATCAGCGATGAACATGAACAGGCCCCCACCGACGTAATCGTCACCCATCAACACGGTGCGGTTGTCGGGCATGACTTGAACCAATTCACGAGAAATACGGCCCATGCAGTAATGCTTGCGTATGGTGGCTGTGCCGTCTGGCTTGACGGTCACTTCAGGCACATGCCCGTAGTGATAGGGGTTGGCTGCGGTGTCGCTGCCGAAGGTGTTGCGGCTGAACGCCTTGAACAAGCCCCCGGCATCACCCGTTTGAGTCACCGACCAGGCATCGGGCTCGTATTCCTCACTGGACAAGTGGGTGTTCCATGGCGAAATGCTGCCGGCACAAGGAATCCAGAGACCATGCACATCTTCGGTGGGCACATTGAAATACTGCTTGGCAACCAGGTCTCCGGTGGTCTTGTTTTGATCCACTGCGACAACGGCAATCGGTGCAGGCAATGCACCGTACATGCTGGCGCCCGCGTTGTTGCTGGTTTTGTACTCGAACTGTGTCACGACAAACAATGGGTTGCCGCTGATGCCTGGCACCGTTGAATTGGCCAATTTGAGCAGCGTCGTGCCATCCACAGCGTCCGAGTAAAAATGCTCTTCTTTACCCGCCACAGACAGATCCAGAATGGGTGTCACACCGTCTGGCATGAAGTACCCTCCGGCGACGATGTCATTGCCGCTCGGATCCTTGAGCGTGTCACCCGTGCGGTAGATGGTTTTGTAGCTCAGTGGCGAGGCTTTGGTCACGCTGCCGTTTTCATAGGTGATGTCGATGGTGGCATTGGTGAACACCATGGCGCGGCTGGCGTCACTGGCGGGGTTGGCCATGCCATTGAAAGTGATTTTGGTCACTTTGCTAGCAGAGGCCACAACGGTGCTGTCGCCGCCACATGCCGAGAGTCCGAAAAGACCGGTCACAGCCGCACCAGCTCCGGCTTTGAGGGCCAAGCGTCGGCTCAGAACAGGTGCAGAGGAAGCGTAAACGGTCGCGTTGCCGTTGTGTGCGTTTGAAGTGCTCATGGTGCGTTCTCGAGTTATGGAAAACCCAGATCGTCAAGAAATCATCTTTCAGCGCGATGAAGATTTCATGACATTTGCATGAAGCCGTCGCACTGACAAAAAGGGCGATCAGCATCAGCGTCTTCTTCTCTGGTCTTGGGCACAATGGGGCCATGAGAACGCCCATCCCCTTCATGGCCCCCGAAGTTTTTGACAATGCCGATGCGGCCCTGGCCCGTGTGCAGGCCATTTACACGCAAAGCGTGACGCATTTGCGCCAGG
>JACCDZ011448487.1_pt1 | contig 15796 bp, 12 predicted proteins | sample 7449551 | NCBI WGS metagenome assembly JACCDZ01 (sample SAMN15323452, study PRJNA562643) | freshwater metagenome | isolation source: river surface water | place: USA:Blue River Watershed | collected 2017-08-18 | reverse complement strand
GGCTACGCTGTAGAAACTTCGGGGTGTAGCTTAGCCTGGTAGAGCGCTACGTTCGGGACGTAGAGGCCGGAGGTTCGAATCCTCTCACCCCGACCAGTTTTCTTCTGCAATCATCTTCATGCCGGCCCGTCCGCCCCCAGGACGCCACGCCGTCCGATATCTCCATCGCATCAATCCCCGCGCGCTTGCCATGCAAGGCTGTCGGATCCATTCCAACGGCCGGCTTCACGCGCCCGCAGCTCTTACCCTCCCCCCGGGGCACATAGCATCCCATCCAGCCCTAGCCCTGTTCACATCGATGTTGTTGCCACCCGGGCTGCGCCGTCCGGCCGATGTGCCACGAACTCGCCATGGAAAAGTTCAACCGATTGCGGACCAACAAACGCGCTGCGGGGTTCGATTGATCGCTCGGGATTTGTGAAAGCTTCAGCTGTCCAAACTTGTCAGTCGTTGTCAACCACTGGAGAGTCTGGAATGAGCAAAAAGATGCTTGCAGCAGCCGTGAGCGGATTGCTGGCCTGCGGAACGGCAATGGCCGAATCAGGGCTGACCCTGTATGGCAATGTCGATGCATCCGTCGTCACTGCGTCGGGTATCGGCCCGGGATCGGATCGCCGCACCAACGTTGGCGAAGGCAACTGGGCGCCCTCCGTCTGGGGACTGAAAGGCACTGAAGACCTCGGTGGCGGCACCAAGGCACATCTCCGCATCGAGGGTGGCTTCAGTTCCGGCAATGGTGCCATCGCCAATGGCGGCACGACGGGCACCTTCAATCGCATGGCCAATGTCGGCCTGAGCGGCTCGCTGGGTTCGGTGACTGCCGGACTGAACATCAGTCCGTTCATCTCCGCCTACACATCGACGATGGGCCTGGTCGGACAAAACTTCTACGTGCCCGCCCTGCTGATGCATCGCTCCGGCACGGTGCTCAATGCACTGGGCGCGCCCGTCCCCGCATTTCCGGGCGGCGCCGACGGCGACCCCGCGCTGGGCACCACAGGAGGCTTTTTCATTCCGAACTCGGTCACCTACAGCCTGCCTTCGGAGATGCTGGCCGGCTTCACGGCCAGCGTGATGTACGCCCCCGGCGGCACGCCCGGCGACCAGCGGCGCAACCGATTCGTGTCGGCCAATGCCGGCTACGCGTTCGGCCCGCTCAACGTGATGGTGGCGACATCGGACCGCGATGCGCAGTACAAGCAGTACCTGCTGGGGGCAACTGTGCCGGTCGGCCCGATGAAGGTGGCGGCCAACATCGTTCGCTTCGACCCGGAAACCGGCGAGTCCAGCAATACCTGGATTGCCGGCGCGGAAATGAAAGTGATGCCGGCAGGCAGCGTCGGCATCAACTATGCACACAATGACGGTCCGAGCAGCCCGAACATCTGGAACGTGTCCGCCGTATATTCGCTGTCGAAAACCACCAATTTATACGCTGCCTTCAATCGCTCGACCGATGGCATTCCCTCATCCTATTCGGGCAATGTCGATGCCGGCCTGACGCCGGCGCTGGCACAAAGCGGCACGTCCAATGCGTTCATGGTCGGGATGCAGAAGGGCTTTTGAGCACGCGCCTGGGCCGGAATACGGAACTGTCTTCATAAAATCCGGCATCCTGCCCCGGCCACCAACCCGGCACGCCGAGTATGGGCAAATGGCAGAAATCCGCCGAGGTAAAGCCGCGCGATATCGATGCACTGACGCGGCGATCGATGTCTGCGCGGCGCCGGCCGTCATCCTTGCCCCACCAGTCGGCCTCGACCTGTACGGTCCATACGTGGGCCGTCAGCGATTTGTAGGGCGTCATGAGCTTCTCAAGCAACGCATGCCCGAACAGCATCACATGGCAATCCGTATCAAAGTCGATCGCAGCCCGGTGCAGCACGTCTTGCCAGCGATGCTCGCGCAATGCGTCGAGCAGGCGGTGATTGCTGGAGATGAAGAGCGCCGCATTTTCATCGAACAAGGTAGCGGCATCGCGCTGACGGCCACGGGTACCGACTTTGACCGGCTCATCGAAAGCACGCGCATGCAAGGCGTTCAGTGCCTGCTTGATTTGCGGGAAACGCAACCAGGCCAGCGCATTGAAGAAATCATGCAGGTTGTCGCGCGTCGGTACCTGCCCGGTGGCGGAGATGTATGACTCGTAACCTGCGCCTTCGGGCAGTGCGGACTGGGGAATGAAGCGGATCGGCAAGCCGCGATGATTGAGCAGCCGCTGGCTGGCGACGAGCTCGCCGGCCTCCGCAATCCAGTCATCACTGACGGCAAGCGCAGCGCCAGGTTCGCTGAAGGGTGCGAACCATGGCGCCTGCCAGGCGATGCCGTGAAATGCCATGCGCGCGCCTTGCCAGTGACCAGCGGCCGCGCCGTGGTCAGGCGCACTTCCATTGCAGCGACTGTCCCGCATCCAGCGGCACCAGCGTCGCATCGCCCATCTTCACTTCATCGGGAATGCCCCAGACTTCGCGCTTGAGGGTCAGCGTGCCGCTGTTGCGCGGCAGACGATAAAAGTCCGGGCCGTGGAAGCTGGCAAAACCCTCGAGCTTGTCCAGCGCACCGGCCTGCTCGAAGGCCAGTGCGTACAACTCCATCGCATGCAGCGCGGTGTAGCAACCGGCACAGCCGCACGCATGCTCTTTCAGGCCTTTCGGGTGCGGCGCCGAGTCGGTGCCGAGAAAGAAGCGCGGATTGCCGGAGGTTGCCGCCGCCACCAGCGCCTCGCGATGCGTCTCGCGCTTGAGCACGGGCAGGCAGTAGTAGTGCGGACGGATGCCGCCCTTGAAAATCGCATTGCGGTTGTAAAGCAAGTGGTGCGCGGTGATGGTGGCAGCGACGTCACCCTCCGCCTCGCGCACATAGTCGGCGGCGTCTTTGGTGGTGATGTGCTCGAATACGATGCGCAGCGCCGGCAGCTGGCGGCGCAGCGGCAGCAGCACCTTGTCGATGAATACCGCTTCGCGATCGAACAGGTCGACGTCACCGTCGGTGACCTCACCATGGATCAGCAGCGGCAGGCCCAGCTCCTGCATCGCTTCCAGCGCGCCCATGCATCGCTGGAGGTCGGTGACGCCCGCATCCGAGTTGGTCGTGGCGCCGGCCGGATACAGTTTCACGCCGTGCACAAAACCACTGGCGACGGCGCGGCGGATTTCGTCGCCGCTCGTATTGTCGGTGAGGTACAGCACCATCAGCGGCTCGAAGGCCACGCCCTGAGGCACCGCGGCGAGAATGCGCGCGCGATAGTCCGCAGCCATCGCCGTCGTGGTGACCGGCGGCTTCAGGTTAGGCATCACGATCGCACGCCCGAACTGGCGCGCGGTATGCGGCACCACGTCGGCCAGCACAGCGCCGTCGCGCAGGTGCACATGCCAGTCATCGGGACGGGTGATGGTGAGCGTTGCGGGAGTGGCTTTGCTGGACATGCGGGGAAACCTCAGAAAATTCGGCGATGTTGTGAAGAACAGGCGGCATGGGGCGACACAGGGGCATCGAGTGCATTTGACGACCCTGGATTCCGGCTTGCGCCGGAATGACGTTATCTGGAAATCTGAACTCGCAGCATCATCCCGGCGCAAGCCGGGATCCAGAGACGTTGGCAGCTAAGCCTGTACGCTTGAGTGAAAGATTTTACAGGACGAGAATGGCCCGATAGTCATTGACATTGGTCCGCGTCGGCCCGGTCACCAGCAGGTCGCCGAGCGCTTCAAAGTAGCTGTAGCCGTCATTATTGGCCAGCATCTTCGCCGCGCTGATTCCCTTGCCCGCCGCACGCGCCGGGCTGTCCGGAAATAGCAGCGCACCAGCGTTGTCCTCGGTGCCGTCGATGCCATCGGTGTCGGCGGCCACGGCGTACACATCCGGCATGCCCTCCAGTTCGACGGCCAGCGAAGTCAGGAATTCGGCGCACCGTCCGCCCCGGCCATGACCGCGCACCGTGACCGTGCATTCGCCGCCGGAAATCAGGGCCACCGGCGGCCGGAACGGCTGCGCGTGCGCGCGTATCTCGCGCGCCAGCGCCGCGTACACCTTCGCCACTTCGGATGCCTCGCCGGTCACGGTATCGCCGAGGACCACTGGCGTGATGCCCTGTGCACGGAAGAACGCCGCCGCTGCCTGCAAGCTCTGGTGCGCGGTGGCGATCACGGTATTGCTCGCGTGCGCAAGCTCCGCCCCCCCCGGCTTCGGGGTCTCGCTCACATCGCCCGCCGCACCGGCTTTCAGGTGCGCGAGCACCGATGCCGGCGCATCGACTGCGAAGCGCGCAATGATGTCGAGCGCATCCTGGTAGGTGCTGGGGTCGGCACACGTCGGTCCCGAGGCAATCGCGCTCGGGTCGTCGCCGGTGACGTCACTGATGATGAGGGTGACGATCCGTGACTTGCAGGCGGCAGCGAGACGGCCGCCCTGCACGCGCGACAAATGCTTGCGCACGATGTTCATCTCGGTGATGGGTGCGCCAGAGCGCAGCAGGCTGCTGGTGACAGCCTTCAGATCCGCCATCGTCACGCTCTCGACCGGCAGCGACAGCAGGCTCGATCCACCGCCGGAGACGACGGCGATCAGCAAATCATCCTCGCCCAGCCCGGCGGCCATATGCAGTATCTCGGCCGCTGCCGCCTCGCCGGCACCGTCGGGCACCGGATGTCCTGCCTCGACCACGCGAATGCGATCGGTCGGCATGCCATGCGCATAGCGCGTCACGACCAATCCGTCGAGCGGCGCATCGACGGGCCAGGCCAGCTCGACCGCACGCGCCATGCTGGCGGCCGCCTTGCCGGCACCCACGACCCGGGTGCGCCCGCGCGGCGGGTCCGGCAGGTGCGCGGCCACGATCTTCAGCGGGTCGGCCGCGCCGACGGCGGCGCGGAAGCTATCGATGAGCAAGGTACGGGTATCCATGAATGGCCTGGCGTCATGAAGGTGGCCACGGGATCGCGGCTACCGGGTTGGATCAGCATGAAGGTGACGCCGATTGTAAGAGAAGCGGCAGGCCCGTCAGGTGAAATTCATTCACGCTGCCCGCTGCACGGACTGCCCTGCTGCCTGTCCCCGCTGCGCGCCCATCCTTCAGGCAGCGTCAGGCCAATGCCGCCTCGTCCTGGTCGGGTTCGGCCTCGCCGCGGTGTGCCTGCTGGCGCTGCCACATCTGCGCGTACAGGCCCTGCCTTGCCAGCAGCTCGGCATGCGTGCCACGCTCGACGATGCGGCCCTTGGCCATCACCAGGATCTGGTGCGCATCGACGATGGTGGACAGGCGGTGCGCGATCACCAGCGTTGTACGGTGGCGCGCGATTTCCTTCAATTGCGCCTGTATCGCCTGCTCGGCGTGCGAATCCAGTGCCGACGTCGCCTCGTCGAACACGAGGATGGCCGGGTTTTTCAGCAAGGCGCGCGCGATGGCGACGCGCTGCTTCTCGCCGCCCGACAGCTTCAGTCCACGCTCGCCAACGGTCGTCTCGTAGCCGTCAGGCAGCGATATGATGAAGTCATGGATGAAAGCCGCTTTTGCCGCGGCAACGATTTCGTCTTGACTGGCGCCCGGCCGGCCATAGGCGATGTTGTAGGCGATGCTGTCATTGAACAGCACGGTGTCCTGCGGCACGATACCGATGGCCTTGCGTAGCGATTGCTGGGTGACTGTTCGTATGTCCTGTCCGTCCACCAGCACCGCGCCGGCATCAACGTCGTAGAAGCGGAACAGCAGGCGCGCCAGCGTCGACTTGCCAGATCCGCTGTGGCCAACCACAGCGGTGGTGGTACCGGCCGCCACCGTGAAATCGACATCGAACAGGATCTGGCGCTTGGCCTCGTAGCTGAAGTCCACTTGCGAGAAACGCAATTCCGCACGCCCAACCTGCAAGGGCTGCGCATCCGGTGAATCAGCCACTTCGCGATGCTGGTCGAGCAGGCCGAACATCCGCTCCATGTCTGCGAGGCTCTGCTTGAGTTCGCGGTAGATCACGCCCAGGAAGTTCAGCGGTATGTAGAGCTGGAGCATGAAGGCATTGACCAGTACCAGGTCACCCAGCGACATGCTGCCGCTGATGACGCCCAGCGTGGCACGCCACAGCATCAGCGTGACGGCGGTGGCGATGATCAGTGACTGCCCTGTGTTGAGCAAGGTCAGCGACGTCTGCGAACGCACGGCCGCGTGCTCGAAACGCTGCAGGCCTTCGTCGTAGCGCTTCGCCTCATATTCTTCGTTGCCGAAATACTTGACCGTCTCATAATTCAGCAGCGAGTCGATGGCACGCACATTGGCCCTGGAATCGAGGTCGTTCATCGTGCGCCGGAAATGGGTGCGCCATTCGGTGATGGCGACGGTAAAGGTGATGTAGACCACCAGCGCCACGATCGTGATCAGCGAGAACCAGATGTCGTACTGGGTGCCGAGGTAGGTCAGCACCAGCGTGATCTCGACCAGTGTCGGCAGGATGGAAAACAATGTGTAGGACACCAGCGACGAAATGCCACGCGTGCCACGTTCGATGTCGCGGGTCACGCCACCGGTCTGCCGGTTCAGGTGGAATCGCAGCGACAACGCATGCAGGTGCCGGAACACCTGCAGCGCGATCGTCCTGACGGCACGTTGCGTGACCTTCGCAAAAAAGAATTCGCGCAGCTCGGTAAAGGCCGTGGTCGACAAGCGCAGCAGACCATAGCCAAGCAGCAAGCCCACGGGCAGCACCAGCAGCGACGCCGGGCGTTCGGGCGTAATCGTCAGGCCGTCGATCAGATGCTTGAGCACCAGCGGCACGGCGACGTTGGCCAGCTTGGCCATCACCAGGCAAGCCAGTGCCAGCAGCACGCGCCACTTCCATTGCCACAGGTAGGGGAACAGGGTCTTGAGCGTGGCCCAGTCATTGCGCGTGGCCTGGTTGGCCGGGGCATCGTGGGAAGGACGTGAATGGTGGCGCATGGGCAAGGTTCTGGCAGTTCGGTCAGGGTGGCGAGTCGGGCAGTCAAACCGGTTCGCAAGGGCTTGGACGGCATTGCTGCCGTGAACGGGATCACCGGGATTGGTTTATCCTTGCCTACTCCTTGCAAGCGATTTGCAATAGCGAGATTTTAGCGACTCAAGCGCGTCGCTTCAGCAAACGAATGATTCAGGAGTCTCCATGAGCAGTCAGGAAATCACCAGCCTTCCCGAAGGCATGCCCACCTTGCGCGTGATGCCGATGCCGGCCGATGCGAATGTCCATGGTGACGTGTTCGGCGGCTGGATCATGGCGCAGGTAGACATTGCGGGCGCACTTCCCGCCGTGCGCCGCGCCAATGGCCGGGTCGGGACGGTGGCGGTGAATTCTTTCGTATTCAAGCAGCCGGTGTTTGTCGGTGATCTGCTGTCGTTTTACTCGAAGATCATCAAGACCGGCACTTCGTCGATCACGGTCAATGTGGAAGTCTATGCCGAACGCAATCGCCTGCAGGCCGATACGGTGAAGGTGACCGAAGCCACGCTGACCTATGTGGCGGTCGGCGAAGATCGCCGCCCGCGCGCACTTCCGCCGCTGCCCGACGCATAAAGCCCGCAGAACATCAGGGTGCGGGTGCGTCAGGCTGCTTTCGTATCCCGCAATTCGCGGCGCAGGATCTTGCCGACGTTCGTCTTCGGCAGTTCATTGCGGAACTCGATGTGTTTCGGCCGCTTGTAGCCGGTCAGCTGTTCATGGCAGTAGTCTTGCAGTTGTTCGGCCGTCAGCGCCGGATCGCGGCGCACGACGAACAGCTTCACGGCTTCACCGGTATGCTCGTCGGGCACCCCGATGACTGCGCACTCCAGCACGCCCGGATGCGAGGCGACGACTGCCTCGACTTCGTTCGGATACACATTGAAGCCTGACACCAGCACCATGTCCTTCTTGCGGTCGACGATGGTCACGTAGCCGCGCTCGTCCATGAAGCCGATGTCGCCGGAACGGAAATAGCCTTCGGCAGTCATCACCCGCGCGGTCTCTTCGGGCCGTTGCCAGTACCCCTCCATCACTTGCGGGCCGCGGATCGCTATCTCGCCCACCTCCCCAGTCGCCAGCGCGTGGCCTGCATCGTCGAGGATCGCGATATCCGTCGACGGGATCGGCAAACCGATGGTGCCGGTGAATGCATCCGCATTGGCCGGATTGGCCGTGGCCACCGGCGCGGTTTCGGACAGGCCATAGCCTTCAACGATGCTCTTGCCGGTCACGGCACGCCAGCGATCATTGACGGCTTTTTGCACTGCCATCCCACCACCGTTGCACAGCTTCAGCGCAGAGAAATCGAGTTTTGCGAAATCCGGGTTGTTCAGCAAGCCGTTGTACAGCGTATTCACCGCGGGCAGCATGTTGAACTTGTACTTGGCCAGCTCTTTGACCAGCCCTGGAATGTCACGCGGGTTCGGGATCAGGATATTCAGGCCACCCAGCCGCGTGCCCATCAGGCAGCAGACGGTCAGCGCGAAGATGTGATACAGCGGCAGTGCGCAGACGAAGGTCAGCGCCTCGACCTTGGGCGGGGTGTCCAACGCTGGTTGCAGCCAGGCTTCGTTTTGCATCAGGTTGGCGATCACGTTGCGGTGGCTGAGCATCGCTCCCTTGGATACGCCGGTCGTGCCGCCGGTGTATTGCAGGAAGGCGATGTCGTCATGCCCCAGATCGACGGGTTGCAGGCGCAGTGCCGAGCCTTCGTGCAACGCAGTCTTGAATCGCACCGCATTTGGCAACGCGTACGCCGGCACCATCTTCTTGACGTTGCGCACCACGAAGTTGACGATGCCCCCTTTGAGGCCACCGAGCAGTTCGCCCATACTGGCGACCACGGCCACCTTGACGCGGGTATGTGCAATCACCTTCTCCAGCGTGGCGGCGAAATTTTCCAGAATGACGATAGCCTCGGCGCCGGAGTCGTTCAGCTGGTGCTCGAGTTCGCGCGGCGTGTACAACGGATTAACGTTGACGACCACGAAGCCGGCGCGCAGCACCGCCGCAATGGCGACCGGATACTGCAGCACGTTCGGCATCATCAAGGCCACGCGCGCGCCGCGCTGCAAGCCCTGCGCCTGCAGCCACGCGCCCAGATGGCGCGACAGCCGGTCGACGTCCGCATAGGTGATGAACTTGTCCATGCACACATAGGCATCGCGAGCCGCAAATTTTGCGAACGCTTCATCCATCAAGTGCACGAGGGAACGGTAGCGGGTGTAGTCGATCTCCGCGGGCACGCCGGACGGATAGGATCGAAGCCAGATTTTGTCCATGCATCACCTCTGTTTGTTTTATGGCCCGGGGCTGCAGCATCGCGAATGCCGCCAGCCAGAACGCTATGGCGAGGGATCGTCCGCTAGTGCGGGACGGTGGTGCGTACAACTATCTCCTGTTCAGGATGCTAGCGGAATTCGCAAGGCTTGTCTGTTTATTGCGACGCAGCGGTCGCCGTCGGCAACAGGTGCATCGCGGAAGTTTGCTGCGCCGGCATGACTTGCACGGGCCTTGAATCCGCCGGCTCGAGCGGTAAGGGCGTCGGCAGGAAACGTGCGAGCCGCAGGCGCCGCTCTGCCTTCGGCAACCGGGTCAACTGGCGCACCTCGCGATAAAACTGGCTGAAGCCTGCGCTTTCAGCCCGCAGGCCCCGGAAAGCCGGTACCAGGTCATGATAAGTGGCGACCAGCACGAAATGCGCATTCGTCACCGGGCCGTCGAACCAGCCGTCATACCCTGCATAGCCACCCCAGCGCTCGGCCTTCATGGCTTCATATTCCTGTCGCAATGCCTCGCCCAATTGTCCCTTGCGCTGCCGCTTGTCGGCGTCAGGTACCGGGCGGAGGTAGTTATCCTCGAATTTGCGCCGGTAGATATCCAGCAGCCCGAGGAAATCTTCCTTGCGCTGCATGTGGATTCGGTAGTCGTCACGCATCTGGTTACTGCCCTGTGCCTCCAGCCAGCGCGCCACGCCGATTTCCTCGACGGCCGTGGCAAAGGATTCATTGAACTGCGAATCGCCGGGCGCATAGGCGACGTGGTGAGCCAGCTCATGAAAAACCATGCGCGCGACTTCGGCCTCCGGATACTCGATGAATGTCGACAGTACCGGGTCATTGAACCAACCCAGCGTCGAATAGGCGGGCACGCCGGACACGCGCGCATCGAAGCCCTGGTGCTTCAAGCCGGTGGCGAATGCCTCGGCCGCGTCCTTGCTGTAGTAGCCACGATAGTCGACGCAGCCAGCCACCGGGAAGCACCATTGCTGCGGCTTCATCGATAATTCCGGCGTGGCGACCACATTCCACATCACATACTTGCGCTTCAGGTCTGCGTAGTTCTTGTAGCTGCCATTGTCCGGCAGCCCAAGCTCCCGGGCCGCGAACGCGCGGATCTGCTGGGTGCGCCTGAGGCGGGATTTGAGGTCATCCCTGACCGCCGGGTCGGCCAGCCACTGGTCGATAGGCCTGGCGCTGGACAGCAGGCTGACCTGCCCTTCGACCGCCTGTGCGTAGTAGCCCAGCTGCGCACACCCCGCGACGGACAACAGCAGGCACAGGGACAGCGGCAGCAGGGATTTCTTGATCAACTTGGCAATTCCTTCAAGTGTCGGGGGCTTTCTCCACTTGCACCAGCACGTCGTAAAACGCTGGCGCGCGCCCCATGTCGGTCAGTCGCTGGTGGGTAAGCTCGTTCGCGTTCTTTCCGTCCGCTGCGAGTTTTTTCCACCAGATCGACAGTGCGACGACCAGGCCCCTGCGCGGACGATTCGTGACGCGCGCACGGGCGAGCATCTCGCCACGCGCATTCCATGCCCGCACCCGGTCGCCATCGACGATGCCACGTGCCATGGCGTCATCGACATGCAGCTCGAGGTGCGGTTCGCCCTCCGTGTCGCGCAAGCTCTGCACATTGACGAAAGTGGTGTTCAGAAAGTTACTTTGCGGCGGCGAAATCATGGCCAGCGGATATTGCACCGCCAATTCGGGCGCAGACGCCACCGATTCGTAAGGTGGGATGTAGGTTGGCAGCGGATCCAGTCCATCCTGCAGCATGCGCTCGCAATAGAACTCGCATTTGCCGGACGGCGTAGGGAAGCCGCCGTGCGCAAAGGGCGCATCCGGCATGTCAAGCTTGTACCAGCCCTTGGCCTTGACGGTTGGCCAGTCGTATCGGCGCGCCCGAGGATGGCCCGCCTCGAAAGCCTGTGCAGCGATCTCTTCGTCACTGTCATGGAAGACGGGCTCATCGAAACCCATGCGTCGGGCCAGCAAGCGGAAGATCTCGGTATTCGGCTTGGCCTCGCCAAGCGGTGCAATGGCCGGGTTGTTGGCGACGATGTACTGATGTCCATAAGTCGCATGCACATCCGTATGCTCTAGCTGCGTGGTTGCCGGCAGCACGATGTCGGCATAATCGACGGTATCGGTCCTGAAATGCTCCAGCACGACGGTGAACAAGTCCTCGCGCGCGAACCCCCGGGCAACCTTGGCGGACTCCGGCGCAACGGCGACCGGATTGGCGTTGTAGACGATGACGGCCTCGACCGACGGTCCAAATGCTTCGGACGATGCGCGCAACAGGTCGTCACCGATCGTGCTCATGTTGATCACGCGCGGGGGACGCGCCGGATCAACCGGATAAAGGTCGGGACGTTCCAGACGGTCGGGGCGTCTGGGGAAACTGTCACCCGACGACAGGAGCACGCCACCCGCGGCATGGCGCCAGGCGCCGACCAGCGCCGGCAGGCAGGCGACGTTGCGCACGGCCATGCCGCCGCCGCGCACACGCTGCAATCCGTAGTTCACCCGTATGGCCACCGGTTCGCCGCGCAACGCGGTTTCGCCATACAGCCGGGCCAGCCACTCGACCTGTGCCGCATCGATGCCGCAAGTTTCCGCGGTCTTGGCCGGCGTCCACTCGGCGACGCGAACGCAAAGCTGGTCGAAGCCCAACGTGTAGTTAGCGATGTAGTCACGGTCGAGCAAGCCGTCGCGCACCAGCACGTGCATGATGCCCAGCGCCAGGGCCGCATCGGTACCCGGCAACGGCGCAACGTGATGGTGGCACTTCTCTGCCGTCAGCGAGCGATAGGGGTCGATGGCCACCAGGACCGCCCCGTTGCGTCGCGCCTCTTGTGCGCGCATCCAGAAATGCAGGTTGGAGGCAATCGGGTTGCCACCCCAGATAAGAATCAGTTTCGCATGCGCGAATTGCTCAGTGTCGGTGCCTATCTTGGCACCGATCGAATATTTGATGCCCGTGCCGCCGGCCGACGAACAGATGGTGCGATCCAGCCGCGATGCGCCGAGGCGGTTGAAAAAGCGCATCGCCATGGACTCGCCCTGCACGGCCCCCATGGTACCGGCATAGCTGTAGGGAAGAATGCCACGCGGGTCGCGCGTGGCGATCGCCAGCAGGCGGTCTGCAACCGTACCCAGCGCCTCGTCCCAACTGATTGGCGCAAATTGCCCGCTCCCCTTGGGGCCGATGCGCTTCATCGGGTGCAATATACGGTCCGGATGGTAGGTGCGCTCGAGGTAACGTGACACTTTCGTGCACAACACACCTGCCGTGTTCGGATGATCAGGGTCGCCCCGAATCTCGACGGCCACGCCGTCTCTGACAGTGACCAGCATCGCGCAGGTATCGGGGCAATCGTGTGGGCAGGCCGCACGCACAACGCGGGTATTCATGGCATCTCCGTCAACCTCGGCTCACTCCGTTTGCCTGAAGGGCAACGGCCAGTGCCTCCCCGGCATCGTTGGGGGATTCGCGCCCATGTCTGCGCCGGTACAGGTAATATTACACAGAGGCTGGGCATTGCTGCCAGCCAGACATGCAGATCGCGGACCGGCGCCATGCACGCCGTCGCGGCACGGAAGAGACCCACATGAAGCTGATCGATCCGATCCTTGAATTTCACGACGAACTGAAGGCGATTCGGCGCGCCATCCACGCCAATCCCGAACTGTCCTACGAAGAAGCGCAGACCGCCGACCTGGTCGCGCAAAAGCTCACCGGCTGGGGCATTCCGGTGATCCGCGGACTCGGCAAGACGGGCGTGGTGGGTGTCATCCGCCGCGGAAACAGCGCCCGGGCCGTAGGCCTGCGGGCCGACATGGACGCACTGCCGCTGCAAGAGCACAACAGCTTTTCCCACAAATCGCGCAATGACGGCAAGATGCACGCTTGCGGCCATGACGGGCATACCGCGATGCTGCTGGGCGCCGCCCATTATCTCGCCGTGCATGGAAATTTCGACGGCACTGTCTACGTGATCTTCCAGCCGGCCGAGGAAGGCGGCGGCGGCGCAAAAGCGATGATGGACGACGGCCTGTTCGAGCAATGCCCGATGGAAGCCGTGTTCGGCATGCATAACTGGCCGAATGCGAAAGCGGGTTGCCTGGGCGTCGTCCCGGGCCCCATGATGGCGTCGTCCAACGAATTCGAACTGGTCATCGATGGCAAAGGCTCGCATGCTGCGCAGCCCCACCTGTCCATCGACCCTGTCATGGTCGCCGTGCAGATCGCGCAAAGCTGGCAGACCATCGTGTCCCGCAACACCAGCCCGCTGGACTCGGCGGTGCTCTCGATTACGCAAATTCACACGGGCAGCGCGACCAATATCGTGCCCGATTCCGCCAGCATGATCGGCACTGTGCGGACCTTCACGTTGCCGGTGCTGGACATGATCGAACGCCGCATGCGCGAGATTGCCGAGCACACGGCAGCCGCATTTGGCGCGTCCGTGGCATTCAAATTTTTGCGCAACTACCCCCCACTGATCAATCACAAGCCCGAGACCGAATTCGCGATCGGCGTAATGAAGGATGTCGTTGGCGATTCTGGCGTGCTGGTGGATGTAGAACCGACGATGGGATCGGAGGATTTCGCATTTATGCTGCAGCAGAAGCCCGGCTGCTACGTCTTTATTGGCAACGGCGACGGCACACACCGCGAACACGGGCATGGACTCGGGCCGTGCAACCTGCATAACCCGAGTTATGATTTCAACGATGAACTGCTGCCGATCGGGGCCAGTTACTGGGTAAGGCTGGCAGAGCAGTTCCTCGCCCAACCGCCGCTACGTTGACGCAGCAGCTGCGCATGCTCTGTCTGGCAGCTTATCCGGCGCCGAGCCTACGCGTTTGCCCGGATTGATGCGCTCGACTTCCAACATCACGGCCGACTGATCGGCGTGCGGCGTCGTTTTCACCTGCTCACGATAGTGGGCGGTAACCAGTTCGGTGACGGGTAATTTGATGCCGGCAGTATTTGCCGCGTCGAGGATGTTGTCGAGGTCTTTCAGCTGGGTCTTCACCTGGCCGCCGGGCATGAAGTTTCGATCGAGCATGCGCTGGCCGTGGACTTCGAGGATCTTGCTTTCGGCGAATCCCCCGCGAATCGCTGTACGCACTGAGGCCGGGTCGGCGCCCCCGGCCTCAGCCAGCAGCAATGCCTCGGCAACAATATTCAACGTCGCTCCGACGATCAGCTGATTGCAAAGTTTTGAGATTTGGCCGCAACCGGCCGGGCCGACCAGAGTCGGACGCCCCATCACAGACAGGATGGGCTTTGCGCGTTCGAATTGTTCCGGGTCACCGCCCGCCATGATGGCAAGCGTTGCGGCCTCAGCCCCAACGACGCCACCCGACACCGGCGCATCGATGAAGTGGACGCCATGCGCTTCAAGCATCGCGTTGATTTCTTGCGCTTCCGATTGGCGCGTCGAGCTCATATCGATCACGAGGCTGCCTTTGGGGATATGCCCGGCAATGGTTTCCAGCACCTGCTTCACTTCTGGCCCGGCCGCCAGCATGGTGATCAGGATGTCAGCCTTGGCTGCATCTGCAAGCGTGGCAGCAATGGTGGCACCCGCCGGCTTCAAGACCTCGGCCTTGGCAGTCGTCCGGTTCCAAGCGATGACGGGATAGCCGGCTTTCCGCAGATTGATCGCCATCGGCTTGCCCATCAGGCCTATGCCGAAAAAGCTGATCGTTGGTTTTCCTGCTGCGTGTGCCATGGGCCGCTCCTGAATGTCGCTTGTTAGAATGGATACGCGCGTCGCGCACCGTGATGTTCGCGCAATTCCTTCCTGCAGTGCAAGCCGTGATGTCAACACCTCGCCTTTTACTCCGCATAAGCCTGCTCGGCGCAGGCTCGGCACTCATGCTTTCCAGCTGCGCGACGTCCTATGCGCCGTCGCTCGATCTTCTCGGCAGAACGCCATTGGAAGTGATCGCGGCGCTGGGCGAACCATACCCCCGCCCGCAGTCGCTCTACGGCATCCGACGTCTTGAGTTTCCACGCGGCCCCTACGGTCGCCACACCTATTTCGTGTATTTCAATGAAGCGGGCAAGGCAGAACGCTTTGACCAGGTGCTGGAAGAAAGGAATTTTGACCGCATCAAGCGCGGCATGGACCAAGCCGAGGTCATCGATCTCATTGGCGTTGCGCGGGATACATTTTCTCTGGCACGTGAAACCGGGTATGTTTGGAATTACCGCTACATCTCGCCTTTCTGTCAGTGGTTCCAGATCGAATTCACGCCAGAAGGCAAGGTACGCTCAACGGGCTATGGCCGTCCGCCGGAATGTAACGTCAGGGCGGTCCGATTTCGTCGCTGAATGCGGCGCGCGAATTTGCCGCATAAATCGGACGCACAAAATAAAAAACCCCCGCTTTTTGGGGCGGGGGTTTTTCGGGATAGAAGCCTGACGATGACCTACTTTCACACTGGTTGCAGCACTATCATCGGCGCAAAGTCGTTTCACGGTCCTGTTCGGGATGGGAAGGGGTGGTACCAACTCGCTATTGTCATCAGGCATAACTT
>JACCDZ010987117.1_pt1 | contig 15798 bp, 13 predicted proteins | sample 7449551 | NCBI WGS metagenome assembly JACCDZ01 (sample SAMN15323452, study PRJNA562643) | freshwater metagenome | isolation source: river surface water | place: USA:Blue River Watershed | collected 2017-08-18 | reverse complement strand
GACGCAGGCGGCTAGCAATGCGCAGACCATCGTCATGGCGCCACCCAACACCATGAATTTTCTTAATTTCATCATGGCGCGATTTTAGGGACGATTGAATTTGTGTGTTGGCATGCCCTTGAATAGCAAAAAAATAGCCCCGCAATATAGCGAGGCTATCGACTTGGCGGAGAGGGAGTCTGCTCATTAGATGTATTAAGCACTATCACATAGGCTCACAAACCCAGTATTTATATAGCATTTAAGAGAATCGTTGTATCAACCTAATTCAACTGCTATCATTCAATTTCATTATTTATGGTATGTAGGTTGGAATGCCCAAAATAGCTAAACCTCTAAACGATCTTCAATTAAAACGTATCACCAAGGTTGGATGGCACGCTGTTGGCGGTGTCGCCGGACTTTTGCTGCAAGTTCGTAAACCTACCAGAGAAGGGGCACAAATGCCTCGATCTTGGATACTGCGCATAAAGGTTGGAGACCAACGACAGCCAATTGGTCTAGGGTCTTATCCTCAGGTTTCTTTAGCTGCTGCGCGTGAGCAGGCTGCCAAACTTGTCTTGGAAGCTAAACAAGGTGTCAATCTAAAAGCAAAGAAACGCGCACTGCGCAGTTCCCTCTTATCAGCAGCAGCCAAGAATAAAACCTTCAGAGAGTGTGCTGAGGCTTACATCGACGCACACAGCAGTGACTACACCAGTGACAAGCACCGGAAGCAGTGGCCGGCCACCCTTGAAACTTATGCATACCCGGTTATCGGCAACATGCTGGTCTCAGACATAGTGATGCGCGATGTTCGTAATGTCCTTGAACAAGAAACTGTTGTGGACAAAAACACAAAGGGTAAGCTCTGGTACGTGAAGACCGAGACCGCCAAGCGCCTACTTGGACGCATAAAGACAGTCCTTGATTACGCAACAGTGAATGACTACCGCTCAGGCACTAACCCAGCGCAGTGGACAGGTTATTTATCAACGCAGCTACCATCGCCAAAAAATCTTCAAAAGAAAGAACATCACCCTGCTGTGCCATACCAGCAAATGGGTGACTTCATGTCAAAGCTCCGGACAAACCCAAGCCTAAGCGCAAAGGCACTAGAGTTTTTAATCTTGACTGCCGTTCGCTCTGGATCAGTAAGGCAGGCAGAGTGGGCAGAAATTGACTTAGACAAAGCGCTTTGGATCATCCCCGCCGAACATACCAAGGCCCGACAAGAGCACCGCGTACCCTTGCAGCCGCAGGCGATCAAACTACTGAAATCACTACCAAAGTTGGCAGGGTCAAACTTAGTGTTTCCAAGCCGTACAGGCAAGGCTCTAAGTGACATGGCATTTAGCCAGCTTATGCGGGGTATGCGTGAGCGTGGTGAGTTAACTATAGAAGCCGTGCCGCATGGTTTTCGCAGCACATTTAGAGATTGGGCAGCAGAGCAAACTGCATATCCAGATGAAATTCGAAAAGCAGCTTCAGGGCACACTGTAGGCGATTCCGTAAAAGAGGCCTACCAACGCACTGACTTGCTTGATAAACGCCGCAACTTGATGAACGAATGGTCTAACTTCTTGGACCAGCTACACCAAGAAAAATCCGACACAGTCACGCCAATACGCAAACGCAAATGAAAAACGAGAATTTGTTTGTCATTGAAATTGAGGAATTAGATCGACGCAATCGTACTGAAAGGTTGCTCGACAATTTACTAAACCTACAGCAGAAATCCAGCAATGCAGTTAGGTCACCTCTTGACGTTACTAGGGAACTTGTTGGGCTGTACTTACAAGTTGTACGCCGACGAAACAATTTGCGCAGAAATTGGCATCCACAGCAATCTATGCATTGCAACATGGTTGTGCTGGATCGTCTCGGGAAAAAGGGCATCCGTTCTAGCATTATCAAAAAACTGGATGAAGCTATTGCAAATATTCATAAATGGGACCCTGACAGAACTCAAGAGTCAATAAAAGCAGTTAGAGAAGAATTTGAGCGCGCGTTCTCTGAAGGGCAAGCAGACATTGCGCGAACAACTCGAAACTCTCCACTTAAGAATGAAGTAAGTGAAATTACGAAACGGATTGATGACTGTAGCTTTAATGATCTTCTGGATGGACTGAGGGCTAAGGAAGGCGGAGATGTCATCGTTGAAGTTCACGATGATGCTGTTGAACACAGAGATCCTGACAAGCCAAAAATGAAAAACAAAATCACCTCATACGGGAGGCTTCGCAACATATTTACAGACGTGAAAAAAGGTCGTTAAAAATAAACAACACCAATTCAAATTCCCATTTGCCGGCAGTTGTGAATTGACCGCTTATCTTCAAAGCTCCCCCACCAACTAGGAGCTTTAAATGCCAAAGACAGTTAAAGGCGCTCATTCAGGAGCGGCTAACGCAAACCCATCAAAAGTCAACGCTTTGCTTGAGGTCATCACACACGGTAGTGGCGATGAATTACTGACCCTTAGGGAACTCAAGGCCACTGGCTCACACCCTTTCTCCAATTCCACGCGCCAACGGAAGATTCGTAACAACGAATACCCCAAGCCAATCAAAATTTCTCCTCAGATGTGCCTCTGGAAGGCAGGCGAGATTAGGCGTTGGCGTCAGGACCCCAATGGTTTCAAAAATCAAAAGGGGAACAAAAATGGCTGATTACATGAAAAAAGCTATCGAGATGGTGAATGCTTCAATGCCCTCGTCCGGCTTCAGACCTGAGACTGCTGAGGAATGGATAAAACTTCAGGCCGCATCGGAAGAATTGGGCTATGCGATGCTTCGACAAAGTGGAATGAGTGAACAAGCGGCAAGAAAACTTGCAAATGAAATTTACGGTGGTCTGGCCGGTTGGATGTTGCTAGACATAGCTTTCAGGGAGAGTCGTGATGACAAACAACCAAAATGAAATCAAAAATGTCTGGCGCATCATTGGCACGAGTGAATCTTGTGTGCTTGAGTTAAGAGCTCTTTGGCCATCAGCAGTCCCTAACTGTCAGCCAACGATCATCAAGCATTTTCGAGCTGATGAATACAAATCGATTAAAGAATGCCAAGTTGCATTTGAGAATGAAGCGCTGCGACTAAACGGTCGTGGATACAACATGTATACAGTGATGAACCCCATCAAGACAACATTTATGGGTAAAGCGGCAACTGATGCGGATATCTCGCGACGTGAGTTGGTTCTCATTGACATTGACAGAACTAGCGGTGAAAAAGTGCCTGCCAACGACTCTGAATTGGAAGCGGCAAATCAACTAGCAGATGAAGTCTCAGGTTATCTTGAGCACATTGAATGGCCTGATCCAATTCGGGTCATGTCTGGTAACGGACATCATCTGTATTACGTAATTCCAGAATTTGCCAATTCGGACGAGTCAAAAGAATTCACTCAAACCCTGCTCTTGAACTTGTCCGACAAATTTGACAATGAAATAGTCAAGATTGACACCACGGTTTTCAATGCTTCACGCATAACTAAGGTAGTCGGTACAGTTGCTCGTAAGGGCCTCGAGTCTGAGGGGCGGCCATATCGTATGGCTCGTATGCTATGAACAGCGATGGATTGGAACTCATCAGAAAAACAGTAGCAATACTTGAGGCTCAGAAACAGACTGATTCATTTGGCTCACCTAGCGACCTAATGCGAAGTTTGGTGTTGTCATCGCCACCAGAAACACCATTTGAGATTGAAAAACTCAAAGGTGCACTCAATTACTTTTCGCCAAGCGTCGAAAGGGGACAGGGTAAGTTCTACACCTCAGCAGGCCAACCGGCAAAAGATTATTGGTTAGCTGTAATTTGGTCTATCGCTAGTCTCGGCTGGGCTTCAGGCAAACAAATAGCTAGGGACTGGTCTCAACTTTGCAAAAACCGATATAGCTCAGAAGGGTTTGAAAAAGACTGGGATGACTTCGACCCAAATCATCCCAACCCCATAGGTATTGGATCGCTTTACAAACGTGCAATGGAGTTGGGATGGCAATTGCCAGCTCAGCCTACTTCTCAAACAACATCAAACAGTGCTTATAAGCTTCTAACAGGTAATGACTTACGGGCAATGCCAGAAGTCAAGTGGAGGCTAAAAGGCGTATTCCCTTATGAGGGCTTAGCGGCCCTATATGGGCCCAGTGCCTCTGGTAAATCATTTTTGGCCACAGATTTAAGTATTGCTATTGCCGAGGGCAACCATTGGTTTGGAATGCGCACGACGCAAAGTACAGTGATTTATGTTGCGCTAGAGGGTGAGTCGGGATTCAAGAATCGAGTGGCAGCATGGGAACTTGAGAACAGCCGTACTTTGCCCGCTAACATGTTCATGGTGATGCAGCCATTTCAGATCACAAACCCAACTGACGTAAATGTGCTGGCTGCAACTATTCCACATGACTCAGTTGTTATCGTGGATACATTAAACCGCGCCGCCCCAACCAGTGACGAGAACTCTAGTAAGGAGATGGGGGAAATCCTGCAAGCCTGTAAGTGGCTTCAGGGACTAATTGGTGGTCTGGTGGTGCTTGTGCACCATACTGGCAAAGATACAACCAAAGGTGCGCGTGGCCACAGTTCATTATTTGCTGCGCTTGATGGCGCTATTGAGGTTGAAAAGTCGAATGACAAACGATCTTGGTCCATTGCCAAGGCGAAAGACGGGCTAGACGGGGAGAACTTCCCCTTCAACTTAAAACTTCAAAATCTAGGTCAAGACTTGGATGGGGATGAAATCACAAGTTGTACGATTGAGCAAGCGTTACCCAATATTTTCGTCAAACCGCCGCCTCAAGGACCTAAGCAACAATTTGCATTTAAGGCGCTAAAGGGGCACATAGCAAGCTTGACTAACCCGCAGGTTGGAATAGCCGGTAGCCCCCCCGGTGTGCCCAGCATGAAGTTTGAAGATGCCGTCTCCTATTTAGCTGGAACACTGACCACAACCGCCAAGAATAAACGGAGCAATGAAGCGCGAAGGCTACTAAAAGGCTTACATCACAGCGGACATATCGACATTGGGCTTGATACAAGCTCCGACTCTTGGTGTTGGATTCCATGACTAAAAAATCCAGTCCAATAAGTCCCACCCTTATAGGGTGGGTGGACTATTTAGACTTTTGGGCCGAATTCAATTTATCTAATTTAAAGCATTTGGACTTTTTAGACTTTCATTGCACCAACCCAAAAACAATCTACCGTTCATCAGGTCCTGCGTGCAATGAATTTCTTTCCTTCCCTTGACCCCTACAGCAGGTGTAAATCGTGTCCAATCAAACTTTACATATAGAACAAACACTCAAGACACTCGGCGGGCGTGTCGTCTGCCAGCGCTGCCAAGCCAAGTCCAAACGCACAAAACTACAGTGCGCAGCCCCTGCCATCAAAGGCAAGCGGGTATGCAAAACTCACGGCGGGCGAAGCACAGGCCCCAAAACAGAAGCTGGCCGACAACGTTGCGCTGAAGTTAAAACCATTCATGGCCGCGAGACCCGCGAAGTGCGAAATGAGCGGAGCATAGGTTTGGCACGCATTGCAGTTCTACGAGAAGTAGGCTTTGCGCTGGGCTTTATGCCAAGAGCTCGCACTAGAGGGCGTCAACCTGATCGCATGGCAGAGGTCTATCCAGAACTACGGCAATATTTAAGACGGAAAAAATTTTCTTAATTTAAGCAACGGTATTATTTATATATTTTAAAAGTGTATAGTAAATTTCTTGAACAGAACTCACATTTGGTTCACTAATGACCTCTCCTACTACCTCAGCTGCCGCATCATCTATTACCAAAAGCGGAGTTACGTACATTGATGCATTGTTAAGTGGGGACAAATGGGGCAATGCTCTGAACAGCAACACGGCCCCCTTAACAATTAGTTACAGCTTCCCTTGGATAAATGGCCTCTCAGCGGTCTTTTCTGCCCCAGCTGGAGCGCCTTATTCTCCGGATGGTGAACCAGATGCGGCACAAAGGTTTGGGCTAAACACTACACAACAAACTGCAGCCACTCTTGCGTTAACCGCATGGTCAAATGTTGCAAATATTAACTTTCAGTTAGTCTCAGAAACGACAACCAATGTTGGTGACATCAGGTTCGCCTTTTCATCTGCAGCAAATTTAACCAAGTGGTGGGGATACGCTAGTTACCCTAGTTCCTATTGGCCTCAAGGCGGTGATGTATGGATAAATGCAGAAAATGGTAGTGATTTGGATTGGGCAGTTGGCTCCGATAATTTCGAATCGCTGATGCACGAAATCGGACATGCATTAGGACTCAAACACCCATTCAATGGCGATGTTACTCTTAGTTCAAGTCTCGACAATACCAACAACTCGGTGATGTCTTACACAGGTCTAAATAATAAGTATCCAAATGCTGGCTATGTGAATGGAAAATATGACTGGATAACCTATTACATCAATCATGAAACCCCGATGGTTTTCGATATTGCGGCAATTCAGTACATATACGGAGCCAACAACAATTACAAAACTGGTGACGACACATACACATTTGATCCCACCAAACCATTTTTCAAAACAATTTGGGATGCTGGTGGAAAAGACACCATTTCCGTATCAAATTTTTCTCTTTCATGTGATGTTGATTTAACCCCGGGAAATTATTCGAGCCTTCGCTATCCAAAACCTGCGGATGCTAGTGGCGCAACAGTTACTTACGATGGAACAAAAAATCTAGGTATTGCATACAACTGCATCATTGAAAATGCAATCGGTGGCTCTGGTAACGACAAGTTGACCGGTAACAGTGTAAACAATAGCCTAGATGGCGGCCCGGGTAACGACATCATGTACGGTGGGGCCGGAAATGACACCTTTGACTGGGACTCAGCAAAGCGATCAGGTAGTGATACTTTTTACGGCGGATTAGGCGACGATGATTTCGTTTTAGATTCCGTTAATGATTCTGTTATTGAATATCCCAACGAAGGCAATGACACTATTTGGGTAGATTTCGACTATTCAATTGCATCACTTCCGAACATTGAATATTTGTATGGCTACTCTTCAAAAAACCTAACTTTGACAGGAAACGCAACCGGTAACTATTTAAAGGGGGGCTCAGGAAATGACGTTATCGATGGCGGATCAGGAATTGATTACGTCGTGATTCGAGACGACAACTTTAGTGATTGTGCAATCACAGTTTCAGGCTCCTCTTACACAATTAAAACCAAATCTCTTGGTACTGATACTTTAAAGAATATTGAATATGTTGTCTTCGCTGACAAGACGTTTAACCTATCTTCGCTGAGCGTCCCACCAACTTACTCATTAACTGCAGCCTATGCAAGTGTTGATGAAGGTGCAACGGCAGTTTTTAATCTTGTTACAACGAATGTTTCCGCTAGTACATCGCTGACTTATTCGATCTCAGGTGTAACGACTGTAGATTTAACTTCGGGGCTTTTAACGGGAACTGTAGCGGTTGGAAGCGATGGCAAAGCTTCGATCAACATTGGTATCAAAGCTGACAATCTCACAGAGGGAACGGAAACATTAACCCTCACCGTGTCAGGTACCACTGCGTCAACAAAAATAAATGACACGTCTCTTAGCCAAACTACAACTGAAATTCACACTCTATCTGTAATAGTTGATAAAGGAATTCTGGGGGCAAATGCTGTAATTCTTAATGGACTAGTTGAAAGGATGACATTGACAAATGGAGTAGTTTCCAATCATACGGTTCAATATGGGAATACAACATTTGATTACAGCCAAATTGATTCATTGATAACAACTGTCATAAGCGACGGAAACTACACAACAGAATTCCGAAAAGAAATATCAGACCTACTTCCTGCCGCATCCAACTTCTCATATCAGGACACAGTCAAGCTTGTCGGAACAGCAAATATTGACAACGTGATTTTGTATGTGGCTGGCGCTGATGGTAATTTTGTAGGCTAAGTCTTCCAATAAACTTCATCTTTAAAAATCCCTTTTCGTTTGAGCAAATCAAGATGTAAAGGAGTGTGGATGGAACCAACTCCGAATTAGGGGGTGGGTACAGCAGGACAAGCAACGGCCTAAAATAAAGCTAGTCGGCAACGTTGTGCGAAAGCCAAAACCATTCATGGCCGCGAGACCCGCGAAGCGCGAACCGAACGCAGCCTAGCTTCGGCAAGGCTGGCTGTATTGGAGGCTATTGGTTTCTCAATCGGCTTAATGTCGGGAGGCCGTACCCGGGGTCGCCGACCAGATCGCATGGTTGAGGCTTTTCCTGAACTTCAAGCTGCATTGGGGTTGAGGCACAAAAATGAAACTTAAAACTGGTTTACCGTTCAAATTTCTATAAACTAAACTCAAATTCAACTTACTTTTAACGAAAGTGGAAGTACCAAAATGACAATCGCACAATTTTATAACAGTACGGTCGCAACCCAAAATAAGTTTACTTTAGATACAAGCGGGCAAGATTACATCCTTGGAATAAATCCGAATGCTGTTACAGGCGGCTCTAGCTCAACTTATGGACCTACAACAACAACAATCATAAACACAGCAAAAGGAACGTACACAGAGGTAACAAGTAGCAAAACTTTATTTGATCCATATTCACAAACATTCGCGAAACTTTATTCTTTGTCGATGGCATTTAGTGGCCAAACCATCTTTACCTATACAAGTATGCCCGGCGATCCCGATTTACAGGGTGTTGCTTATATGGGGTATGTTTTTTCTGGAGACGATGAACTATACGGCGGATCAGGGGATGACAACCTTTACGGTTGGAACGGTAATGATTCACTAACAGGTGCTTCTGGAAATGATTTTATAGATGGCGGTAACGGAACAGATTACGCATATTTTGCAGACAAGTATGGGCAATGTTCAATTTCATTTAACGGGGTCACTTTTTCTGTTGCAACAAAAACGCAAGGAACCGACACGTTAAAAAATGTTGAGTTTGCAGTGTTCGGTGACTATACCTACAACCTTTCGGAGTTTTACAAGCCGCCCACTTACACGTTAACAGCTACAAGCAAAAGTTTCAATGAAGGTGGAAACGCAGTATTTAACTTAACGACAACAAAGGTGCCTGCTGGTACTGCATTAACTTACACAATCTCTGGTATTTCAAAATCAGATTTAACGACTGGCGGCTTAACCGGAACTACTATCGTTGGGGCAGACGGAAAATCTGTTGTTAGCATTCCTATTTATTCAGATAGGCTAACTGAGGGAACTGAAACGATAGCAGTTACGATTCAAGGCAGCACTGGTTATGCTTCAATTATTGACACCTCTGTTGGTAAAGGGCCAGCGGCATCAGATTTAGTCTATGTGTTTAAAAGTGAGAAAACTGGACCAGCAGTTAATCCAGCCTCTTATAGTTACTACTACACATCTGATGTTGATGAGGTGAATTACATAAACGCCCAAGCCAATTGGCCTTGGGTTCAAAAACCATCCACATTTGAGGCGGCTCACAGTAACCCTGCGCTAGCTACTCCAGTATTTAAATTCTGGTCTGATAAGTTGCAAGCCCCGTACTTCACAATTAGCACTGCTGAGCGAGATCAAATCATCTCATGGTCCGCAACAGGTAAAAATGGATATGACTGGAAATATGCAGGTACTGGATTTAGCGTCTACACATCCGCTGCACCCACGGATGAAATGGGAAAGAATGCCATTCCAGTTTATTGCGTGTGGATGGATGACACAGACTTCAATCCAACGAATGGGCTTTCTGGCGGTCTTTTGTTCACAGCAAATAAGGTCGAATACGATGGGCTAGTTAAGCTTGTTGGAGTGACCGGCGCAGGAATTGTTTTTTACGGTGAAGTTCCCGGAAACTGATTGATTAAACTCAATTTAAGCGATGGAATCTAGGCACTAAGGTACACCAGTGGTACTAACTACTATGTACAGTAGGTGCCGTAACAAGATCACGATTGATCGATAAATGAATCAGATGTCACGGCTTAGGTTTGGTTGATAACCACGGCATGTGTTTACAGGCTTGCTCTAGCCATTTATTTTCTCTCGCTACGTTGTAGGCCCCTGAATCTGAACTTCGCATCCATTCAGTTCGAGATTTGTACTTTTTCGCAGACTGAAAAACTTTTTGTTTAGTCCAGTATCCGTTTGGCTTCACTAATCGTTGCATGTGAACAGTTACTTCAGTCAACCATCCTTTTGTTCGTGCAGCGGAATAAGCAGAGGCATTAGCTTTCTTCCAAGACACCCTGCTTGAGTAATTAAGCGCATCCGCATGAATTTTTTCTTTAGTCCATACCAACTTCGCTCGACTTCGAGTTTCAAACTCCGAAAGCATATGAGCCTTGCATTCGTCTAACCATCCATTTTTAATAGCAGTTTGAAAAGTAGCACTGTGTTTGCGCCACTCAGGATAGGTTTTATATTTTTTGGCATCTGCGATAACCTGCTCTTTTGTATGAGTTCCAAGACTTTTTAACAAAATCAACTCATGCTCATTTAGCTGCCTTTTTCTGAAGGTTTGTGGTTCATTTTGCGCGTTAGATATTTCTTTTAATTGGCTGATTAAGGCTTTTTCAATTTCTTTTTCTTGTCTGTGACTAATGGAAAGGTAGTTCAATTCAAGCTTCTTTGCGCCGAGCATCTTGATTTCATCACGCTTCTGTATGTCAATTAAGGCTTCATTTCGCTTTCTAGTGGATTCATAAAAATGCTGGCTGCCTTGGTATTCAATGACCAGATTAAAGTCCGGGATATAAAAGTCAAAAGGCAATGGATACTTGCTTCTAATTTGCTTAAATCGCTTTTGAACTTCAAAGTTAATGCCAAGCTGAGTGAGCAACTTATAAATAGTCATTTCACCAAAAGAATACACACGATGCATATGACTAGTCGCTTCTTCATACCAACCTTTTTCAATTGCAACAGCAGCAGCAGAACCCTTAGCTTTCTGCCATTCCCCACGAGACGAGTATTTTTTAGCGTCCTCTAGTACTAACTCTTTTGTCCATTTACTAACGCGAACTGCTGGCATCATGTGCAACGATGCTTCTTTTAGCCAGCCCTTTTTAATAGCTGCCCCATATGAAGCATTAGATGAACAAATCCATTGAATTGGAGATTCATATTTTTTGGCTTCATTGATTACATTTTGTTTAGTCCATTTGCCGTGCTCGACCAGCATTGGCATACTCGCTACAACCTCTTCATACCATCCATTTCTTTTCGCCATAGTCGCAGCGCCAGAACTATTTCGCATCCATTCGGATCGTGACTTATATTTTCTAGCATCTTCCAATACGCGTTCTTTTGTCCAAAAACCATTCGGCTTTATTGACCGACTCATGAGTCTAGTAATTTCTTCTAGCAATCCTCTTTTAGATGCGGCTGAATAAGCTCCATTAGAACTTGTTCTCCACTCTTTTATTGTTTGAAACTTTTTTGCATCTGCAAAGATTTCGACATCGGTCCAACGAACTCTTTTAAGAATTTTCATATGGGCAGTTGCTTCCAGCAACCATCCTTGCTTTAAAGCAACAGCATAGGCACTACCATTTTTTCGCCATTCTTGAAGTGTGCCGAATTGCCTTGCATTTTCAAGTACAGCTTCTCGAGTCCACTTGGTAATTGGCATTGAACTAACTCAAGAGATTTAGCAGGCGTAGGCCAATATTTTTTGAATCTTGGCGCATATCAAGCGCTGCAACAGTTATTGAATGATCTCTGAGCCTAAACTTAAAGGTGAATTCATCATTTGTAGCTGGATAGAGCAAAATCCCATCAAGTTGACGCCCGTCGCTGCAAGTTCTCTGTGCTGAGTCCAAATAAGTATTCAATTGGTATAGATGCGAACTATGAAATGATTGCTTGCCCCAATTTGATTGAAACGCTTCTGCGTAGTATTTTGTATCTAAAATAATTTTCCTAGTCTGCGAACTCAAACTCACATCGGTATACATGTTCGGCAAGAGCTTGAGCTCGTCTTCGTCTCCAAGAGCGCCCCATTTGAGACGCTCAGATTCAACAGAATATTCCTTCTGATTTAGCTTGTAGAAATTGAATACGAAGTCTTGAAAGACTTTGCGCATCTTGACTTCATCGCGGCTGAAGTCCCGAATCTTTATTTCACCCTGATCCGAATTTGGTGTGCCTTGGAAATACACCAACTCGCAAACATTGGTAAGGAATGCGTAAAACGAATTGTTTTGATGTATCTGTACGCGCTTAAATACGGAGGCGGTCAATCTAATCAAGTCGACATCATTAAACTTGCGAACCAATCTTGCAAGCTCAGGCCTTAACTTTGAATCAACCAATTCACTATTTGAAAGTGAAAGGAGAGTGGTCTTCAGTATTTGATTGTGAAGAATGTTGTGTGACAACTCATCGACAAAAGTAGCTGCCTTAGCTTGCTCAAACAGCAGTCGCGAGATCGAAGTTGAAAAGTCAATCTTTCCCCTCAGGCTTGAAGACTCTTCGGCAAACTCAAGGTATCCCCTATCTAAGCCGTCTTTGAGTACCCTGTTTGACCCGTTAATCAATATTCGGGCAAGCAGGTCTTGAGGAGTATTGACCTCATCTACTGATGCACTAACAAGCTCGCCTTCATCCAGCCTGCCCCACGCATAGCAGAGTATGAAGAACAGGTTTTTAATTGGGATCATTACAAACTCAGGGACTGAACGTGCTGGTCAACTTCACTTTGCTTTTTGTCAAACCAGTATTCCCGCAGCAAAGGAACAATTTCATTTTTAATCACACGCTCGTACCAAACATTTGAATCAGTGACATTTTCAACCGGCACAAAAAAGCTATGCCCAATAGTGAAGCCGCGTCCCAAATCAACTGAAGTCTCAATCTCTTTATTTAATGCCGCCATCTTGGCTTGAATTGCTGAAATCACAGGCAGCTCAACTCCTTTGGACTCAAGTAGCGGTCCAAACTTGTCACTATCAAAACCGGGCAGCACGTCCTTGAACGCAAAGCGCCTTCTGAGCGCATAGTCAACAATTGCAAGCGATCTATCGGCAGTATTCATCATCCCCAGAATGTGAACGTTAGCTGGTATGTGGAACTTGCTGGCCGACTCATCTGAATACGTTAGGGATACAGCCCAGTCTGGCCCGCGCTTATCAGTCTCAATCAACAACATGACTTCGCCAAATATCTTGCTGAGATTCCCTCGATTTATTTCATCAATGATAAAAACATAAGGCCGATCAGGGTCATGGAGCGCCTTTTTGCAAAAGCGATAAAAGACGCCATCCTTTAAAGTGAACCCACTGCCATCTTTTTTGGGTCTAAACCCTTGGATGAAATCCTCGTAGGAAAAGGATTGATGAAATTGAACTGACTCAATACGACTATCGTCTTTAAATCCAAGAAGTGCGTAGGCAAGTCTCTTTGCAACAAACGATTTACCAGTTCCGGGCGGCCCTTGGAGAATCAGATTCTTTTTACTATGAAGAGAATCAAGCATTTCCTCAAAGTCATCCTTAGATACTAATAAGCCTTCTAAGGCAGTTGCAGCGTTGTATGTAAGTACCTGTTCACGCACGCGTAAAGGCTCAATATTGCTGAAATCAATGAATGGAAGATGGCTACCCGTTTTTTCAAAATATATTTGGTCGAAAAGCCCTACAAGTTCTGGCGGGACTGGCGTCAAATAATTTCCCTGAGTCAGATTCAGCTTCTTAGTGTAGAAAAGGTTACTGTTAGATTCTAAGATTTTTAATAATTCAGCCTCGTGGCTAAAAATCTCATCTCTATTAATTGCATTTGGCAGGGCTGTGTAATCGCGCAGTTGGATTCGATAACCCGGCTCCCCGGCCCACTGGGTTCCTTCCAAACAAATGAAAGTGTCATCAGCCTTTTCTTGAACTATAGACAAACCTGCTATTGATTGGTTGTCAATTAAATGGAGGACTACATCTCCGGGCATTACTCTTCTCATGCTCGAATAAATATCTGCCTGCCTTTCACCCTTTGAAGATTGTGGTGACCAGAGTGATTTCCCTAGCGCGTTGTCACCTGATTCTCTATCAGCGCGGCCTTTTACAATGACTTTTTCTAGCCAATATTTAGGACCTTGCTGCACTTCAAGTTCCAGCACCTTGGCATCTTTGGTGTTGTTTGACAATTCTGGCTCTAGTTCCACACAGAATTGCTCATAGGTCAAAGGAAACTGCTGAATACTTTCAGTGCCCCATGAAATTAGTTCTTCAATAGAAAGTTTAATTCCTTCGTTTGCCGGGAGTTGAACTGTGAACTTATCTTGCCCTCCGAATTTTTCCCGAACTTGTTGAACTTTCTCAATCAAATGCTTATCGGCTTTATCTTCATTAATTCCCAAAGTAATCCTGAATGAGATGTCATTATTTGGCGATTCTCTATTGCACCAGAGGTAAACCCAGTAGGAGATAACAGTGGGCGATTCTAGAGTTGGTTGAAAGGTTTGCGGCAAGTAATCCCTGAAATTACCGCGCTGATTCGTAGCAGAAATATTTTTGTTTGGTGTAGTTCCCACTGGAAACATGCGATCACGAATTCCTATAGCCCACTGTTTAACGAACTCATGAGCCTCTTTGATTGTGTTTTGCGCATCCCTACGATCTTCAGGTGCAAATTTATTACCGGCTCCATCAACCAAGTTGAGCGGCTTGCCTACGTAACTTGAATACGTAGAAATGTGTTTCTCGGTAAGCTGTGTAGGCATCTTATTCCAGTGTTTTGTAAATACGCAAAAACTCAGAAATGAACGGTTAAATGGAATATCAATTACCTATTCACTCAAATCCAAATTCTGTAACAACATAACTGGAGCTTATTCCAAAAATCGGGAATCCTTTGCGCAAATCTAGGTGTAAAGGTGCGCGGATGGAACCAAGTTGAATTTAGGGGGGGGGCGTACGGTGGGGTCAGGTTTGGCTGGATTTTGCAAGCCACTCCCTATGCAATTTTTTCAAAGCCGGCATCCCAACTGCCCCGACTAAACCAATTGAAGCTAAGCCAGATTTATTGATATGCTTTATGGTATGTATAAAACAAAAAAGCCCCGAAAGGGGCTTATTCATTGAATGTCTGGCGGAGAGGGAGGGATTCGAACCCTCGGTGATGTTGCCACCACGCCTGATTTCGAGTCAGGTACATTCGACCACTCTGCCACCTCTCCTGCACTCAAAATTGCGGCGGGTCAATGCCGCAAATTTTATCAGTAGCCTTTAGGCACGCAACTCTGTGATGCCGCCCATGTAGGGGCGCAACACTTCAGGCACCGTCACAGAACCGTCGGCATTCTGGTAATTCTCTAGCACCGCCACAAGCGCACGACCCACCGCCAAACCAGAGCCATTCAAGGTGTGCACCAATTCATTCTTGCCTTGCGCATTTTTAAAGCGTGCTTGCAAACGACGTGCTTGGAAGGCTTCACAGTTAGAGCACGAGCTGATCTCGCGATAGGTTCCTTGCGCAGGCACCCACACTTCCAAGTCATAAGTTTTGGTAGCACCAAAACCCATATCACCAGAGCACAACAACATGACACGATAAGGCAAGCCCAGCTTTTGCAAAATTGCTTCTGCATGGCCCGTCATTTCTTCCAGCGCTTCGTAGCTTTTTTCTGGATGAACAACTTGCACCATCTCGACTTTGTCAAACTGGTGCTGACGAATGAGGCCGCGTGTATCACGCCCTGCACTGCCCGCTTCTGAACGGAAGCACGGTGTATGCGCTGTGAGCTTCATAGGCAAATCGGACTCTGCCAAAATCTCATCGCGCACCACGTTGGTCAATGTCACTTCTGAGGTGGGAATCAAATACAGCGCCTGGGTGTCAACCGCATCTTC
>JACCDZ011331580.1_pt1 | contig 15800 bp, 14 predicted proteins | sample 7449551 | NCBI WGS metagenome assembly JACCDZ01 (sample SAMN15323452, study PRJNA562643) | freshwater metagenome | isolation source: river surface water | place: USA:Blue River Watershed | collected 2017-08-18 | reverse complement strand
CGACCTCTAACTTCGTTGTCATTCGTCGTAAAATACTAACCGTTTATCGCAGGCTATGAATTGGCTTTACCCTAGTTTTACACTGACAAGACTTATGTCAGTTTTAGGTCAGCGTTTTGCAAGTTCTCGTCAATTAACCTTAAGCTTTCGCGCAAAAAAAACGCCACACTTTCACAGCTGGCGTTTTATCGGTTTTTTTTGCGGCTGCACTAGCCCAGTTTTTTGGACAGTTTTGCGGTCGTTTGTGCAACCGCGTTGAACTGCCGTGCAGTTTAGTGAGAGGGGTTACCTTTTACGGATATGCACCGTCACTTCTTCCCGATCATGGAATAAGTGTTTGGCTTGAAATTCTACCGCTAATTCGGCTTCATCAAAGCGCTGCTGCATTTCCGCCAAAACTTCCAGCACAGTTTCGTAGCGCTTTTTCATCGGCAGTTTTAAGTTGAATATACTTTCCTGACACCAGCCTTTAATCAGCCAATCGCAAATTAAAGCGCCTACGCGTTGTGGCTTTTCAATCATGTCGCACACTAGCCAATAGACGTTGCGCTTTTCCGGCTGATATTTAAAACCATCGACCATAAAGTGCTTCACTTGGCCGGTATCCATTAATTTTTGATCCATCGCGCCGTTATCGATAGCCACGACCATCATGCTGCGAATGACTAGCTGATAAGTCCAACCACCAGGGCATGCGCCTAAATCGACGGCATTCATGCCAGAGGCTAACCGAGTTTCCCACTCATCGCGCGGAATAAACTGTAAAAAAGCTTCTTCTAATTTCAGCGTGCTACGACTCGGTGCATCGTGCGGAAACTTCAGCCGACGAATACCATTTTCTAGTGGCGAGTTATTTTCAGCATAAGACAGCGCTAATAAAGCTTGTTGGCCGGTTTGCAAAAACAAATGCAGCACTGGCGCACGGTTGTTTTCCTTGGCAAGCATCACGCCAGCTTTACGCAAGCCTTGGCGCAGCGGCACCGTGAGCTTACGCGCGAGAGTTGATAACTCCTTGCCATCATTGGTATCTGGATATTCCACGCGCAATTCGCCGCAGCCAGTAATTTCATCGGCCAGTGCTTGTGCCACGACTGGCGATACCCGATCGCCCGCCGGCAACTCCAACCAATCACCGAGGATGGCCGCCCATTGGCGAATAAAAATGAATTGCTCAAACGGGAAATCCGCAAAAAAGCGCTCAAGCATCGGTTCGTCATAAGCTTCAAAAATGATAAATGCGGCATCACTTTTAAGTTTGCAGTAACCGAAAACGCCATACTGTCCGGCTTTATCCTGAATTTCTGCTGCGCATTCTTTTTCAAATCCAGCACGACAGTAGAGCAAAAGTTGTTTCATTGTGTTTTCCCAATCCACGGAGTAAGTGCAAGCACTACCCAGCTTAGCAATAAAAGTTGGCCACCTAGCGGCGCCAATCCAGAAAAATGCAGTGGCAGCGCAAAAATCCCTGCCCATACGGTATAAGTAAATAACCAAGTGCCCAGATGCCAAGCGCCCAAGACCATTGACAGCAGCAATTTTGCCGCAGGTTTTGGCTGTTGATGCTGGCCATGCTTGACTTCAGCATAAGCCGACAATATGAGTAACGCTAACGTCTGAAATGCCAATAACGCCAGTGAGCTTATTAACGAACTTAAGGCCCTGGCGTCTAAATGCGCTGAAAAATAATGGGATACTGCCGCCATCATGCCAATCACTACGGCGCCATAACACGCGGTTAGCGATAAACTAATTTTTGCAAAATTTGCCATTTTAAAGCCCTTCAATGTGACTCAACAAATTACCTTGGCCATGGCGGTCAATGAATTTGCGAGTCTCTCGCGCTGCAATGCTGATGATTTTTTGCTGATCAAGACCACTGCGTTTCAGCGGCTCGAAATCATGACAAGCAGTGCTAAGCGGCACGATGCTTAACTGCGCAAGTTGCTTGAGCTTTGAATCACCAAGCCTTTGCTCGAGATAATTTGGACCACCAAAGGCATCACGTTCACCTTGTAGTATCAGCAGTGGCCGTTTTAGCTCGGCAAAGTGACTGATCCGGTCTACATCTTTTCCTGGTGGACAAAACGGATAACCAAAGGCGATAGCCCCTTGCGCAGGTGATGCCTTTTGACCATCAACAATTACCGTGGCATCGCCCGCCAAATAATGACTACAAACACGCGCTCCCATCGATTTACCACCAAGCCAAAGTGGTAAATCCTTTGGCATCGCCGCAATGTAATCGGTCAGTTCGAGCATAAGTTTGGGTAAACGCGAGGGTGGCGTTCTTTTACCTGCGACAGTTTGGCGCATATAAGCAAAATTCAACCGATAGACCGCGATATCTTGCGCAACTAAAGCTGCACTTAACAGCTGCATAAAATCGCTAGTTATCGGTGCACCAGCACCATGCAGCAGTAATAAATTGGCCACCGGTGTGCTAGGTGTATCGACTAAAAACTCAAAATCAGCCATTAATCAGCCGCAATCGCTATATTAAAGTGCTGTTCGGTAAAGTCTTTTTGCTCGCGTTCGACCAGATCAATCATCCACTCCCGAAACGCGGCAATTTTACCAAGCTCAGTTTGATTGTCGCGACACACCAAATAATAGGCATCTTTACTTTGCAAGACGTGGTTAAAAGGCACAATTAAACGACCAGAATTAATGTCCGGCCGCGCTAACACGTTGTGTGCCAGTGCGACCCCTTGGCCATGAATTGCCGCTTGCAATACCATGGCACTGTGACTGAAAATCGGTCCCTGATTGACGTTAAAGTGCTTAAATCCTTGGCTAGTGAACCATGATTTCCAAGCATCGCGTGTGCCATCATGTAATAACGTGTGAAAGCGTAAGTCAGCTGCCTCGCCTAGTGGCTTCGAGCGGTTTAACAGCATTGGCGAACAGACTGGCACTAAGTATTCGGTATGCAGTTTATCGGCATGCAGATTTCGCCAACTGCCACGGCCATAATAAATCGCCACATCGACATCGTCGGTTAAAGAACCTTCGTCTGAATCAACTGCTCGAATTCGAACGTCGATATCAGGATTGATATCACTAAACAAACTTAACCGAGGGACTAACCACTGAATGGCAAAACTCGGCGGCAAACTGACCGTTAAGGCGCCTTTGGCACCGCGAGCGAGCAACTTTTCTGTGGCTTCGTGCAGTTGCAGGAAAATCTCTTTAATATCAAGAAAATAGCCCTGACCTTCTTCAGTTAGCAACAACGATCTGTTCTTGCGCATAAACAGCTTCAAGCCCAGATGATCTTCCAATGCTTTAATTTGATGACTGATGGCTGCTTGGGTGACAAACATTTCTTCCGCCGCTTTGGTAAAACTCAAATGCCTAGCCGCCGTTTCAAAGGCTTTTAATGCATTAAGTGGCGGTAAGCGGCGAGCCATGGTGCGGATCCTTAGGCTTTGCTTGGAGGGACATAACCCTCGATAGCAACTTCAGCACCTTCAAATAAAAACTGCTGCATCTGCTCTTCTAACATTTTGAAATGTTCAGGGTTACGCATCGACAGTTTTTTCTCGTTAATCAGCATGGTTTGTTTGGCTTGCCATAACGCGAAGGCCTCTTTACTGATGTTTTCGAAGATTTTCTTCCCAAGCTCACCTGGATACAGTTGAAAATCTAAACCTGGCGCTGTTTTTTTTAAATGAACACAAAATACTTCACGAGCCATGAGTTACCTCTTGCAATGTTTCGGTGCTGCATCAAACGCAGCGAGCTTGTTGCTTTGCGCCGCATTGTAAACCATTTTTATTCAGGATGCTGAATTTCAGCCATTTCGAGCATTAAACGCGTGGCTCATCCCAATTTTCCGTGCGCAAGTGCGTTGCTGTTCGTTATGATATCGCCAGACAGGGGTAAAACTAATATCAGCAGTTATGCCAGCACAAATTTCGGCTCAAATTTCCACAGCGCTAGGCAATATCGGTTTTGGCGACAGCAACGCCAATTTTCGCGTTTATGTCGCAGCGCCACCGCCAATGCCAGCTTATCAACACTTATGTTCGATCATACCGATGCAAGCGAGCGACCTTCAGCAGATTTACCTTGAATGTGGTAATGGTTGGCGGAAAATTTTTAATGTATACGCGAAGTTATTGTTTACGCTACCCGTTGAACACTTTGCTTTTCAAAGCCAAGCCGCCAGCTGGCAACAGTTTCGTGATGAGCAGCTGTTGCAAACGCATAGCAACAATGCATTGTTTTTTGATGCGCCAAAGCTTGGTCACAGTGGTTTTCATCTAATTGCCGGACGTACCCATGCCAAACAGTTAATCAATCAAGGCCTTAACGCCGAACTTCATTGGTTAAACGCGGAGTTTGCTGTCGATCCGGTCCACAGATTATTAGTGACGCCGTTTTTTGACTACCGACAACTCAACAACGAGAAAATCGCGGTTAGCGCTAAGTTGTTGCAACTAATGGCAAAAGACATCACGGACTTGGCGCATTTCGCAACTGCGCTAATAACCAAGTAAGTTTGACGCAGTGAAGGCCTTGCAAAAGGCACAAGCCAAATCGTTGATGAAAAACTTCTGGTGCAAAAATTGGGCAAGCCCGCTAGCATAGGATTTCCATGACATTTGAGCTGCTTACAGTGAATGCGTTTTTAATCGTTGATGATCATCCGTTGTTTCGCGAAGCTTTGGCACAAGTGATTTGTGACCATTTCCCAAATGCATCAGTAAGCCAAGCCTCAAGTTTACAGCAGGCGCTAAGTGAGATTGCGAAAACGCCTGATCTGGATTTAATTTTGTTAGATCTACATTTGCCAAATTCTGACGGTCTGAACGGATTAATGAGTTTACGCCAGCAATTCCCTGCAATTGCCGTAGCGATGATCTCCGCTGACGATGATAAAACGACAGTGCTGCAAGCGATGGCCTTTGGCGCCGCAGGATTTATTTCAAAATCATCCTCTCGCGAACAACTCAATACCGCGATTGCGCAGATCATGGCAGGTAATGTGTATTTGCCAGCCGAGATTTTTCGCAGTAACCAACCCAACTTACAACCAGAGCCCGGACATAATGGCCAAGTCCATCAACAAGTGCTAAGCCTGACCCGCAGTCAATTGAAGGTTTTGCAGTTGATGGTGCGTGGTGACTCCAACAAACAAATTGCCTTCACCCTAGAAATCGCCGAAACCACGGTCAAAGTCCACGTTTCGGCGATTCTCAGCAAGCTTGGCGTCAGTAACCGCGTGCAAGCGATTTTATTAAGCCAGCACTTGGATTTTGATAATTATTTGAAGCGTTAGTGCTTAATCGAGCGCTGCATTTATTGGCAATAACAAATTCATAATCAGCGCTTTGAGTTTCACCGGCGCCACTGGTTTTGGCAAAAAGTGAAATTGCAATGCCGCTAATTCCGCGCGCAGCTCTGCGCTATTTTCGGCGCTGATCACCAGCACCGGTGGGGTTTTGGCATTCTGCCGCTTTCCCGGGTTTGATAATGTGATGCGGGGTTGAAGCGCTTTCGCCAGCTCAGTACCGGTTTTACCATCCGCCAACTGTTGATCAACAATCAGTAAATCGGGCGAGACGTTGTCTTTGGTATTCGACAGCAATTCATCTTCACTCTGCGCGGTGGTCACCACACAGCCCCATTGGCTAAGTAAAGCCTGCATTGCCAAAATAATAGCCAAGTCATTATCAACAACCCAAATCTGGCAGCCTGCCAGTGGTTGTAATAACTGCTGCTCTTGGCATAATTTGGGCAAATGCGCTGCTGATAAATTAGCGAGCACCGAAGATGCGGGCTGTGCTCGCGGCAATTCAATGCCAAACACCGAACCTTTGTGCAATTGCGAATGCAGGGTTACTGAGTGACCTAATAAGGCCGCGGTCTTCTGCACTATCGCTAAACCAAGGCCTAGCCCATCATTGGCTAAATCATTCATTGCACCCGCAGCGTTTTTTGACGGACTGTCGTCAATCTTCGAAGTGAATCGCGCCAATCTTTTAAATTCTTGAAAGATAATCGCTTGGTCTGTTGCTGCGATGCCTATCCCGGTATCGAGCACTTGCACAGCCACTCGCGATTGCGCTCGCTGCATCGCGGTTTTCGCCATTTGGTCAGTAACTTGCCGATCCTGCTGTTCAGCCATAACGCGCCGAACCCCGACCAAAATTTTGCCGCCCGCGGGGGTATATCGAATGGCATTACTCAGTAAATTGCGCAGAATTCTCGACAATAAGGTCGCATCCGATTGCACCCACAAAGTTGTCGCAACTAAACGAAGTGTTATTTGGGCTTGCTCGGCTTGAGGTTGCGCCTCCGCGACCAAATCTTGCAATAATTTTCCAAGAGAGAATTCAGTTAATTCAACTGGTTGCACTCCTGCTTCTAGGCGTGACATATCGACCAATGTCGCCAAAAGCTGTGCAACATTTTCCAGTGAACGCGCCGTCGAGTCGACGAGTTTCCGCGATTTTTCAAGTATCGTTTGCTCAGCTAAAGTTGCGTTAAATAATCGTGCAGCGTTTAACGGTTGCAATAAATCGTGACTAATTGCCGCTAAAAATTGCGATTTTGATTGATTCGCCAGCTCAGCAGCTTTTTTCGCCGCCAAAAGCTGCTGATTCAGTTCCGACAATGCTTGGGTGCGTTCTAGGACGCGTTGCTCCAACATTAAATTGGCTTGTTGCAAGGCGGCCGAGCTTTGTTTGCGCTCGGTGATATCGCGAATAAGCACAAAAAAACCCAATGGCTGAGTGTGTTGTGTCGGATCTGTAAGTAAATGCGAGGCGAGATTTGGAACGTAAGATTTTAATAAACAACGAGTTTCACCTGAACTGTTGTTTTCATCTATTTCAAATACCGTGCTTTGCCCTGACAGCACCCGCTGAAAATGCGGTTGTAACTGCGCTAAAGCCGACGCTTGATGGACTGCTGAAATCGGCTTGCCAAGCAAGGCCCCACGTTCTACACCATAAAAATCGTCGTAGCCTTGGTTGGTAAAACGAAAGCAAAGATCTGCATCTAAATAGGCAATCATCGCCGGAATATGGTCAGTAATCGTTCGGATCCAACGCTCACTAGCGCGTAAAGTTTCGGTGTATTTATGCTGCTCGCTAACGTCAGTTAAAGTGAACAAGGTACTGCCATCAGAGAGCAGGTAACGCGCTAAAGTTAGCACTTTGCCATCAACTATGGCGCCAGTGACCGCAGCATTAGCGACTACATCTGCTGCAGTCCCCACCGGTAAACAGAGACTGGCAATAGCACTTTGCGTTAATAATTGTTCAGCACTCATCGGCAGCGCCAATTGCTCGTCACTCAGCGAAGCTAATTGACTAAACTGCTGATTCCAAAGTTGAAATACGCCTGATGGGTCAGCTAAAGCTACCCCTTGCGCCAAGTTGTCCACGGTGTGCTGTAATAACAGACTCTTTTGCGCGAGCGCTTGTTGCTGCAGTGATGTGCGTTCGCGAACTTGTTCCGACAAAGTCGCGGCGTGTTGAAAAGCCGCATAAGGCGAGGCGCTGCCCGCAGCTTCCACCCGCTCAATAAGAGCCTGATTTATTTTCTTTAATTTTGCATTTTGTGCGCGCAGCAACTCGAGTTCTTGAGCTAACGATGATGCTTCTTCAGCCTTGGTATTGCTACTCGGTAAATTCAGATTAGTTGCCATGACCCGTCACCATTGGTTTTGCCAACAGATTGCCATCGCCCAACATAACTCCGGTAAAAGTTTGGTTGAGATGCACACCGTTAAAGTGCTCACCGTAGGTATTAAATCCCAAGACTTTAAATTCTTTAAATAATGCAGCGGCAGGTTTTGCTAATGCTAATTTTGAAACTTCAATTTTCCTTAGCACGCAATCACAACCAATGGTTAAAAGTGGCAGGCCAAGAGCCGGGGTAAGTTGGTTGAGTTTATTTGCCAAGTCCGCCAGCATGTCACCAGGTTGCATTGCCGTGAGCACCATCCCATTTGCCATAGCGCAATAGAATGTCAGGCTCATATCCGCATTCACTTTTTGGATTGAGCGAATGTAGTACTCCTGCCCGATCCGCACAGCCAGCGGATTAAGTGCAAATACAGTGGCATCCAACTCTGCGACCGATAACCCGAGTAAATCGGCGTAAGCCAAAGCTGCCGGCTCCGCATTTAATTCATGCACAATTCGACTTTGCGGCGAAGCTGATGTCACCACTAATTTATCGGTGCCGGCAGTGAGATGCGAAGTGCTAAATACAGCAAACGGCAACGAGGTTTGGAACATTAACATCACAGCGGCTTGGGTATAAAACTGACCTTGGTAATATAAGTGAGTGCGGCGTAACTGATGATTGTCCCCCGCTGAGCCACCAAAATGCGGGATAGCACCAAGCGCCGATTCAAGCGCCAGCAATACCAGCTCTTCCTGCGCCGACAGGCCATCGAGCAAGGTCATCACAAACGTCTGGCCACCAACTGCAGCGGATTGCCGTTTGAGTTGTTCGACAACTTGCTGCGCTTTGATTAGATCGAATTGGGTCAAATCGGTAACAATAAGGCTTGCGACTTGAAAATGACTTTTGGCAAAGGCTAAAGCAACGACGGAATGGTCGGCATACCCCTGCTCACTAATTTCACCGGCACTGGTACATCCAACCACAGGAATGGCAGTAAACTGCTGGTTGAGGCTTTTGGCAAGCTCTGGCAAATCATAATCAGCTGCGCAGAAAAACAACACAAACCCGATGGGCGCATTGCTCGCTTGGCGAAGCAAATCGGCATGTAATTCACTTGCGGCAAGTGTTGGCTCGCGCACAAAGGTACTTGAACGAAAGACTGGCACCAAAGCTGTCCTCTTGGCTAAACAACTGGTAATTATTGGCGCAACAATGTTTTGCGAAAACCTTGCTGACAACCATGCAAAAACCCCAGCAGCATCAAACGAGGCGACTGGGGTAAACAGCGAATGCATAAACCGCTACAGCAACATCGGCTTATCAGCAATGGCGATAACTCGCAAAACTAAAAGAAGCCTAGCGGATTCACATCATAACTGACTAGTAAATTTTTGGTTTGCTGATAGTGGTTTAGCATCATTTTATGCGTTTCGCGGCCAACACCCGATTTTTTATAACCACCAAAAGCAGCATGGGCCGGATAATGATGATAGCAGTTGGTCCAGACACGTCCGGCTTCAATACCACGGCCCATGCGGTAAGCGCGGTTCATATCGCGCGTCCAAACGCCGGCACCTAAACCAAAATCAGAGTCGTTTGCGATGGCTAATGCTTCCGCTTCATCTTTAAACGTCGTGACTGACACTACTGGGCCAAAAATTTCTTCACGGAATACCCGCATGCTGTTATCACCTTTAAACAAGGTTGGCTGGATGTAATAACCACCGCCAAGTTCTGCTGATAACTGTTCTTTATCACCACCAATCAGCACTTGCGCACCTTCTTCTCGACCGATATTGAAGTAACTCATGATTTTATCAAACTGCTGCTGCGAGGCTTGTGCACCCACCATCACTTCGGTATCCAGTGGGTTACCACGTTTGATTTGTTTAGTTCTTTCAATAACTTTAGCAATAAAGGCATCATAAATATCTTCTTGCACTAATAAGCGTGATGGGCAAGTACAGACTTCACCTTGATTGAAAAACGCCAGCACAACCCCTTCGATACACTTACTTAAATAACTGTCTTCAAAATTCATCACATCAGAGAAGAAGATGTTTGGCGATTTACCACCAAGCTCAACGGTAGACGGAATAATGTTTTCGGCAGCACATTTTAAAATATGTGAACCAACCGGCGTTGAGCCAGTAAAGGCGATTTTGGCAATACGTTTACTGGTCGCCAAGGCTTCGCCCGCTTCTTTGCCAAAGCCATTGACGATGTTAAGTACACCAGGTGGCAATAAATCACCAACCAGTTCAATGAATTTCAAGATAGACCAAGGCGTTTGTTCTGCAGGTTTTAAAATAATGCAGTTCCCTGCAGCCAAGGCTGGAGCGAGTTTCCACGCAGCCATCAGCAGTGGGAAGTTCCAAGGAATGATTTGACCAACAACACCCAGAGGTTCGTGGAAATGATAAGCGACGGTGTTTTGATCAATTTCGCCGATACTACCTTCCTGCGCGCGAATGGCCCCAGCAAAATAACGGAAATGATCCACAGCCAGCGGTACGTCGGCATTTAAGGTTTCGCGAATAGCTTTGCCGTTATCCCAAGTTTCGGCAACCGCCATCATTTCTAAATTTTGCTCTAAACGATCAGCGATTTTTAACAGAATATTCGAACGCGCAGTCACCGAAGTCGCGCCCCACGCTTGCTTCGCAGCGTGTGCAGCATCTAAGGCAAGCTCAATATCGGCTTTTTGCGAACGGGGGATTTGGCAAAACACTTGGCCAGTGACCGGAGAAACGTTTTCGAAATATTCGCCAGCCACTGGTGGCTGCCATTTGCCATTGATGTAGTTTTCATAACGCGCAGCAACTGAAACTATCGACCCTGCTTGACCTGGTTGTGCATAAATCATGTTAAATGCCTCATTATTGTTAGGAGTAACTTTTGAGACATCACTTTAGAAGCCAAAACCCCACGACGGATATTATGCCTTGGGGTTAAAACCCTACTACTTTAGGCGTAGGCCGCCTTGATATTCGTTGAAATTTCGCTGCGCCCTGAATAACTTTTTATTGCCAATCAAATAATTGAGCGTTTTTTTAGCTTAAGTTCAAAATAGCTTTTTAATGGTGCCGGCAACCCTAACATCGCAAGCTCGCTAGGTTTGGCCCAAATTTCCGGCGCGGCTTGACGCAAATTAACATCATATTGTTCTGCACCGATCTGCCAAATCTGCGCATGCAATTTGTAGTGGGTAAATTGATGACTGAATTCACCATGCAGCTTTGCGTCTGTCAGTAATGGTGAATCTTCGGCAACTTGCGGCAAACACCACAACGCTCCCCAAATGCCTGGGCTTGGTCGTTTTTGCAGTAAAATGGCATCATTTTGGCTTATCCATAAAAACATGCCCGGCTTAGTTGGCACTGCTTTTTTCACTTTGGCATTTGGAAATTCACTGACCCTGTTTTGCAAAAGCGCCTGACAAGTTGCTGCGAGCGGGCATCGCTCACAAAGTGGCTGTCTTGCTTTGCAAACCGTGGCACCTAAATCCAATAAACCTTGGGAAAAGCGGCGACTATGCGCGGTCGGCGTCAATTCATGGGCCTTTTGCCACAACTGTTTTTCCAGAGTTGTGCTGTGCGGAGCTCCCGACAAAGCGAAATAACGACAATAAAGTCGTCTGACATTTCCATCAACAATTGGACCGTATTGATCAAAAGCAAAGGACATAATGGCGCCTGCGGTGTAACGCCCAACGCCCGGCACTTGCAAAAGTTCGGCAAGTGTTGCTGGGAATTCGGCAAGCCCGGCCAAATACTTGGCGGCTTTATGTAAATTGCGCGCACGAGCGTAATAACCAAGCCCTTGCCATAACCGCATCACTTCATCTTCATCGGCATTAGCAAGCGCATTGATGCTAGGAAATTCACTCATCCAGCGCTGAAAATAGGGAATCACTGTCGCGACTTGCGTTTGCTGCAACATCAATTCAGACACAAGCACCCGATAGGCGGCTGCTGACTGCGCGCTGCTAGTTAGGTCTTTACTAGTTTGTGTTTTACTGGTGGGTGTTTTACTCGTTTCAGCTTCACTGATTGGTGCATTATTGGCCTGCTGCCAAGGCAGCTGATTACGACCATGGCTTTGCTGCCAAAGCATCACTTGCCGTTGAAAATTTTCAGTATCAAACATTTGCGCCACTTAATTACGGGGTATCCACAAACGGATACGGCTCCAGAGCATTGATGGATTGCAGGCAGTCTACCCGCAACAAGGACTACTGCCAATTTTCCAAAGCGATATTTAGCTTGGCAACCCCGGCAAAACGCAGGCTTTCATTGCGGATCCGAGCACAATTGGCCATAATGTGCGCCGCTAAAATTCCCGTGGAGTATGAAATGAATAACGCCGAGCAACCAGCAATCGCAACATCAGAAGAAGTTGTTGATCAGCAAGAGCCAAAATACCTGCGGCGGATCCGTAGTTTTGTACTTCGCGAAGGTCGCCTGACTAAAGGCCAAGAGCGCGCCATCGTGCAATTTTGGCCTACCATGGGCCTTGAGCACCAAACCACCCCATATTCCCTAAGCGAAGTCTTTGGTCGCGACAGCCATGTCGTTTTAGAAATTGGCTTTGGTATGGGCAAGTCCTTGGTTGAGATGGCAAAAGCGGCTCCGGAAAAAGATTTTATCGGTATTGAAGTGCACAAGCCTGGCGTTGGCGCTTGTCTTGGCGAAGCCGAAACGGCACAAGTGAAAAACTTGCGGTTATTCGAACATGACGCTGTTGAGATCCTCAATGACTGTATTGCCGATGGCTCGCTATCGACAGTTCAGTTGTTCTTCCCAGATCCATGGCACAAAAAACGTCATCATAAACGCCGCATAGTCCAGAGTGAATTTGTTCAGTTATTACGTAAGAAACTGAAAGTCGGTGGTGTTTTCCATATGGCGACAGATTGGGAAAACTACGCGGAACATATGCTGGAAGTGATGAGCGCGGCTGAAGGTTACCAAAACCTCGCCAGCGATAATAAATATGTACCACGTCCAGACCATAGACCTTTAACCAAATTTGAAAACCGCGGTGTGAACTTAGGGCATGGCGTTTGGGATTTAATGTTCGATCGGATTGCCTAATGTTATACCCACAAAGCCAGTTGCTGCTGCGCAACATCAATGATTTAACGGGCAAAATTCTGCTTATCGAACCAATGGCAGACCAGCTTGCACATGAGCTCGCTGATGCCAAATTGGACTTAACTTGTTTAACGAGTGATGTTGCTGTTGCTAATGCATGGCAATCTAAAGTGACAACCACGCTGAGCCACGAATTTGCTTTGGATGCAGTGTTTGACACTGTGGTGGTATTTTTCCCTAAAAGCAAAGAGCTACTGCATTACCTGCTCGCCAGAATCAAGCCGCTTATTAATAATAACAGCGAAGTGTATTTAGTTGGCGATAACAAAGGCGGCATCAAGAGCTTAGCTGCGCTCGCCGAGAAGTTAGGCCTACATGCACACAAGTTAGATAATGCAAAACATTGTTTATGGTTTGCGTTAAATGGCCTTAGTGAGCAGACACTTAAAGCCAGCAATATGGCACAATTTGCTGTGAAACATGGCACTTTAAGTTTCCCATTTTGCTCATTGCCAGGCGTGTTTAATCATGGTCAATTAGACCAAGGCACTGCGCTGTTATTAGAGAACCTTGGTCATGTGCAACAAGGTGCAGTATTAGATTTCGCCTGTGGCGCAGGTTTGATTGGTACTGCACTCAAGCTAAGAGAACCAAAGATCCAATTGTTTGCTTCGGATATAAGCGCACTTGCTGTGGCTAGTACTGAAGCAACTTTTGCGCTAAACAAGGTACAAGGTCAAGTCCAAGCTGCTGATGGTTTACCACAAAATATGCCGGCATTTGAACATATTGTGAGTAACCCACCGTTTCATACTGGCTTAAAAACCGATTTGAGTATTGCCGAGCAATTTATCGCTGACAGTAAAGCCAAGTTAAAAACTAATGGTAGTCTAACCTTAGTGGCCAACGCACATTTGCCATACGCAGAGTGGCTGAGCGCAGCCTTTGGCAACGTCAAAGAACTCGCACGTCGCCAAGGCTTTGTCGTCTACCGCAGTATTAAACACTAGTCGTTGTGGCCAAACCCCAGGTTGGGGTTTGGCAACACCTTTGCCTAGATAGCTGTTTTTGTTTTAATTTTTCCCCTGCCCAACAAATATTTTTTCCGATTCTAATTTGCTTAATCGACACAAAGTGCATAACATCAAATAGCGGCACTGCTAAGGATTTGGCATAAATCGCCCGCATGCAACGCAATTTCTAATTAGCTAAAGCACAGTGGACGCATCAATGACATCCATTTTAAGGACATCTTCAATAAAAGGCGCTCTCAGTTGGGTGGTCATGCTTATTTGCAGTGTTACTTTACTGGCGTCTCTGACGATTTCAACGCTGCAGGACATCAGCTTTCAAAAGAAAAAACTCATAGATCAACTACACGCATATGCCAATATCATCGCCTTTAACTCAGTGCCTGGGCTTATTCTCGATGATTCTGAGACCGAAGACAGTCGGTTAAAATCTTTCGCCGCTGTTGATATTTTGCACAACATCCACATCTACAAATTAACAGCTGAAACATCTGAACTCAGTTTTTTTTCAAGTTATAACCGCAACGAGACAGGACCACACCCTACACAATTCGCTAGAGTTGGTGATTTAAGCCAACCACATTTTGACGGCGACATTGTGGAAATTGCAAAATCCGTTGAATTTGAAGGAAAAAAAATAGGTTACATCTACATTCGGGCCAGCCTTGCTGAACTGAATAAATACATGCAAAGCCGAATTCTCTTCGATTTGTTAATCGCTTTAATCGCACTGATCTGTGCTTACTTCATCAGCCGCCGTTTACAAAAACGCTTTACAGCACCGATCGAAACATTACTAACTATTGTACAAAAAGTAACCAAAGAAAAAAATTATTCAATTCGGGTACCTGCGACCGAAATTGAAGAGCTCCATATGTTAGGTCGTGCCATCAACAACATGATGGACCGAATTGAGCAGCAAATTAATAAAGTTCAAGCCGCCGAACAAGAAATCAGGCAACTCAACCAAGGCTTAGAACAAAAGATTAACGAACGTACCGTTGCCCTTAAAAGTTCCAACCAAGATCTTTTAAACACACTTGAGACTCTTCACCAATACCAGAGCCAAATTGTCGAAACCGAAAAAATGGCGAGTCTAGGACAGATGGTTGCGGGTGTTGCGCATGAAGTTAATACCCCAATCGGGCTCGGTGTCACTGCGTCAACGCTGATGCAAGACAAGCTGGCAGATATTCAGAAATCGTTTGATGAGAAGAAATTAACCTCATCACAACTTGCCAAATTCTTAACGGATAGCAAAGAAAACCTTGGCATTATCTACCGAAATCTAGAACGCGCTGCCAGTTTGATCCGCAGCTTTAAACAAGTCGCGGTGGACCAATCAAACGAAAATCGTCGTCAGTTCAATATGTTGCAGCTTATGAATGAAGTGCTGCTTTCACTGAGACCCAACCTGAAAAAGACCCAGCATGATGTCGTTATCGAATGTGATCCTAAGCTTGATATTGACAGCAAACCGGGCCCAGTGAATCAGATACTGATCAATTTGATTATGAATAGTTTGATCCATGCCTTCGAACACATCGAGCATGGCACCATCACCATTACAGTGCGGGTGGAGCTCAATCGCTGCTTTATTCACTACCGTGATAACGGTGCTGGTGTACCTGAACACATTAAAAAACGGATCTTCGATCCTTTTGTTACCACCAAACGTGGTGAAGGTGGCAGCGGTTTAGGTATGCACCTTGTTTACAATTTGGTTACGCAAGCGCTCAATGGGAAAATTAGTTTAGAAAGTACCCTTGGCAATGGTGTGGATATCCAAATCGACTTCCCAGTCATTATCAAGTCTTCCACCGCACAAAACATGTAATAGCATAAATCATTGATTTACATAAATTAATACTAATTTACGTCTTGCAAATATCAGCAGATTCTAATTGTTAACAAAATCACTTGTTAACATTTGGCCCTAAAGCTATAATTGCAAAAAAAATGGCAACTGGTTGTCATTTGACCAATCTAGACATAATTAGAATTTCCAACACAATTTACATAAGGT
>JACCDZ011530803.1_pt1 | contig 15807 bp, 16 predicted proteins | sample 7449551 | NCBI WGS metagenome assembly JACCDZ01 (sample SAMN15323452, study PRJNA562643) | freshwater metagenome | isolation source: river surface water | place: USA:Blue River Watershed | collected 2017-08-18 | reverse complement strand
TGTGCGAGCTGGGTGGCCAGATCAATCGAGACGCCTTCGGGCTCTCCGGTGTCGGGGTGGCGTCGGGCCAGGACGGGGTTGCCCACGTTGATGGCGACGCGCAGTTCACCGGTGGGTGCGAAGGTCTGTGCAAGGGTGTGTGCAGGCTGTGTCATACCCCAATTGGCCCACAAAAAGGTGACATGTAACTTGCTGCGAAAATAGCGCCCATGACGTACAGCGTGAAAGAAATGTTCTACACCTTGCAGGGTGAAGGCGCCAATGCAGGGCATCCCGCCGTGTTTTGTCGCTTTGCCGGTTGCAACTTGTGGAGCGGCCGCGAGGAAGACCGCAGCACGGCAATTTGCCAGTTCTGCGACACCGACTTTGTAGGCACCGACGGCACGCACGGCGGTAAGTTTGACAGTGCTCACGCCTTGGCTGCTGCCGTTGCGGGCTTCTGGCCTGCCACCGACAGCACCCACCGCTTGGTGGTGCTGACCGGGGGCGAGCCCCTGCTGCAAGTAGACGAAGCCTTGGTGCAAGCCCTGCACGCCGAGGGTTTTCGCATCGCTGTGGAAACCAACGGCACCGTGCCACCACCCGCTGGCATTGACTGGCTGTGCATGAGCCCCAAGGCGGGCAGCACCCGCGTGGTCAGCGCGGGGCAAGAGCTGAAACTGGTGTTCCCACAGGTCGGAGCTGAGCCCGCGTTGTACGAATCTTTGAACTTCGAAAATTTCTATTTGCAACCCATGGACGGGCCTGATGCAGCGGCCAACACCGCCGCCGCCGTGGCCTATTGCCAAGCGCATCCGCGTTGGCGCCTGAGCTTGCAGACCCATAAGTTGATTGGCATCCGATGAAATTTGAACTCAGCCAGCGCTTCTACTTTGAAGCCGCCCACACCCTGCGACGCAAAATTGATGCAGCTGGCAGCCTGCGCATCCATGGCCACACCTACCACGCCGAAGTCACGATTGCAGGCCAACCCGACCCTGAGTCCGGCATGATGATGGACCTCGCGTTTCTGCGCCAAGAAGTTGAGAAAGTGCGCGAGAAACTGGACCACCACTTCCTCGACGAAGTTCCCGGCCTTGGCCCCGCCACCTTGGAGAACTTGTGCACCTTCATCTACAACGACCTCAAAGGTGCGTTGCCTAACATCCACCGTATCACGATTGAACGCCCCGCCAGCGGCGACACCTGCAGCTTGATGCCTCACGAGAGCTAAGCCCATGACCATCCAAGCCGTGGTGTTCGATGCCTATGGCACCTTGTTCGATGTGTATTCAATCGGTGCCTTGGCCGAGCAGCTGTACCCGGGTCAAGGCGCTGCCATCTCAGTGCTGTGGCGCGACAAGCAGATTGACTACACCCGACTGATCACGATGTCGGACCCGCACCGCGCGGAAGGCAGCCAGCACTACCAATCGTTTTGGGACATCACCCGCAGCGCCCTGCTTTACACGCTCGAGCGCTTCAAGCTCGACCCTCAGCCCGCGCACATCGAGGCACTGATGGGGCAATACGCCCAGCTCACCCCCTTCCCTGAAAACCTGGGCGTGCTGCAAACCTTAAAGCAGCGCGGCATCACCACTGCCATCTTGTCCAATGGCAGCCCCGACATGTTGAACACTGCCGTGACCAGCGCAGGCATGACGGACTTGATTGACCACGTGATATCGGTCGACGCAATTCGTTTGTTCAAAACATCGCCTGAATCGTATGGTTTGGTCCAACACACCATCCCCACCGACAAACATGACATTTTGTTTGTCTCTAGCAACGGCTGGGATGCAATGGGCGCCACTTGGTTTGGGTTCAGCACCCTGTGGGTGAACCGCCAAAGCCTGCCGCATGAAACCATCGGCCCCCGCCCCACTTACACCGGACACGACCTGACCCGTGTGTTGGACGTGCTGCCTCACTGAGCATGGACAGCCTGCGCATCGACAAATGGCTATGGGCCGCGCGGTTTTACAAAACCCGCAGCTTGGCGTGCGATGAGGTAACCAAGCACCGTGTGCAGATCAATGGTCAAGACGTCAAGCCCGCACGTGAGGTGAAGGTGGGTGACACGCTCACCGTGCGACAAGGTTACGTCACCAAAACTATTGTGGTCAAAGGCATCAGCGCCGCACGCGGCCCTGCCCCCGTGGCGCAGCAACTCTACGAGGAAACTCCCGAGAGCATCGCCGGACGGGACAAGCAAGCCGAACTCAACCGCCTGGCCCGCGAGCCTGCGCATAGCATCGAGCACGGTCGTCCCACCAAGCGTGACCGACGCCAAATCGAACATGCATGGAACGACCGCTGGAGCGCCAGCGCCGATGAATAATTGACATCGGATGCACCATGACAAAGGGGCCGCGCAAGCGGCCCCTTTGTGGTTGATGCGAAGAACGCTTTACTTGCCGCCTGCGTGCTTGGCGATCAAGGCACGTGCACCATCCAGCATTTGCTTGCCGTTTTGGCCCTTGGCGTTCATGTCAGACACCCATGAATCGAACAGGGGTTGTGACAACTTCTTCCAGTTTTCCAATTCGGCTTTAGGAATCACGTTGACCGTGTTTTTGGCCGTTGTTTTCTTACCTTCGGTATCAGCTTCCAAGAAAGCCTTACCTGCCATGCCCGACAAGCCTTGACCGCTGTTGCGGTCGATGACGCGCTTGAGGTCAGCTGGCAAAGAGTCGTACTTGGCTTGGTTCATCGCGAAGATGAAGACCGAGGTGTAGAACGCAGGTTCAGCAGGATCTGTCTCTGAGTGGAACTTCACCAACTCTTGGATCTTCACTGCGGGCACCACTTCGTAAGGCACCACAGCGCCGTCGATCACACCTTTGGACAACGCATCACCCACTTGTGGCACAGGCATGCTCACAGGGGTAGCGCCCAACATGGCGATGAACTTGTTGGTGGCACGAGTCGGCGCACGCAGCTTCACACCTTTGAGGTCGGCGGCGGTACGCACAGGCTTGTTGACCATGTGGAACACACCGTCACCGTGCACGTGGAATGCCAAAGCTTTGACGTCTTTGAACTCGGCCTTGGCGTATTGGTCCACGTAATCCCAAACGGCCTTGCTGGTCGCTTCTGGACTTTGCATCATGAAGGGCATTTCAAAAACTTCCACCGAGGGGAAGCGGCCGGCGGTGTAGCCAGGCAATGTCCACACCACGTCGGCCACACCATCACGTGCTTGCTCGAACAACTGGGGGGGCGAACCACCCAATTGCATGGAGGGATAGATCTGGCACTTCATGCGGTTGTTCGACTCTTTGGCGATACGGTCACACCACGGTTGAATGAACAAAGTTTGCGCAAACGACGACGCAGGCAAGAAGTGGTGCACTTTGAGTGTCACCTCTTGGGCTGTGGCGGTTTGACTCAATGCCGCAGCGGTGAACGCAGCAGCGGCAGCAACTTTGAAGAAGCGAGATTTCATTTTTGTCTCCGGTTAAAAAACTTAAGTCAGCGCGTGAACCAACCATAACGAGATGGCGGGGAACGCAATCAGCAACGACAAGCGGATGCCGTCAGTGATGAGGAATGGCACCACCCCTTTGTAGGTCTCAACCATGGGCACATCTTTGGCCAAGCCATTCATGATGTACACGTTCAAACCGACAGGCGGGAAGATCATGCCGATTTCACACACAGTGAGGATCAGGATACCAAACCACAGGGATTTATCGGATGGGTTTAACCCGAAGAAGTCCATGCCCAGAATCACGGGGAACAAGGTGGGGACGGTCAGCAGGATCATCGACATTTCATCCATCACGCAACCCAAGATGATGTAGAAAATCATGATGCCCGCCATCACCACCACGGGTGAAATTTGCAAATGACTCACCATATCGGCCAATTGCGCGGGCAATTGCGACAAGGCCAACGAAGCGTTGATCATGTCGGCACCAATGAAGATCAAGAAGATCATGCCGCTGGTTTGTGCCGTGGTACGGATACAGGCCACCAACTTGTCAAACGTCATTTCACGACGCAGCAAGGTGATGGCAAAAGTCAACACGTTACCAATGGCTGCACCTTCGGTCGCCGTGAACACGCCACCGTAAATGCCACCAAACACCACCAAGAAGATGGCCGCGATGGGCCAAACTTGCAGTGCAGAAGCCAACAACTCGCTGCCCGAGGCCGCTTTGGCTTGGGGTGCTTGGTCAGGGTGAATGCGCACGATCACGGCAATCGCGATCAGATAGCCCACCGCCGCGAGCAACGCGGGAATGTAGGCGGCCAAGAACATCTTGGTGATGTTCTGTTCGGTCAAGATGGCGTAGACCATCAACGTGACAGATGGCGGCAACAACACCCCCATCGTGCCGCCTGTGGCCAACGCCGCCGTCGCGAGTCGACCCGAGTAGTTGATGCGACGCATTTCTGGGTAAGCCACTTGCGCGATGGTGGCCGTCGTCGCCACGGTCGAACCCGAGATCGAGCCAAACGCTGCACACGCCAACACACCGGCCATGGCCATGCCACCTTTGAAGCGCCCCAACAAGGCGTTGGCAAAGTCAAACAAGGCTTTGGACAAACCGCCGTGCACGGCAAATGCGCCCATGAGCATGAACAACGGAATGACCGACAAGTCGTAAATCGACACACGGCTGTACACCGCGCCTTTGAGATGCGACAACAAAGGCAACCAACCGGCCAAAGCCATGTAGCCCACCGCGCCCGGCACAAACATGGAGATGGCGATGGGCACGCGCACGGCCATCAACACCAACATGGCGCCAAACATGGACAAACCAATACTCATCGTGCTCATACGTGTTCCTTCGAAGTCAGGCCGAGGTGTTGCAGGGTTTGAACAAACCCAATCACGGTACACAAGGCCAGGCCTGGAACCATCAACATGTAGGGGATCCAGAGTGGCAAGGCCATCAACATGGAGGTTTCTTGGTTGGCCTTGATGTCAATGCCGCCCACCGCCACGCGCCAACACACCAAGGCCATGACCAAGGTGTACAGCAAGGTGCCGAAGGCATCTAAGCGGCTTTGTGTTTTCTCAGACGCGTTGGTGGTGAAGAAATCCACAATGATGTTGGCGTGGCGAAACTGGGTGTAAGGCAAAAATGAGGCCACAACGACTGCGCAACCCAACTGCACCAACTCGACATCACCCAGGATGGGATGCGAGAAAAAAGCACGTCCAATGACGCTGACCACGGTGACGGAAGCAATCGCAACCAAGACAATGCCACCGATGGTGGCGCTGATATCGCACAGACGCTGCAACAAGCGTTCCACGCCCGAGCTGGGCGTTTGGTTTTCATTCATGTGTCTTCCTCTTTTGAAGTCTGTTTGTTATTTTCTCGACAGATCTTGAGCGGCTATCGTGCACCTTGATCTAGCAGATATGCAATTTTGATATATCTAAGATGGTGATATTTATCAAGCCTTATCCAGTCCTAACAAGCGCACCGCGTTGTCTTTCAAGATGCCGGGCATGACCTCGGGTTTGAAACCAGCCACTTCAAAGTCTTTCATCCAACGCTCAGGGGTGATCAGCGGGTAATCGCTGCCGAACAACACACGGTCCTTGAGCAAGGTGTTGGCGTATTGAATCAGCTGTTTGGGGAAGTACTTGGGGCTCCAGCCTGACAAGTCGATCCACACATTGGGCTTGTGCGTGGCCACACTCAGTGCTTCGTCTTGCCACGGAAAGCTGGGGTGTGCCATGACGATTTGCATGTCCGGCCAGTCAATCGCCACATCGTCTAAATGCATGGGGTTGCTGTAGGCCAAACGCAAGCCGCCGCCGCAACGCATGCCACTGCCAATGCCGCTGTGCCCCGTGTGGAAGATGGCGGGCAGCTTGTAGGCGTTGATCACCTCGTAGATGGGCCAAGCCATTTTGTCGTAAGGGTGGTAGCCCTGTACCGTCGGGTGAAACTTGAAGCCCTTGATGCCGTCTTCTTTGATCAAACGCTCGGCTTCGCGAGCCCCCATCTTTCCTTTGTGCGGATCGATGCTGGCAAACGCCACCATCATGTCGCTGTTCTTTTTGGCAGCGTCAGCGATTTCCTCGTTCGGAATGCGACGGCGTCCCAACTGCGACTCGCTGTCCACCGTGAACATGACCAAGCCGATTTTTCGTTCGCGGTAGTACGCCACCGTTTCGTCAATGGTGGGGCGATTGCTGGAACCAAAGTATTTGTCAGCCGCGCGGTCGTACTCTTCCCCGTAGTTGTCAAACGGGTTGCGACAGCTCACCTCTGCATGCGTGTGGATGTCGATGGCGATGAGGTTTTTGTAGTCCATGGTGTGTCTCAAAAAATAGCGTCAGTTTGTACAGAGCAGTCAAGCGACAGGCGGCAAGAGGCACCGCACAAGCCGCAATTCTGCCCTGTTCCACATTGGCGACACGTGAACCTCAACGCAACACGCCAGCGAAGTAAGCAGACAGTTCGTCAAATCCATCCAACGGCAAGACATGCGCCACGTATTGGTCTGGTCGCACCAGCACCATGCAACCTTGGTCGCGGTTGATGCCACGCATGTCAAAAATATCGCCCAGACCTTTGTGGTCAACGCAGAACACTTTTTCGTGGTCTTGCAAACCCAGCTTGCCAGTTTTGGGTTTCAGCAACGAAGGCATGTGCTCGTAAGCAAGTTGCTCAAAGGTTTGCTGAAACACGGCTCGGAAATCGATCACTGCATCAATGTCTTCACCTTGGCGGGTGTGCTTGACGACAGGTGAGTTGGGATGGGTTTCCAACCAATCGGCCAGCTTGTGAATGGCTGAACCTGGGGCCGAGCCGTCTGCCTTGCCCGCAAACGCGTAGAGGCGCCAGCGTGCATCCGCCTCGGCCACATGGCCCAGTTGCATCTGCATGGCATCCGCCAAGCGCACCACCGGTGCGGAGTGAAACCTGCGCCCCAATTCTTGCCCTGTCGCCAAGGCTTGGTGGGCGCTGGCAGCAAACAAATACGACGCGTCGTATTTCACAGCGGTGCCACCGGTGAACTCTAAGTTCTCTTTAAATTGGCGAATGATGCGTGGCTCTTCGGTGCCATCACGCTCCGCCTGCGTGGTGGGGGCTGACATCACACGTGCCCACTTGTGGTCGGTCTCGACCAGACGCTTGGCCTCGGTCAAACGCTCTTTGGTGTAGCTGCGCAACAGGCGTGCATCGGCGCGGCCTTGAAGAACATGAATCAACTTCCAACCCAGGTTGAAGGTGTCTTGCATTGACACGTTCATGCCCTGCCCAGCTTTGGGGGAGTGGGTATGGCACGCATCGCCTGCGGTAAAAACGCGCGGGTTGCGATCTTCGCCCTCGGGCACATCGTCGAACTTGTCGGTGATGCTGTGGCCGATGTCATAGATCGACCACCAGACCACCTCTTTCACATCCAGCGAATAGGGTTGGATGATGCGATTGGCCGCAGCAATCATGTCGTCTTGCGTGAACTTGCGGTGGGCGGCTTTTTCATCGGGGCGAAGTTTGTCAAGCTCCACATACATGCGGAACACATACCCACCCTCGCGCGGCAAGATCAACACATTGCCTTCGTTGGCCGAAGAGATCAAACACTTCTGACGCACATCAGGGAAGTCGGTATTGGCCAAGATGTCCATCACGCCCCAGGCCTGATGCGCGGCATCGCCATGCAGTTGGCCCCCAATGGCCTTGCGCACCGAGGAATGCGCACCATCACAACCCACCACATAGTTGGCACGCACCGTGCGCGTAGCGCCCCAGTTCACGCCGGTGGCATCCTTCAGCGTCACCGTGACGGGATGGTCTTCGGTGGTTGGGTCGATCGTCAGGCTCAAGACTTCCCAGCCGTAATCAGGTTGGAGGCGCGAGGGTGAGTTTTGCATGACCTCCAAGAACAACTCATGCAAGCGCGCTTGGTTGATCAAGATGTGGGGCATCTCCGAGCTGTCGTCCGCCACGTCTTGCACGCGGCCCACCCGCTTGATGTGTGTGGGGTTCTGGGGGTCTGGCATCCAAAAAGCGGTTTGGTTGACCCAATAGGTTTCACGCTTAACTTTGTCGGCAAAGCCAAAGGCTTGGAACATCTCCATGGTGCGCGTGTTGATGCCATCGGCCTTGCCCTTGATGATGTTGGTGGGCATGCGCTCGATGATCATGGTCTCGATTTCTGGAAACTGCGACAACTGCGCCGCCAGACACAAACCGGCAGGCCCCGTGCCTGCAATCAGCACATCGACTTTTTCGGGCAAAGGCTCATGGATACCGCGGTTACGTCGGTTGGGTGCGGCCTCTTTGATGTCAGGGCTGCCACCTCTGAATCCATTTTTATAGAACTGCATGTCTTGTCTCCATGGGTTGAATGAGAAATTGGAACTTCTGTTTTGAATAAATGATAACTGTACTTATTATTTTCTGTCAAGTTGGTATGTATGATTACTAATCAGCCCAAAAAGGACAGCAGGTATGGCCGTACTTGACATGGCGGGCCACTTGATTCGCCGCCTCCACCAACAATCCACACAACTCTTTGTGCAGCGAACCCAAGCTGCAGGCTTTGATTTGACGCCGGTGCAATACGCAGCCCTGGAGGCCATCCAAGAAAACCCATGCACCGATCAAGCCTGCGTGGCCGAGCTGATTGCTTACGACCGAGCCACCATTGGCGGCGTGATTGAGCGACTCGAAAAAAAAGGCTGGGTGCGTCGCGTGGTCAGTGAACGAGATCGCCGGGCGCGCGAGCTCTCACTGACGGCCAAAGGCAACAAAGTTCTCGCAGCGCTGCAACCGATCGTGCAAGAAGTTCAGAACGACATCCTTGCGCCATTGAGTGATACCGACCGCGCTTGCTTTATCCAACTGGCACAACAGGTTGTGCTGGAAAGTGCGTGACGTTTCGCGGCAACAGCATTAATATTGAATCCATGAAAAAGCTACCCCACATTGAACTGAACCAGCTGACGCCATTCGCTGTGGCGCTGTCGATTCTTGGCTTTTGCCTGATGCAATCGGATGACTTGAAAAATTTAGGAGCCATCCTGTTTTCTCTCGGACTGCTACCACTCGCCATCATGGTGTCCAACTACAAAGACTGAGCATTCGTCCGCACTTACAAATTTAGATTTTGCTTAATTTTTAAGCATATTTTTGCTCTGGTTTTGAGTAGCAGCCTAAAAGTATTTTGGTAAGTTAATAGCTCGCCACGCTGGTAGCTTGGGAAATTGGAAAGTGGTTTTTTTAAATTAAAAGGTTCACACCATGCGTAACCGCACACTGGCTGACATCGTCTTGGCGAAAGTCTATTTTGAAATCCTTGTGGACTTTGCAAAATCACACCCTGCTCAAACCATTCAATATGGTGAGTTGGTTGCAATGGCCAAGATGGCGCACCCGGACAACGCATACGTTGCAGGAGCCATCGCGACGAACATGGGTCGTCGTCTTGATGCCTTGCGTGAATTCACGTCACAGCATCAAGTGCCTGACCTCAGCGCATTGGTCGTCAACAAAGCCACGGGTGATAACGGCGAAGGTTTCAAGAAGTCTTTTGATGGCGACACAGTACGCCAAGAAATTGCTGAATTCGATTGGACGCAGTTGCAGTTGACCTTTGATCAATTCATTGAAAGTGAAATGGTCGCTTATCAGCAGCGCGAGTTGAAAACACGTCGCCCCAAAAAAATCAAAGAAGAAGCAGCGCGTGAGATGTGGTGGACTTATTTCAAAGCCAATCAAGCCCAAATTCAAAATCTGACGCAGGACCAAAAGGAAAGCATCATTCAAATGATCATGCGGGGGCTTGATCCAGGCGATGCCTTTGCTGCAGTGACCTCATAAAGGCTCAGCATGTACATTGAAACCTTGCAAACTGTGAACGCCCAGACCATTGCGCAAGTGCCATTGCCCTTGAAAAAGTTGTTGGCCGATTCGCTGTATTACCCCGATACCGGAATTGATAGCACCCCATCCGGAACTGGGCGATATTCGCAAAACTGAGCACCTTAATTTCATAAAACAAGACATCAACGACAAGAATTGTCGCGACAAGAGCCTAGACTCAGATCTCACACACAGGGGGTCTGATGAGCTTTGATGATGTAAATAATGTGATCAACAAGAAAGCATCTTTCTTGGATATGGATCCATCCGTAGAAGACTTCCTGCAAGACGTGGAGGCACCTCCTCGCCGTGCTCGTAAAACCAAAAATGCACAAACACCTGTGTCTTTGGTTCTGAACGAAGAAGTGAGTCAAGACGCATTGGCAGAGTTGGCTGAGGCAGACGTTCGGTATGCGCGCTGGCTGCGCGTTGTCATGCTGCGGCTGATGGTCAAGACACCTGCCCTAGGTCGTCTCAAGGGGCGGATGAGCTACAACCTGAATCAGGTTTGCGCATTTTTGGGCTTTCAGAACTTTGAAAATTACGCCGATGGTCGCAGTCTGGAAGAAATGCGCCAGGATTTATGTGTCGTGCTGATGCGCTGGGAAGCTGAAGTGGGACAAGCTTGTCACTTCCCACAAGCACTGCAAAGCAACCTGAATGCGCTGGCTGAAATCATCGACCTCAACCCACTGGAAGCGGACATCCTTGGGTTGGGCGTCTTGATCCACGCCGAAAGCATTCTTGAAAGTTGTTCCGAGTTGCTTGGCACAGAGCTCACCGGCTACAACATCGAACGGATTTTGGGGCCTTTGCTGGCCCGAAAGCCTGAATCTGTTTCAAAGTGTTTGCAGCGCCAAGAAAAATTAGCCAGCTCTGGCTTGTTGTCTATCGACATCAGCGGGCGTTATGGCCTGCGTCAATTGGTTGACTTACTGACGGTCACATTTGCGTCGCGCATGCTGGTTCCGCAAAATGACATTCGCAAGATCGTCGAAGGCTTTGTCCGTCCAGTCGTCCGATCGTCACTGACGGCTCAAGACTATGACCACATCCAAACCAATTTGGAAATTTGCAAATCTCTCTTCACCCATTGCATCGACCGAAAAATGAGCGGCATCAATGTGCTCATCTATGGAAAACCCGGCACGGGCAAAACCGAGTTTGCGCGCTTGTTGGCCAGTGAGTTGGACCTGCCGCTCATGGAAATCAGCCCTCAAAATCTGGCAGGTGCCCCCGTGGCGCCCATCCGCCGCGTACGCAATTACCGGATTGCGCAGGCTTTTTTCAAGCACAACCCCTCGGTGATTTTGTTTGATGAGTGCGAAGAAATCCTCAATCAAGTCAATGGCAATGACCGCGGTGATGATGAGGCGGCCATTCCGCGAAAGTCATGGATCAACAAAATACTGGAAAGCAACGACGTCCCAACGATTTGGATCGCCAACTCAATCGAGCGCTTTGATGAGGCCTACTTACGGCGCTTTAGTGTTTGCTTTGAAATGCCGATTCCATCCCAATTGCAACGGGAAAAAATGCTGGCCATCGCGGTGGATGGCGTTGTCAGCACACAAGCGCAAGTCGGTATTGCGCGCCACAAAGATGCAACGCCGGCCGTGTTGATGCAAACGGCCAAGATAGTCCACGCCATTGCAGTGCAACGGCCCGAGAGTGAGCGCGACGCATTGGCCATTCACCTGATGAACAACACGCTGAAAGCGCAAAACAAGGCAAAAATTGCGGTCCAAAATGATTGGGGAATTACCGGACGTGGTTTTGAGCCTGCATGGGTCAACAGTGAGGTGGACTTGCAAGCACTGCGTGATTCCATCGTCCAATCACGCACAGGGCGTTTGTGTCTCTACGGCCCACCTGGCACAGGTAAAACAGCGTTTGGCAAGTGGCTCGCACAGGAAATGGATGTGCCTCATATGGTGCTCAAAGCCTCAGAAATTCTCGGCCCATACTTGGGTGAGACCGAGCAAAAAATGGCCCGCGCTTTTGAGATGGCCGACCAACAAAAGGCCTTGCTTCAATTTGATGAAGTCGACTCCTTTTTGCAAGACCGTCAAAAAGCGTCCAAGCAATGGGAGGTTACGCAGGTCAATGAAATGCTGATCCAAATGGAAAACTTCCAGGGGGTGTTTATTGCATCGACCAACTTGTTTCAGAATCTGGATGAAGCGAGCCTGCGTCGCTTTGACATGGCCATCAAATTCGATTTCATGAAAACTGATGCCGCATGGCAGATGTTTATTAAAACTTGCAGCATTCTGGATGTAACCGATGCACAGCATGTTCAAAAGAATCGGTTGGCCCGTCTTGCCCAATTGACGCCTGGTGACTTTGAACAGGTGATGCGCCGCGCCCGTTTGCTGCCGCCGCAAAGCGCCAATGAGGTGCTGGTGCATCTGGAAAAGGCATTGGCATATAAGAAAGCATCCGTGTCTCGTCCGATGGGTTTTCTGCCCGTTGCTTGAAGCGCAATACTTTTGAGAGTCATGAAAGGTTTCCATGAACACCACAGTCAAAAAAAAGTACCTGACCAAGTCGCGGTTCAAGTTGGCGCTGGAGTGCCCCACCAAGCTGTATTACGCTGCGGAATCGAACGGGTACTTTGATAAAAACAAGGACAACGATTTCCTGCAAGCACTGGCAGATGGTGGCAACCAATTTGGTGAATTGGCAAAGTTCAAATACCACCCGAACCCTGTGGGTGACGCAATCACGGTTGAAACCTTGGAGTACGAGCCAGCTCTTACACAAACGAATGCCAAGCTGAGTCTGCCTGGACGCGTGGTGGTGGCCGAAGCGGCCTTGCTGCATCCGCCTTATTTCGTGCGCGTTGACATTTTGATTCGTGATCAAGAGGCCAAAACCATTGACATCATCGAAGTCAAATCCAAAAGCATCGACGACGACACCATTACCGCCAAGTTCAAAAACAGCTCAGCCCAATACGCGGCCAAATGGTTGCCCTATCTTTATGACGTAACTTTTCAGGCTGAGGTGGCACGTCTGAACTTTCCAGGTTACAAAATTCGTACAAAGCTCTTGTTACTCGATGCGACCAAGGCTTGCGACAAGGATGGTTTGCATCAGCTCTTTCAGATCATCCAGACCCAAAATAGTGAAACAGGCGTCTCGCGTGTTCAGATCAAAACCCCGCCGAACCTGACGGAAAAGGACATCGGGAGTCTCGATTTTTTGCGTGAAGTCGATGTCAGCGACATTGTGGATGAGCTGCGACACATGCCTATCGACAATGTCGCCCATGTGCCCGAGATCTATCGGCAAGATTTGGACACCTTCATGAAATGGGCCGGTGAACTTCAAATGCAAGGCCACCGTGTCTTCCACGGCGTCTCCAAGACCTGTCGTGCCTGCCAATACCGCGCCCCTGCTGGAACCCCCTTGCGCAGCGGCGTTCATGAATGCTGGCAATCGGCTTTAAGTGAAGGGTTGCTTCAAGGCGGCCGCGCGCTGACTGACCGCAGCATTCCATTGTCCATTGATCTATGGGGGGGTGCGTCTGGTTCACGTAGCTTTGCCGACGTGGTTTTGAAACAAGAGCGTGCATTCCTGGCGGATGTTCAAGAAGATGACATTCGCCCAAGTGCTCAATACGGTGGAAAGGGCATATCCCCCCTAGCGCGCCGCATGGCACAGATCGAAGCGGCCAGTGGGCAAGGGCCAAGCTTCGTCCTCGATGAAGCTTGGCTGAGCGAAATGGACGATTGGCAGTGGCCTTTGCACATGATCGATTTCGAGACGTCTGCGCCTGCCTTGCCGTTTTTCAAGAATATGCGGCCATACCAAACGCTGGCATTCCAGTTCAGCCATCACATCATGGAAAAATTGGACGATGGTCAAATCCGCATCCGTCATGCGAATCAGTGGATTTCGACGCAAGCTAGGTTTTTCCCGAGCATCGAATTCGTGCGACAACTGCGCAAAGCACTGATGCCTTTTGACCAACTTGAGGGCACGGTTTTCCGATATCACAATCACGAAAACACGGTGCTGCGCGGTTTGCGCAAAACAATTCAGGATGCAGGTCTGGCCTTTGTTCCTGATGCCACTGAACTGATCGCATTCATCGACCTCATCACCAAATCAACGGGAGAAGAGGCCGAAATTTATGGCCCGTTTGCAGGCGATCGAGCCATGGTGGATTTGCACCGCTTAATCCAGGGCGGTTATTACTCTGCTAAAGCAGGGGGTAGCATTTCTCTTAAATTTATGCTGCCAGCTATTTTGCATGACGCCCCAGGGGTTGCATCCATGTACGGGAAACTTGGCGTTTACGGGGCAGGCTTAGCCATTGAAAGCCTGAATTTCAAGGACAGTCAAGGGCATGTCTGGCTTCAATCAGAAAAGGGCAATGACCCCTACAAAACCTTGCCAGCAATCTTTGACCCAGAGCATGGTGATTTGAATGAAATGTTGCTACGCCTGGCTGGCGATGATGATGATGGTGAGGGCGCGATCAATCAAGGAGGCTTGGCCATGACCGCCTATAACTACACCCAGTTCAATGACTTGAGTGCAGCAGAGCGTCAACGCATTGAGCAGGCGCTGCTGCGTTACTGCGAGCTCGATACATTGGCCATGGTGATGTTGGTTCAGGGCTTGATCGAGTTGCGCCATGCTCATGCATGAGCAAAGTAAGTCCTTTCAACGAACGAGTACAAAATGAACACAGAAGAAGCTGTCGAAAAACTTAAGAAGCTCGAAGAGCAGTGTGAGCAGTTCGGCATTGATTTCAATAGCGTGTTGGCGGCTCGTGGAATACGCCTTCAAAACATTAAAGCGCATTCACCGCAGCCGTATGTTTTTAAATCAAAGCAAGAGCTACATAACGCGATGATATTGGCCGTTGCCGAACTTGAGGCTTATTTGAATGATCCATTCGAATCTATCAAAGATGCCGTGGTTCAAAGTGTTGCAGGTAATACCTTTCGCGCGTTTCCTTTAAAAAGACTCAACGCCGAGAAAAAACCTTCCCAAATTTATCGGCAGGTTGTGACGCAAATTTTTGAGGTCAATTTTGAAAAATTTGTTGGATTGTCGAGTGTTGAGAGCTATGAAAAGTTCGTCATTGAAAACTCTCAAGTGATAGCACATGAATTTGATGCCGCTGCTGGAATTTTTGAATTCATGGGGTTCGGAAGAGCTTCTAAGCTGTTTAACTTAAGCTGCAAGGCAATGCTTCGGTATCGTGGTGTTACCAAGGAACAGCGTGCAAACCTTCTGACATTTGCACAAGTGCCATGGGACAGTTTCACTATTCAAGGTATCCGCCTACTCAACCCGCCCTTCAAGATTTCATCTAGTCAGAGTATGGGATGGGACGAAATGAATGTGGTGGAGAATTACCAAGTATTGCAGCGATGGATACGAGATCTCTGCAGTGAAGTAAATCTCTACCCAATTCATTACGAAGTTGCTGCATGGAATAAATCCCACTAATTGCCGGTTGTCTTTTTGTCAAAAATTTCCACTCAACTGAACTTCTCCGACACATGGCAACCTCAGAGTAGCTATTTACCAGTGTCTGCAACTGGCCGATTGCTGTCGGCTGACGCAACAAGTCACGACAACAGTAATGCTACGAAGCGGCTTTTCGGTTTGGTGGCTGGACACTGCACTGAGCGGCTGCTATCCGGAGTACTGCTGTCCTAGGCAGTAATCTACACGAAAAACGCGAATTGACCGACCGCTCTTCGACTGCCTGAACTGGTAGTTTCGACCCAAAGCAGACCCTTAGAAATGGGTTGTGCACCTCAAAAATCTTACTTAGACGATTTTTGACTCAAGATTGAACTTGGTTTCTTCCCATATCTTTAGCCATATATAACAGCTGATCAGCCCTATCGATCACATCTGTTTCGAACAAGTCTGACTCGATTACAGAGCTAACACCAATGCTCACAGTGACACTGCCAACGGAATCGAAAGGCGTATTCGCTATTGACTT
>JACCDZ010675438.1_pt1 | contig 15810 bp, 16 predicted proteins | sample 7449551 | NCBI WGS metagenome assembly JACCDZ01 (sample SAMN15323452, study PRJNA562643) | freshwater metagenome | isolation source: river surface water | place: USA:Blue River Watershed | collected 2017-08-18 | reverse complement strand
TCTATTAATGATATCCATTTGCGCATATCATATTTATATGTAAACCAACGAATGGCATTGGGACCAGACATAATTGTATGCCATCAGTGTAGTTTTCGATTTCTACACATCGCGATATTTACAAAGCTAATATCGTAAGCTAATTTGTAATGTGCCCAAGCGTTCCAACCGCGTCAACAATAATCCCGCTTGAGCACTCATACCCATTTAGTCCAAAAAACAAATAAGTCAAGATAAATATTCGATGCGAAATATAATAAATTTAATCGAGAGTATGCAAAACCCATCGTCCGTGTCTGAATTGAAAGATTACACAGGGATTGCACTCAAACCAAATTGCACGAAATCTATTCCAGATGCGATACAATATGCAGATTTCTGCTTTGTTTGGTGGGTTGGCGGAAATGACAATGATATGGATAGAAAAAGAGAAGCAATTCAAAAAGCCGAAGAAGCAGCAGTTAAACAACAAGTCAAACATGCGGACATGGTTACGGGACAGATGAGCATCAATCCAGACAAAGTTCAATCTCTTATAGATCGCCCAACTGATAATTTACCGACTATCCATAAGTGGAATGGATATCACATCCTGTTCGATGGTAACCACAGAGTGGTTGCTGATGTTCTTCAAGGAGAAGATTCGTCTCTTTGTTGGGTAGCTGACTTGGACCAATATTTCAATGATACTGGTTGGTTAAAATAGGTTCGCGGCAAGATCTGATCCCCCCCAACCCACTGTGGCCAATAGTTAGGCCCAGACCTCTTGCGAGGCGCTATGCGAAAAAGCATTCAGGATACAAGAATATATTGAGAGCATATTGTTCTTCGTCGGTTGTTCCGAAAAGTAACTCTTGTGTGAAGGTATCCATTGATCGGTAAGCCTCTACTGCTTCTGGTATCTCATTTGCGATAAGATGCCCGCGCATAGTGGCATACGAGTGTATGTCATCTTCGTTATCGTCTTCGTTATTATCATTTTCTTCTTGCAGTCTCTTGATGACATCATCGACCTTCTCAATCACCTTTTCAACGGGTAATGGTTTCATTTCTGGTTGAACATTAAAAATTTTATCAAACCAAATTTCGAAGGTTGACTTCAAATCATCACCATATTCGAAAGGGTCGGCATCCTTCAACTTTCGTTCCAAAGATTTGGTTAAAGCTTCAACCAAGTCATCTCCAGAAATACGTTCGTTTTCATTTTCGCTCGTCAATGCCTTCAATAGGTTGATTGCGCTTTCGTGGCTAATAAGTGTCATGCCTTTGTCCCCATACTGTGGAAGAGTCATAATCTGCAACCAATCTTTCCCAATCTTGGAAGGTTGATGGCTCCAAGTCATCCTCTTCAATTTGGATGAATAAATTCCCATTGGTATCAATATATAGAAGCGCGGAACCATCTGCATTAGGGCGATGCCAAGAATATTCAGCGATTAAAACGTGGTCCTCCGGAACTTCGATTTCACATTCTTCGATAAAATCATTTCGGTCTTTTATACTTGCAAATCCTCCGAAATTATTACTATCAAATATTAGTGATGTTGCCATTAACCAATCATTGTGAATAAACACGGGTTTCATCCTTTTCTTTATTCTATATAGAACACAAAAAAATTTGTCAATAAAATTATTATGAAAAAAAGTATTGACAATGATTCGAATTATGCTAATTAGTGATTCGTCAAGACGACACACAATGGAGAAACATTATGACTTTTACTGCTGAAACTGAACTCGCAAAATCTATCCAAGCCATGGCCCCTACTGGTGGCAAAATCCGCGATGTTGCGGTTACTCGCTCGGATATGTATCAATTGAACCCATTTTCGATTAAGGTCGAAGAAGGTTTCAACACCCGTAACTTTGATGGCCAAGGTGTCAGCGAAAGCCTCAACGAATTGGCACGGTCTATCGCAGAAGTTGGCGTTAAGCGTCCACTGCTTGTCCGTCGCGTTGATAGCGAATATGTTCTTGTAGACGGTGAGCGCCGTTTGCGCGCAACTATGATTGCTATCAACGAATTTGGTGCTGAAATCCGTTCGGTTCCCGTTCTTCTTGCCCCGCAATCGATGAATGATGCAGACGCTGCTTTGTCGATTGTGTTGCAAAACGATGGCGTTCCTTTGACGCTGTTGGAGCGCGGCAATGTTTACAAGCGCTTGGCCAATTTTGGTTGGTCGCCGAAGCAAATCGCTGATAGCGTCGGTTCCACTCAACAACGCGTTCAACAACTGATTGACTTGACCGGTGTTCCCATGGAAGTTCAGGACATGATTGTCGCTGGTGAAATGTCGGCATCGTTGGCTTTGGAAATTGCCACCGAAAACAACTTCGAGCGTTCGGCGATTTTGGAAACTGTTGCCAAGGCCAAGACCAATGCCGAAAAGGCTGGCCGCGCCAAGGTCACTGCAAAGTCGGTTGATGGCAAGGTTAACTTCAAGAAGGCTGTTGTTGGGGCATTTGCTTCGGCTGTTGTCGAAGACCTTTCCAATGACGGCGATGAAGATACCGAAGCCGAAGTTATGATTGTTATGTCGAAGGCAAATTTCGAAGCAATCAAGGAACTTCTGAAGATTGACATTGCTGTCGAAGATGCTAACGATACCGAAACCGAAGAAGCAACTGCTTAATAGGGTTGGGGCGGGATTACCCGCCCCTTCATCATCTAGGATGGTTCCGAGGATTGGTGGGCTGTTTTCTCCATCGTCGTCCTCACTGGTTCACGTTGAGCCATCCTAGTTGATGAAGGAATTGTTTGGTAACAAAATCACCAAGAGAGAACATTTAATGACATCTTATAAAATAGTATTCACTATGAAATCGCCTGTGGTGTTCAATGATTTGAATCCATTGGATTCAAATTTGTGCGGCATGGCATTAACTGGCTTCGAAGAGAATACGGACGCAGTATATAACAACATTGCGCATTACGAAGGTGTTCCATTAGCATCATTGCCTATCTTCGGTGAGGATACAGAAATCACTCGTCACCGAATGAAAAGCAATCTAAACGGATTTTTTGAGAGAACCAATAGCTATGGTGTCCTTTCCGCATCTGATACCTTTTTGAATAAAGATTTAGATAGCAACACCGCACATGAATTATACACTCGTGGTGGCTCTTTCAAAGTGTATAGCACGGAGACGCTCATTTATTATATCACGGGAAGACTTGTTTTTCTAGAAGAAATGCTAGACACCCGATATTCCGCTATAGGCTGTCATACCACCAAAGGCTATGGGAAATACTCCAGTGTTGATATCTTTGAAGAAGAAGGTAACCACATCGGGATATTGAACCCAAATGGTGAACTAATTCGACCTATTCCTTTGACCATGGCAGTTGAACTTGGTTTGCCCAAAACCGCTTATGTCACGAAAGACGGTCGCGTCAAAGCGCCATACAGCCCTAAGTTATTTAAAGCCTGTGGTGTTGGATTTGAGACTGTTGCACATCCAGTAGGTATTATGTAATGGTAGAACATTACAACACGGTCAAAAAAACTGCTGCTCGACAAAAAATTATTGATTTTTGGGACAAAAGAACTTCACCAGAGCGGATATTAACTTTCCCCTCAAAGCATGGGTATTGTGCTATATTTTTTAAAGAAACATTCGGTAAAAATAAATCAAAATTTTCAGTTTCTTGTGATTCCAACGGAAGAAAATTGAAATATGTTGTGAAGAAGCACAGATTTGATACCCCATGCCAACCATACGTAGTTGGTATTGAGCGATCAAAAGCATTGCATACCATGTCCACATTGGTGAAAAGAAATGTCGTCGATGATTTTAGACATTTGGATAGCAATCAACTCTCCAAATCTCCCTGTGATCTTGGCGGTAGATTTGATTTGTTGTTTCTTGATTACACTTGCTTCCCATCTGAAAAAAATGCAGATGAAGTTGCTGGTATCATCGAACATCATGCAAAGAAAGGGTCCGTTGTCGCATTGACACTATGTCTTAACAATATTAAAGATACTAGGTTTGATAGTGTTGATGACGAACCCACTGAGATGGATTTATCCGATTGTCTCAAATATTATGGCGATTACAAATCTTATTACGTATACAAAAACGCTAATTCGGTGATGTGTATATGTTTAAAGGAAGTGAAATGAATATCTTCAATAAGGTTCATTTGTTTGATTACAACGAACTACGAAAAAATAATCCACCCAAAGGAGATATCTGCCATAATTGTCAGATCACTTCCGAGGAAACTGACTTGGTCGAATTCACCAAAAAAACTTTGTGTTGTGGGTGTGTAACGCCAACGAAAACGTTCTACAAAATCGATGACTGCGGAAATATTGTTCAGGCTGTTCATAAAGTCACTGGCGATTTACTATTCAATAAAGATAATTCCAAAAAATTGGTGACTCTTCGCCTCAAACATTATGTGTTAGCATTCGAAGATGGAACCGCTATCGTATTTGGTAATACTCCTTTGTATTTTCCTGATAACGTTAAGATGGTAAAAACCAACAAACCAATGCTGGATGCGCTTAACTATGTTTTGGACAACAAACCAAACAACTTTGCATTCATTATCGCAGACGATGACGTTCCAGTAACTCGATTTTATATTAACAGAGATCCCGATCATCTGTTTTTTTCAAATCCTGTAAAGTATGCCACGGATGTCGATCATTTTCATTTACCAATCGAGGAATTTAAACAAACAGAAAACGACTACCTCTATGGTAAAATTTCTCTTGACGATATACCAAATTCTACTATCGAGAGAACAATCAGAATTAGGAATATCGAAGATATTGAAATTATTACCGATGCAGACGGAAATCCAGTTATCAACAAAACAACTGGAAAGCCGAAAGAAAAAGTTATCACTAGGTGTTTTAAAAATTCGACCGAACAAACCAAGAAATTTCTAAAAAGGTTACGAGAATGATTGTAGAATATTCGACGAAGGACCGATGGGGATTACACAAGTTTCTAATGGAAACATTATGTGAACCCAATTCAGAGAGAGATTTTCAATTTGTTGTTTGTGATGACCATTCGGTTATCGTTAGGAAAAATGACGAGAAAATTGAAATACCGGCTGAAGGAAGAAATGTTAGGCTAATAGTGGAATACGCGCCCCGAAGACGAAAAAGAGGGAAAAACATCCCTTTCGTGTTCACACAAGAAAATCTGGACAAATGGCTTGATAATAAAATGGGTGGATGTATCGATATTAAAGAATGTTATCATTCCACCCATAGGTCATTAATCAACAAAAATACGGCAAGATATACAATGCCATTTGTTCGGTCCCGAATTATTGGGGAATTGACGAATATCGAAGAATTCGAAAGAATTCTTCGAAATGGGATTGGTGACGCCAAAGCATATGGCTTTGGTATGGTAATTTGTTTAACTTAAAGGAATATATTATGACACGCTACCGTTTTATTGGAACTCTCACAAACACCGCGCCATTGACTATTACGTCTGCCCAAAAAACACGGGTTAGAACGAAAAAGAAAAATAGCGATGATTACGAACTGTTTCCTTGCATCCCCGATTCGTTCAAACCAGCAAAGTCAAAAGACGGATATAATGTTTCGTTTCCGTTTATGAATAAAACTCCTGTGATACCAGCATCCAGCATTAAAGGTGCTCTTCGCTGGTTTCTGACGTCCATGATCGTTAAGGATACCAAGAAACAATATGACCCAAAAGTGTTGAGCCTAATGGCTGTGGGTGGCGTAACGCAACAAGGTGATTGTAAAGCATCACCAACAGAAAAAATCGAGTTAAAAGGTTTGGTTAGCCAAGATTTGTTTGGCGCATCGGCACCCTTTATGCGCGGTTCGTTTTTGGAATTCAGCAACGCTTACCCCGTTATCCCGAATATTAAATTGATATGTGTGCCAACTATTCGGAAGGCTGTTTATAACGACCCTGAATTATATGATTGTAGCAATAAAGAGCTAATGGACGAGATATGGAAAAAGGATATTGACGAAGCTAAAAAAGCAAAGAACACAGATAACGAAACAGAAGGCGACGGCACAGAAACCGGCCATGTTCAATCTGCCCAACTGCACCAAACTTTGGGTTTCGCAGAAGGAACCGAATTTTCTCACAAAATTGATATGGAAGTTGATGACAATCTTGACACGGTAGGGGGAAGCCCTTTTGCTGTATTTTTGCATCTGTTAAAAGCAATCGGCGTTAATGGGTTTCATATCGGCGGCGGTGGAGCACAAGGATTTGGTGGGAAGTTGAACTATTCTTATGAAGTTAAACGTCTAAATCACGACAAACTCGTATGGGAGCATGTCGGAGAAATCAATTGTGTTGACCACAGTGTAGAGGTTACGGGAGTTCATCTCACCGAACAGTTAGCTACCGTTGATATGAGTAAGCACATCGAGGTTGCAGAGGGATGGGAAGCTTACGAACCCAAAAAGAAAAAATGAGTATTTCATCCATCATTGCAGAATGTTTTGATGACACTAACGGGATCGCGCCCTTCGAAAATTCTTTGGGTGGGTCTCGTCGGGACGGTCAAGTCAAATTTGCTAAAAATTATGCCGATTTTCTCGACAGGGTTCCGCCTGTTTCGAAAGACCAAGATGGCATAACAAGACCTTTGCTCCAAATAGCAGAAGTCGCAACGGGCGTAGGAAAAACAAATGCTTACGTTGCCGTTGCGGCAATAGCTGCTGCTGCAAAAAATAATCGGACGCTTATTTCAACCTTTACCAAAAATTTGCGTAAAGAAATCGTTGATCAACAAAATTTCGTAGATTCTCTTCTTAGTCAGTTGGGGTTGTCCAAAAAAGTAACCATCGGAGAATACATCTCGATTTCTGGGGCATGTTCCGTCAACAAATTGGCTGAGTTACGAAAAAAATATGAAGATTCGGAAGAATATTGCGCGTGGGTAGAAAGACAATACCACAACGGTGATATCCCGACTCCATCTGATTTTGTGGCGAGTGGGGGCAATTTTGATTGGTTTCCTGTTACCGATACGACCATGCCCAGCGCACAAAATCCGACTTGGGATTTGGACTATTTGACAATAAGGAACGACAAAGATATTTATAAAGAGTTTGGGAAGGAAACCGTTGAGCCATATATTGGGGTTCTTAAAAATCAAAAAATACGAAATGTAGAGAACATCGAAAATTCGGATATTTTAGTAATTACCCATGCAATGCTGGTTCAAGATCTAATGAAATTTGGAAGTTTGCTTGAAACAAAAAACCCATTTAAACACGTCATAATTGATGAAGCCGATTGCTATGCGGAACAGGGTAATAATATCTTTGACGCCGAACTTAGCGTCGAAGAGCTTTATTATATCAAAAACAATATCGACAAAGAACACCAAAATGTTCTTGATAAAAAAATAAAACTTTTATGTGAAGTTTTGGAACATCACCTTGGCGATAAGGAAGAAGTGTCTTTGACTGGTAAAGAATGTGAAGAAAGTTATGACTATATCGCAGAAAAGATATTATTTCCGATAAAAGAGATCATTACCGAAGCATATCAATCATGTGATGATTTTATGATTAAATCGAAAATTGACGAAATTTTTCGTAAGATCGATTTCTTTATGTCTCATTATGAAGATGTAGGCGATTCGAAATATTCGGCACAAGACTCTGCGGCGGTGACCGTGAAAGCTAAATTAAGAGACGATAGATATGTCATATACCAGAGTGCAGTCAGGAGCCAAGCATTGACCAGTAGGCTATGGCGTCATTATAACACACATAAATCTACGCATATATCGCTAATATCGGGAACATTAATGGACCCATATAAAAAAGATACCGAAGCAAAATGTGAAGATTTTCGATACTTAAGTGGTATTTACGACATTGATAATTACGAAGTATGCGACCCAATTGGGTTGGACGATAGAGGAATAAGCAATATCGTTTTTCATAATATGGAACATGAACCTATCAAAGATAGCAAGTTGAACGAGGAATATTGGAATGACGTTTTTTCTGCATTAAGTAAAACCAAGGATTCAAAAACTCTGGTTCTACTGACTAGTTATGTGTCATTACGATATCTCGAAAAACTGCATAAAAATAATCCTCTATTCGAAGGGAGAGTGAAAGTTTTATTCCAGCAATCTTCTGGGGCAGCGTCTGCTATTAACGAATTAAAGGAATTTGTTGAGGAGTATCCAGATAAGTCTTTTATGGTATTTGGTCTCAATTGGTTCGGAGTAAATTACACCAACAATGGGAAAACGATGATAAATCGCATCATTTTTCCACAGAAACCTTTACCTGCTGCTAAGCATAATTCACCGTTACCTGCTGCTAAACACAAAAACCATAGAACTTCGTATATAACAAGAGCGGTTTGGAGAATGCGCCAAGGGATTGGCAGAGGACTTCGAAATTGTGGCGATTCTGTCACCATTGAAATGATGGACCCGAGATTAGTGAAGTATAGCGGTTCAGATTGTAATAGAGAATTCACTAATTCTGTTCTGCATAATTTGGAAAGGGATGTGAAATATTTCAAAAAAACCGAAGACGGTGGAGAAGAACACATCAAAATTTCTTCATCATAAAACATAATTTTATCACGCTCTTTCAAATTGTTAGTATACTATCGGATGATGGCACCATTAATTTGTGTGCCTACTGCAACTTGATTGCACTTCACACGGGTGCTCGGCTTGATGATGGCACCATTAATTTGTGTGCCTACTGCAACACACCATTTCATGATGTCAGCTACCATTATGATGATGGCACCATTAATTTGTGTGCCTACTGCAACTATAGGATTCGAAATGAGCAGTTCGTTGGATGATGGCACCATTAATTTGTGTGCCTACTGCAACTCTCACAGCCTGCGGCAGTCAACGCTTCAAGATGATGGCACCATTAATTTGTGTGCCTACTGCAACTGAAATGAGATCCTCTAGGTCTTCCCACAAGATGATGGCACCATTAATTTGTGTGCCTACTGCAACAAAACCATCGCGGACCTCTACGACCCCGAAGATGATGGCATCATTAATTTGTGTGCCTACTGCAACACGCTTTTTGAGCGACCCCACACGGGATTGGATGATGGCACCATTAATTTGTGTGCCTACTGCAACATCTTAAGTTCACGAGCGATAGCCGAAGCTGATGATGGCACCATTAAATTGTGTGCCTACTGCAATTATATAGGGTTTTGCGGCGAATGTAAGCGGCCAATGGCACCATAATTTGTGTGCCTACTGCAACGACGCTTTCCACTACGGTTTGGAGCCATTGGCTAATGGCATCATTAATTTGTGTGCCTACTGCAACGTGGGACGACCTCGCTAAACGCTCTCGCCAGATAATGGCACCATTAATTTGTGTGCCTACTGCAACTGCAAGGACACCTCAACCCGCAGTGTCGCGATGATGGCATCATTAATTTGTGTGCCTACTGCAACCGCTCTTCGATGCTGATCAATCGTTTCGCCGTTGATGGCACCATTAATTTGTGCCTACCAAAAGAAATCATCAATTAAGATAAATAATTTCATGAGAAAATTTATCAAAATAATCACCGAATCTGAAACAATAACGGAAATCAGTCAAGATTTGAAGGACCGTTATGTATCAAAAAGCTTAGATAGTATCCCAACCAGCAGCCCCAAAAACATGTCTAAGCGCATCAATGGGGTGAACAAAGCATATGGTAGCGATGCAGCCGTCCCCGAAAACAACGTTGTTCAAGAAACAATGAAGTTTCTGCTCGATGCTCTACAATCGAAATACAAACATATCGGAACAAACGACGCCCTCGTTGGTGATTACGAGATTTTTAAGATCAATGATGAATTGAATTTATGGATTTCACCAAGAGACTCCCTTCATAACAGGGGCGGTAAGAAGTTTTTGTGGATGCGTTTGTTGACTGCTGATAACAAAGCAGTGTTCACACAAAAATTCGCCTTCTCGTCTGTCAAAGCTCCTCAAGAAATGCTCAACAAATTAACCTTTGTTTTGAATGCAGCATTAAAAAAATTAAACAACACCGAGAACAAACAAAGAGTGGACGAATTCTTAGGGATGGGAACCAAGCCATCTTCTGATATGTTCATCAAGTCAGTATTTGATAATCTCAAAATATCATTCCCTCGACAGGGATATAAACTAACCATAGATAGTCCGTTGTTTGTAGCGTTCAAACAAGACGCCAGTGACCGAAGTTTTCGCGTTGGCAAGGATTTTGACTATGCTGTTAGATTTTCTCCATCCAACGATAAGAAGTTTTTACAAATAGAGCATATGGCCTTTTTGGACAATTCTAAAGAATCGAAGACTTTCGCTAAAGAGAAAATAGCATTTGCCGCATTGGAAAAAAGCAATGCCATTGTTCCAACTATAGCAGAAGCAGTAATGAGATTAATAAGAAAAACCAAGGGTTCTGAGTATAGCAATCTCAAATCGGTTTAACATATTTCATCAATTTTCTAATAGCAGATTTTCCACTATTATTTAATTTTCGGGTTCCGATACCTGCCCACACGCCATAAGGTTCTGGGGGCATATCTATCGGAACCCATTTTTTATTCCACATAAGCCATTCTTGTAAGAACTGGTCGTAAACATAGCACTCACATGGTTGTAAATTAAATCTCTGTAAAAACATTGCGACCGCGTATCCAGTGCCGCCATCAGTAGCTTTGTCGGTAATCGAAGATACTGCATATACCCGCTCTGTGTATTGAACTTGATACCAGTTGCGTCTCAACAAATTTTTGATGTAGCCATCTGGATGCGGGGTTCTTCCCAAATATTTCCTAGCATTTTCCAATGGAATATCAGCATGAGATAATTGTTCCTCAGACAAAACAACTATTTCATTGTCAGGAACTTGGGCATTATGACCATCAAAAGACCAATGTATCACAGAATGGCCCAATAAACCAGCCGTCATTCCCCATTGGGAATCACTCCCAACTGCTCCACCACTAAGACAAATATTATTCATTAATTACTCTTAACATATTTTTCTTGACAAATCTATAATTTTCAGTAAGGTTTGGCATCAGGAAGGTTTTATATGAACATTATAGAGTTTGCGCACAATATACACAATGACCAAAAATATGGCGATAAGCCATATACGCATCATCTATACGCTGTTGAGCGTGTATTGCAAGATGCTGGTAAGGTGGACGTTGATGACATCCATATTGCACATTGTCACGATGTGATTGAAGAATGTTCGGACGAAGAACGCGCTACCGTAATTGATTTCTTTCGCCAAAATCTTTCCAACCATGCATTTTCTGTCGTGTGGGCATTGAGTGGATTTGGCGACAATCGAAAACTTCGCAATATGGACGCATATTCAAAAATTGCAGCATATCCAAGTTCGGCTGATTACAAAGTCGCTGACCGAATTTGCAACCAAGAAAGTGCCAAATTGTGGAACGTGAAGCTATATGATATGTATGTTGGTGAAAGCGCAGAATTTGCCAGCAATGTTGTTAGCTTAGCAACTAATCAATATTTGATTGATCGTTTTTGGGCATCGCTCGAAGAAAATTTCGAATTTGAAAAACTCGGTGATGATTTTGGGATGCGCATTCCGGATTTTGAGGAATGATGGAGGCGCGGGCTGGACTCGAACCAGCGTGGTACCCGTTTGCAAGGGGTTGCGATAATCCATCTCCGCCACCGCGCCAATAACGACTTATTACGATACGAATTTTAACATGTCAACAGAAAAAATAGGGTTTATATGACAAACAATGAAATCGCAAAAGCTTACGAAAATGGTAGCACTTTAACGATGCTTGCGCGCATCACCAAACAGGGTGTCCAAGACGTCAGAAAAATTATTGTTTCTGAAGGCGTGGCCATTCGCGGCAAGGGCGGCAGAGCAATTGTGTCTGAACGGACCAAACAGATGATCGACATGCATCAGAAAAATCACACTCTTCAAGAAATCGGTGACGCTTTTGGTGGCATCAGTCGTGAACGAGTCCGTCAAATTTTGACAGCCGAAGGTATCAAGATGCGTAAATCTGGACCTCGTAAGGCGGCTCTTTCACCAAGAGAAATGGAAATCATCGATTCTTATAACAACGATCCACATTCCGTGTTGCAGAAATACAACATCGAATATCGCGACATGCGGCATATTGCATCAAAGGCTGGCTTAAAGTTAGCTAAGAAGAATTTTACGAGGCCGCGAGAGAACATTGATAAAATAATCAAAGATTACGCTGATGGACAAATGACTGTTCAGCAAATCGTCGATAAGTATAATTTCACTCAAGGTGCAGAATTGTATTCTGTTCTGGATGATAATGGTGTAGAGCGCCGGAACAAAGAATTTCGAGGATAATATGAAAACTGTTTACACCCCAAAATCTAAATACCCAACAAAACCGCAATTGCCGAGTGCCTTGTTTCCATTTAAACAATATCCGGACATAGAATCGTTCACCATCACCGATGGTCCTCCGTATGCAAATGGTGAAATCCATCTGGGGCATGCCTTAAATAAGCTGTTGAAAGATACCGTATTGAAGGCGAAACATGTTTTTCAAGGTTCCAAACCGTTGATTCCGGTTTGGGACTGTCATGGCCTTCCTATTGAGTGGGCCGTTGAACAAAACTTTAGAAAAGATAAATTAGAAGTAACCAAAGAGAGCTTGCTCTCCGGTTGTCATTCGTTTGCACATTCTTGGGTTAAAACACAATCTGAACAATTCAAAAAACTTGGCATCGATATGTTATCAAAACCGGTAACAACGATGGACAATGCTCACGAAATCATGGCTGTGTTTCACGATAGCAAAGTTCTTGACCGATTGTATAGCGCGAAGCGTCCCGTAATGTGGTCGCATGTTGAGCGCACCTCATTGGCCGATGCTGAAACTGATGAGATCGAAACTGACGTAGATACGCTATGGTGTATGTTCCCAGTAGTTGGGAAAGATAATACTTTCGTGTTAGTATGGACTACAACTCCTTGGTCTCTCCCTGCTAACATGGCTATTTCTTTTTCCGAAGACATTGAGTATGCCGAATATCAAAAAGATGGTTGTAAATACTATATTGCTAAAAAATTATCAGAAGAATTTTTAGGTGATTTTGTTCGAGATATTTCGTCGGAAGAACTATCTAATACCACTGTGCTTCACCCTCTGAAAGAGTTCACTGGTGAACGCCCTTTGCTACCTGCCGAATATGTTAATGATAGCACCGGTTCTGGTTTCGTCCATGTTGGACCAGCACATGATGTCAATGATTGGGCACTGTGGGGCAATAAACCATTTAGTGAGCCATTACTACCAAACGGAAAATTCACCGATGATACGCCTCTTGTTGGTGGGATGAATGCGGTAAAAGGCAAGAAGTTCGGAGATGGTAATCAGGCCATTATCGATTGCGTCGTTGGCGCTAATCGAGGTTGGGTCGTATCTAAGAAACTAACTCTTCCTTATTCATGGCGTTCTGGTGCGTTGTTGGTACCAATGGCAACTCGCCAATGGTTTCTTGGTGTTCAAGATTTAAAAGAACCGATGATTGCAAAATTGGAAGAAATTCCATTTTACCCACCTACGGCAAGAAATAGAATCGTCGGAATGGTTTCTTCGCGCCCTGACTGGTTGATTTCTCGTCAACGGGTATGGGGAACGCCCATGGGGCTACTAATCGACGAAGATGGTAACGTTCTTCGGGATGAAGAAGTGTTGGAAAGCATTCGTCGGATTGTTGAAGATAACGGGTTGATTGGATGGTTGCAAGCAACCCCTCTGGATATTTTAGAGGATACCGAATACGATCATACCAAATACACCAAGGTTGATGATATCCTTGATGTTTGGTTTGATTCTGCGTGTGTTCAAGAAATCACAGAAGAATATCCCGACATGGTAATCGAGGGGTCTGACCAAAGCCGTGGATGGTTCCAATCTTCCGGCTTGGTCGGGATGATGCTGCATAACCGACTTCCATACAAATCGGTTATGACGCATGGGTTTGTGCTAGACGAGAATGGCAAAAAAATGGCCAAGTCTGGTAAGAATGGTAAAAGTCCAATGGATGTAATTGAAAAATACAATGCTGACATTCTACGCCTATGGGCGATTTCCAGTGATGCGTTGCATGATATTAAATTCAGTGACGCTGCCATGGCTACACATACCGAGACTTTTCGAAAGATTCGCAATACTTTGCGATATTTGGAATCCGTTGCCAACAAAGGAAACGGCGAGAAGAGAATTCACCATTTCGATGACATCGACAAATATATTATTGAACGATTGCGAAATACGATCCAATCGGCATCTGATGCACTGGATGAAATGTCGTTGCCAAAATATGTTTCGGTCATCAAAGAATTTTGCATCAATGACCTTTCACAATTCTATTTCGAGGCTCGAAAAGATATTTTGTATTGTGGGACGGAACATGAGCGCTTGAATATTGGCGCATGTATGGCAATCGTGTATAGGAACATTAGTGTTCTATGTTACCCGATCATACCGTTCGCGGTTACGGAATTCAAAGGTAATAAAGCTCCGATGCTCAATTTGCATATTCCGGAGGGGATTGCTGCTCCTGTGAATGATTGGGAAAAAATCAAAAAGTTTCGCAATAAAGTCAACGCCATGCTTGAGACCCATGGTGGTAATAAGCTAGCGGCAACCATTGTGGTTCCGTCAAATTACGTCGCCCCATATTTTGTATATGGGGTAAGCCAAGTATTGTGTTCAACCGATGTTATCACTGAACCATATGTTGTTGAGATGGATGGATACGATAAGTGTGAGCGTTGCTGGAGGCATTTGCCAGTAAACGAAGAAATGTTGTGCGAACGTTGCGAAAAGGTTTGACAATTTCATTTGTTTAAAGTAACGAATTATCTCAAGGAGATTTATATGTTCACCAAAAATATTTTGCGAGTAGCGATTGTAAGTTTGGCTTTGGCTGGTTGTTCAGGGTCATGGTGACATGATGACCGATTTAGTGAACAACACGGCCAAGTGGATTGTGCATGGCAAAGACCAAACCACTAAGGATGCGGCTGGTGGTTTCAACCAAGATGAAGTCGATATTTTGATTAAACTTTTGAATTAGTTAAAGTGATTATAGCCTTTAACCAATCCTATTCTAAACCCTGATACCGATATATCATCACTATATTCGGCTATCAGGGTTTTTGGCATATCATCGCTATCAAATGGCTTAGCGTTACCATGGTGAATATCACCAACTGTCTTAGTCGGCGAACCTTTAATAGCCGCCCTACCAATAGTATCAATGGTAGCTCCATAATATTCATCAGGCAATTCGTATTTTCTATTTTCGGCATCTTCATATGTCGTGAATGTCTCTGAGAAGTTTTTCCCATTGTCGTCTTTATACCGCAATTCATATTTGCTCGAACTTCTCAACATAATGGATACAGGAAACTTAGTAGCTCCTTGCTTCAAAACCATCATTGCACGATGACGACCTTCGTGTCCTAACACTTTACCACTGGGGTATTCCACAGTCAAAAACGGCAAATCAAATTTACCGTTCTCACCATACCCCTCGTCACCAAAGTCCGCACGGGGGAATTCACCGTTATCAATCTGCTGTTCTATGTGGTCGCGGTCATGCGGTGAGGCAGTTAGTTTCAGAAAGTCACTTGGGTGCATAGTTATGATAAATGCACTGTATCGGCCTCTAAGAGTAGGTAATTGATTTTTCGAAAGTTTTAAATTTTCTTCTATTATGTTTATCCATTTTCGCATCAATTATTTATCAAGCACCAACCATATCAACCTATTCCAAATTGTCAAGTAATTTT